>Ga0307514_10001533_pt1 | contig 27491 bp, 30 predicted proteins | sample 16_EM_MG_FD_203088 | JGI IMG/M metagenome (GOLD analysis project Ga0307514, IMG submission 203088) | Populus trichocarpa ectomycorrhiza microbial communities from riparian zone in the Pacific Northwest, United States - 16_EM | ecosystem: Host-associated > Plants > Roots > Unclassified | place... | reverse complement strand
CTAAAGTGAATTGAGCGGTAATTTCTCCATGGTTGGTAGGTGCTATAAATTAGATACGCATCTCATCTAATGCTGATTGTTTTTGCTGATGATCCCGTCAGTGGTTTTGACAGTTAACTTATTCCCTGCTAGATTTGAGCAATATCATCACCAACGCTGCCACCAATATCTGCACCCCGATCTTTGCAGTGATTACTCGCGGTGGTGATTGCTGGCCGGGCTATTCTGGAGGTATATGAGATCACTGTCATTATATAGTTAGGATTTAGGTGTGTATATCTAGCAGTGCAGGCAATAATAAATTGAACATTTAACATCGCACGCTTGGGGGGATATAGTGACATTGAACATCACTCTGAACAATTCCTATTCACTTATTTATTTTCAAAATCATTACTCACATTCAGACGATCTACTAGCCTATGGTGAGGGGGTGCCCGATCTGGAAAAGAAAAGCCTTGCTCATCCGAGTCGCCCCGCTTACTGGAAACCAGTCTAAAGATCCTACCTCATATCAACTTCCACCCATTATTCCCACACTTAGGGCAATCCGCTGATAAAATATTCGAGCCCCTCCCCCACAGTCATCGCACTCAGTGAACAGAGCTTCCCTTGCCATCCCACCCAACGCTCCTACAGGCAACAAATCCTACTCAAGAACTCATTACCAATTGCGGCTCAGCATTGAAAGCACCCATTATTGTGACATTAATTAGACCAATTCCCGTCCTGATATAACATAGTGAGCTTGGATGGCGAGATATCATAGTGAAATTATGCTTATAGTTGGTACCCCAAGTTGAGGCCTGCGCAGCCTTCCGGTGGAGCCTGGCGCGGGCATTGCGTGCAAGTCAAGATTTTACAGGGGTGATAAATAATGCTCTAGGGGTATCTTATAACTTAAGGTTCCGTAGACGAATAGATGAACCAAAAAAATAGGTAGTCCCGGCAGAGGCGGTGGTTGAGCAGTGATGGCAGTAGTTAGCAGTGGGTGTTGCATCTGGATCGGGCATTTCAGGACTTGCATACTGTTGCATTTCATTCATGGCTGTGGCGATGGGCTTTAGTAGTAGGCCTCTGATTTAATTTATTATGCTATGATAACTAGATAGAGCGAATTAATCACTAACTCAACCATACGATTTTGGTAGGTATATCGCTCTCGCCCCTAGGGCTTCCGCGAGCGTAGCGAGCGGCAAAACGTCTCGTATATGTATACCATCGGTGTCTAAGTAGGCAAACCTGGGTGCCCAGGCAAATTTATTTTTTGGTATCAGTAAACTCCAACATGGTGAGACTTGCAATAGGTTGCAGTAGATACATAAGTACATAAGGTAATCGGCCACTCTTGCATGAATAGTATTGTTCTATTGTTTTCCATCATATATATATAGGGCCAGCTGTGCCCTTAATAACACAACACACATAACACAACGACGCACAACACAACGACACAACAACACAACGACACATACAATACACACACGCAACACAACACGACACAACGGCGACACTGTCCCTGATCGTGATATTTACATATAAAATCATGGCCGAAGTACTAGGTGCGGTCGCAAGTGCGATGGCTGTGGTTCAAGCCGCTGGCAAGGTCTGGTCGACTGGCTGGAAATACTATCAGGTATAAATCCCTCCCAAAAAATTTGAGCCACAATCAGTAGTAAATAATTTTATATGGAGTTAGGATGCTAAGAATGCCCCATCCGAGATGAATGACCTTATGAATGGCATTACGGCACTGCAAACTGCATTTCAGCAAGTTGAAAACTTGGCGAAGGGTCCTGGTGCTACCAGACTGATTGCATTGAAGCCACTCCTCGAAAGTAGCTCTTTGGAACTTGAAAAGGAGTTCAACCGAATTCTTCAGATTTTACAGCCAGGACTAAGGCAAAAGACAAAGAAAAACCTGCTGAGACAGAGGCTGAAGTGGCCATTTCAAAAGGTGGACGTGGAACAAATTCTTCAGTTACTTGAGCGACATAAATCGGCGTTGACTTTAGCCATGAATTCTGACCAGATGTAAGAGCCGATCTCGACTGGAGTCATAGTATATGCTAATATCTGTATCTAGGACGGCTGTTATTCAAATTGACAATCGAGTTGAGGAAAGTCATCAGATGATACACATAAAATCGCTCAGTACTAGTACTAACTAGTGGTACGTATACAGTTACTGCAACAAAGCACAAATATTGCGAAGTTACCATGCGCTGAAGGTGCTGCCCATAACGACTGGCTCCGGCAACATGATGATCACTGTTTGCAAGATACGCGAGTAGAGCTCCGTAAGCAGATTATGGACTGGTGTGACGACCCGAACAGCAAATGCATCTTCTGGCTTAACGGAATGGCTGGGACTGGCAAATCCACAATTTCTCGCACAATTGCTCGAGAGCTTGCAGAAAAGAAAAGACTGGCAGCAAGTTTCTTTTTTACCCGAGGCAAAAAGGATATTAGTCACTCTCGCATGTTCTTCACCACTATTGCCGCCCAGCTTGCAAACAGTTTACCAGTACTCCGTCCATTTATCTCAGACGCCATCGACAATAATCCTGCCATCTTTAGGCAAGGATTACGGGAACAATGGAATCAACTCATTCTTAGCCCTTTAAAGAGTGCCCCTACTCAATCAATTCAATTGGTTGTAGTAATCGATGCACTTGATGAATGTGACAGCATGGAAGATATCCAATTAATCCTCCAACTAATTGAAGAAGCCAAGGACCTTGATACAGTTCGAATCAAGATCTTCCTTACTAGCAGGCCAGAAATCCCCATATTTGATGGATTTCATCAATTGTCTGGTGAGGCGTATCGGGATTTTATACTTCATAATATCCCGCTTGATACAGTTAATGCAGATATATCTACTTTCTTCCTGCAAAAGCTGTCGCCACTGAAAGCCAAACATGGGTTGGCGACACCATGGCCAGATGAGCAAACTGTTGAACAATTGGTGGAAAGGGCAGCTGGGCTGTTCATCTATGCTGCTACAACGCTCCGATTCATTCGAGATGGCATAAATGGTCCTGAAGAACAACTCTCTTTAATTCTTACCTCAACCAAATCATCCCTGTCGGCAACCGAGCATCTTGATGGCATATATACAACACTGCTCCAGCAGTCAGTTCTTGGGAGACGGGGTTATCAAGAGTGTGAACAATTAGCGGAATGGTTCAGACAGGTAGTTGGATCCATTGTGGTAATGTTTAATACGATGCCAGCTAGAAATCTAGCACAGCTGCTTCAAATGCCATTCAATATGATTTCAAGAACTCTGAACTCTTTGCGTTCTGTCCTCCATGTCCCAGAAGACGAAAGCCAGCCTGTCCGACTATTTCATCTATCCTTCCGTGACTTCCTACAGGATTCTCAGAGGTGCAGTGATTCTCGATTCCAGATAGATGAGAAAGCGAGACATGCCAGCCTATTTCGGAGATGTATGTCGCATATATCTCAGCTTCAAGAAAATATATGCGATCTTTGGGGCCCAGGAGTTTTGGTTACCGAGATTCCCAATGATACGATACAAAAATGCATTCCATCACATATTCAATACGCATGCCATTACTGGTTTGACCACTGGCGACTTGGGAATCCAGTGGAGGAAGACATCAAGACTATTCGGGAATTTCTGGAGCAACATTTTCTTCATTGGCTGGAGGGACTTAGCTTAATCGGAGAGGTATCAAATGGAGCTCATATGATAATAGCTCTAGAGGAAATATTATCTGTAAGTTGAATGCTTATTAGTTTATACACAGAATTAGTACTGACTTGAAAACAGGGACAATTGGGGGACTATGATCCAGGATTGTTGGAACTTGCATATGATGCCAAACGATTTGTATTGCACATGAGGTCAATTATTGAAATGGCACCTCTTCAGGTCTACTGTTCGGGACTTTTGTTTACCCCGGGGTCAAGCCTGATTCGAGGAGGATACTTAAAACATATCCCTTGGGTTATTATGGACCCCAAAGTGGCAGATGGGTGGAGCTCATTGATACAAACACTGGAAGGCCATACTGCTGATGTCAGATCAGCTGTGTTTTCACCCGATGGAAAGCTTGTTGCCTCTGCATCCCATGACAATACGGTCAGATTATGGGATACATGGACAGGAAAGCAATGTGGAGTTTTGGAAGGCCATACCCGATGGGTCAACTCGGTTGTGTTTTCACCGGACGGAAAGCTTGTTGCCTCTGCATCCGGCGACAAAACGGTCAGATTATGGGATGCATCAACCGGACAGGAATTTGGAGTTTTGAAAGGTCATACCATGGGTGTCAATTCAGCTGTATTTTCACCCAATGGAAAGCTTGTTGCCTCTGTATCCAACGACAAAATGGTCAGATTATGGGATACATCAACTGGGAAGCAATGTGGAGTTTTGGAAGGTCATACCAAGCTTCTCAATTCGGTTGTGTTTTCACCCAATGGAAAGCTTGTTGCCTCTGCATCCTTGGACAGAACAGTCAGATTATGGGATATATCAACAAGAAAGCAGTGTGGAGTTTTGAAAGGTCATACCAATGATGTCATTTCGGCTGTGTTTTCACCCGATGGAATCCTTGTTGCCTCTGCATCCTTGGACGGAACGATCAGATTATGGGATACATCAACAGGAAAGCAGTGTGGAGTTTTGGGAGGTCATATCGGTCATATGAGTAGTGTCTTTTCGGTTGTGTTTTCACCCGATGGAAAGCTTGTTGCATCTGCATCCGAGGACGAAACGGTCAGATTATGGGATACATCAACAGGAACGCAATGTGAAGTTTTGAAAGGTCATACCTTTCCTGTCAGATCAGCTGTGTTTTCACCCGATGGAAGGCTTGTTGCCTCTGCATCCGGTGACAGAACGGTCAGATTATGGGATGCATCAATAGGAAAGCAATGTGGAGTTTTGGAAGGTCATACCAGGGCGGTCAATTCAGTTCTGTTTTCACCCGATGGAAAACTTGTTGCCTCTGCATCCGACGACAATACGGTCAGATTATGGGATACATCGACAGGAAAGCAATGCGAAGTTTTGGAAGGCCATACCTACGGGGTCAACTCGGTTGTGTTTTCACCCAATGGAAAGCTGGTTGCCTCCAAATCCAACGACAGAACGGTCAGATTATGGGATACATCAACAGGGACGCAATGTGGAGTTTTGAAAGACTGTGCCTGGAGTGTCAATTCGGCTGTGTTTTCACCTGATGGAAAGCTTGTTGTATTTACACCGTCTGACACAATGGTTGAATTATGGGATACATCAACTGGAAAGCAATGTGGAGTTTTGGAAGGTCATACCAGCAATGTCAAATTAGCTATGTTTTCACCCGATGGAAAGCTTGTTGCCTCTGCATCCCGTGACAAAACGGTCAGATTATGGGATACATCAACTGGGAAGCAATGTGGAGTTTTGGAAGGTCATACCAGTTGTGTCGATTCGGCTGTATTTTCACCCGATGGAAAGCTTCTTGCCACTGCATCCAGCGACAAAACGGTCAGATTATGGGATACATCAACTTGGAAGCAATGTGTAGTTTTGGAAGGTCATATCGGTTGGATCAATTCAGCTGTATTTTCACCCGATGGAAAGCTTTTTGCCTCTGTATCCCTTGACAAAACGGTCAGATTATGGGATACATCAACTTGGAAGCAATGTGGAGTTTTGGAAGGTCATACCATTTGGATCAATTCGGCTGTATTTTCACCCGATGGAAAGCTTGTTGCCACTGCATCCGACGACAAAACGGTCAGATTATGGGATACTACAAAAAAAAAAACCATAGAAATCATAGAAACTCATAACACCATCCAGGCTATGAAGTTTTCTAATGATGGAACACATCTACATACGACTCGCGGCATACTGCAGCTCAACTCACGCGGCGACAATCGGGACCTACCACACACGTTAACTCATTCCCTGTATGCTACTGATCAATGGATCACATGCAACATGAAGAAATTGCTCTGGCTTCCTGTTGAATACCGACCATCCTGCGCTGCAGTAAATGACACTGCCAACCTTATTGTCATTGGATCTCCCTCTGGTAGAGTTATTTCCATATCTTTTGATTTTACCGCTCTCCCGGCTGCATATCTCCAGCCATCTATTAAAGCTGCTGTCGTTGCAGGTAAGGGCTTCCTTGGACTTGTTGGCTGTCAAAGGCTGTGATGGGCTAATTCACTGGTTGGTGCAGTCCCAGCTCACGAAGGAGGCGACCAAAGGTTTGCCAAGCCGCTAGGGCGACTTCTGGAGCGTGCCAACCAGGATATTATGGAGCGAGAGTTTGGTTGGCGTTTTGATCCAGATGCACCAGGACCCTGGGTGGACGGTCATGAGGTCATGTGAAGGACGTTGCATAGGAGGAAGTGACGGGCACGTGACGGCCAAGTGAGATATGTAGCTGGGACGTCTGCATGAACTGAACATCATACATCTACATAGAATATACTTTATACATACTCATCACGGAAACCTTCAGTGACCGTCGTAGGGAACCTTCAGTGACCTGCAAACCTTAAGGAGGCCTTCAGCATTCCTTACATGCAAGCTAAATCAATGCAACCGCAGTTTGGGTATGGGAGGCTGGGCATTGGATGTTGGTGTGTTTTTGTATGATGATTTGTATATGAGCAATGCAGGAGTTAAGTGAGTACCTACTATAGGGTTAGGGACAGGAGGGAAAAGAGGACGATGAAAGAAGTATCATGTCACAAATTTCCTTAGTTATTATTCACTCTGTGGTTAGCTCTATTTGTACTTCAACATTCACATTCCGCGAGCGACAAGAGCAGGGATATTATCTTCGAGGCCTTGGTCTCGCGGGTCATCCACCTGTCCATCCAGGGGAGAATAAACTACTGACTTTTCCTATTAAAAATATAAAATATCAAAACGAGTTACCCCGGTTTCAAAGGAGGGAGGCCCAGGCTTTTACCTTAAAAGCAAGTCATTTGGTCCCCATAGGTTCTCCGTGGCTGGTGTGTTGGACATTAGGAGATCAACCCAGCCTCTCCAGTCTTCGCCAACCATAACTAGTGTCTTCCAGGCTGAGGTCGTGCTCATCGGAGTGAGCTTGGTGAGAATATCGCCTTGCTTGTCTTTGCCTGGCAGAGTTCGGATATTCAGTTGGTCGTTCTGGACTTGTTAGTGGATATAGTGGTACCAGTGTTTGATGTGCCAGCCCCTCCGCAATAATCTCGAGACGGCTGAGGTGTGTTGCTCCCTCATTGTCCATCCAGAGCTCTGTTAGGAATTGTTTTTCCCAGCTCGCATCCTTTGCCCCCTTCGCAGCTCGCTATGTACTCTGCTTCTATTATCAACAGAGCTACCACATCCTGTCACCGGGAGTGCCAACCATCCGATCGGTTGTTAGCCTAAGGTTTTCAGGACTTTCCCCTATGATGGCCTTTCAGTCTCCCAGGGGTGCCGAGTTCAAATATTATAATACCCGGCGAGCTCCTCCAAGGTGCTCGTCGTCTCAAGAGGCTTAAAACACATGGATGTTTATTTCCGGTCGAGTCATTCGTGCTATGAATAGCAGTCCTCCTACCCCGCACATATTAGTGCCCCTCGTTGAGACCCTCCCGTTTTGCACTCTTGCAGACCCCCGCTCCAGTGTTGATGTGGCATGGATATACATGCCTGCTATTCGGCCTATAGGGGGGATTCGAACAGGGACGGGGCGGTCTTCAGGGAGGCCGTATTGCCAGGGGGCATATTGGGTATTAGGTTGATTTTGGTGGGGCGTCAGGGTAACCATGTTGTAGAGCGTAGTTATCTCCATAGATCTCAACGTAGCTGGAATAGGCTAGTACTATGCTTGCATGATCATACAGGATTGCCAAAAGCAGCTAGTATATTATTGGCGATCGAATGACCATGCTCGATTGGATCTAGGGCCCCAATGGTGTATTCGTGAGATATCGGAGAAGTATTCTGTCCTTCAAAATCTAAATACAATGCGCAGAATCCTGCCGCTTATATCTTTATATATACCATTATATCGAAAGACTTCCCTTTTTGGAAACTCGGCTCTTGGTTTCTCTATTCAGTTATCTTGGTTCCAAATCAAGAGGGTCTTGGCATAAGACGACTGGTAACTGTTGAAAAGTCACGGCGCTATCATGAACTGTTCTTTGTCGCTGCTGTTCTTTGTCACTCCTGCTCTTTGTTCTTTCATATCCAGCACAATCATGTTTGCTCGCTCGCTCTATATAGTGGATGCTCGCTTGCTCTCTACTAAAATAACAAGCTTAACGAGCTTGCCTCTACACGTACACACATACACATATATGCTCACGTATATTCATACATACGATCTAGGTGAAGTGTTCCTTTACTGGACACGTCTGTACCGCTGTCGCATCACTCTAAACCTGTACCTCGAACAGTAACTACTTGTACTTTTCCACTTCAGGTCCCCAGCTTATGATACGGCACATAAGTACATGTAGGTAGATGAGCTACCTGCACGCTATTGGCCACAACAGGACTTTTGCCTATGGCTGGTGACAGTTCAGTCTCGCTCCAGACGTCGCCAAGCCGCTACGGTAGGCGACGTCTGAAGCGAGACTTAACTCGCGCGCTGCAGCGGGGGGGATATGCATTACCAGTAACTTAACGGTTATCTCCTAATTAGGCACTGAGGGTATCAATTGTAAATTAGCTCGGCTCCTTTTATTGCCGTACCTATTTTTCTCTCCTTAAAGCAACTTACAATTGCCTCCCCTCAGTATAACAACGCATCAGCTGCTAATACACCTTCCCCTTCCATTGTCATTCCTTCAACTTTATCTCCTGAATTCACGCCCGAATCCCCAGGTTTCTAGGCACCACCAAAAATGTCGGCTCCTCTCGAACAACAGGACAAGGCCCGAGATGCGAATTTCTCAAAGGCCATGCACGGCTCGAGTGCCAAAACTGGTGCTTTTACTGCAATGTTCACTAAGGACAAGAAAGCACACAATGCTGCTGTAGACGAGTACTTCAAGTTCTGGGAGGAGGAAAAAGGTGCCTCTAGGATGGGAGAGGAGGATTCCGAGGTATGGCATATTGTGCCCTGTATCTATAACGCAACGTACTTACGTAAAATTACAGGAGCGGCGGCGTCACTATGCTACTTTGACAAGACAGTATGATACCGTGTTACTTCATAAAGCAAGAAGATGGGTGGGGAAATGGCTTAACATTGTCTCCGCTCCGCCAATTGCGGACTCGGCTGACTATCAATCTCATCGCCTTTGCCAGATACTACAACCTTGCAACTGATCTCTATGAGAGTGCTTGGGGACACTCGTAAGTGAAGGCTATACACGTTACCCCCAATATTTGAAAGCATTGCTCAACATTATGTGCAGTTTCCACTTCTGTCGTTTCTACTACGGCGAGCCCTTCATGCAGGCCATTGCAAGGTAACCCGATACCGTGAGCTCCTGGGCCAAATTGACTCTAACTGGCTCCAGGCATGAACACTACCTTGCCGCAAAGGTTGGTATCACTGAGAACTCTACCGTTCTCGATGTGGGCTGTGGTATTGGTGGTCCTGCGCGCGAGATCTGTCGATTCACCGACTGCAACATTGTTGGTCTGAATAACAATGACTACCAGATCGAGAGGGCCATGATGCATACTGAGACAGCTGGGCTCACACCTAAGATGAAATATGTCAAGGGTGACTTCATGGTAAGTTTATGGTATCAATTGTATAGTTCCGCCAGGCTCTAACATTTGACGTCAGCAAATGGACTTTGAGCCAAACACCTTCGATTTCGTGTATGCCATCGAAGCTACTGTTCATGCTCCTAGCTTGGAAGGTATCTACGGTCAGATCTTCAAGGTGTTGAAACCAGGAGGGCGCTTCGGGGTATACGAATGGCTCATGACCGAGAAATATGATTCTTCAAACCCCGACCATAAGCGTATTTGCCACGGTATTGAAGTGTGAGGAGGCATCAACTCTTATGAGAATAACTAGTACTGACGTAAACAGGGGTAATGGTATTTCAAACATGTGCAAGATCCCCGAGGCTATCAGGGCAATGAAGGCCGCTGGATTTGAGCTTGAATTCCATGAGGATTTGGCAACAAGGCCAGATCCCGTGCCATGGTACTATCCTTTGTCTGGAGAGCTTGCATATGCTCGAAATCTCTATGACCTCTTCACGGTCCTTAGGTTGGTATCCTCTCTCATGTGAAGCGGCCTCACTTTGCTTAGCATACTTCTAGAATAACAAAATTAGGCCAAGCCATCGTTCACGGCTTTGTTGGCATCATGGAGACTGTTGGGCTTGCTCCAAAGGGTACCCAGAAGACTGCCAATAACCTTTCTGTTGCCGCTGAATCTCTCGTTGAAGGAGCACAGGTTCGTACCATCTACCCTTACCTTATAAACGGCCACTAAGGTAACCGCAAATTGTAGAAGGAACTTTTCACTCCAATGTACCTCATGGTTGCACGAAAACCTCTGAGCACTTAGATCAACCTGATCTGATAGGTAATTTGAGAGATCCTTCTTACAATATGTTAATGTCACATCTTTGGAATCATGTACCATCCCTTTGCCTAGTGTTTTTAATTACCCTGGTCCGTATCCTCTTGTGGTGGAGGTCTATAGCTGGAAATGTCGGATAATACCTTGGTTTATATCTGGTGCGGTTATGAAGGGACATTTTCAATAAAGCACTACCTGTAATTGCTGTTATACTTAGCTATGTGTTAGATGAGGAGTTTAGAGGCATGGAGAGATTTCATAATGAACTATTGGATTATAGTTTAGGATATTGGGACTGGTGATCCTTGTAAGCCGTCAAAAGATTTCCCAATGTCGAAACCCTGTCTGTACCTGGTGCGCAAGCTTGGCCATGTAGAATTAACCTTTGACTTAATTTACCCCCTGGCGAGATGGCCCTGCATTGTCCAAGGCTTCCCCCATCCCTCGTGCAATCTGTTTCTTCGTCACAGCCTACAGGAAACGAAAAATTCATCAGACCAGAGATCCGAACTGTAGGACAGTTCAAACAAACCAGCAGGACAAAAGATACTGTACCACATGTCACGGTGCAAATTTAGTCTTTCCAACTGTTGCCGACCACTCTTCACCCTGCGTTGTACAGTAAACGAGATCTAATCCAATTACGAACTCCTACATCTGCTGCCGAATTGAATTTCTGTCTTTCGATATCCATATACCCCAAACCTTTGTTCATTTGTCAACCAAGCAATTATCATACCACTAGCAAGAGAATGTCACCAAAGACGGATACAAATTTCTTGCAGTTGCCCTTGCTTGATGCGTTTGAACCCCTGACAAAGGGAACAAACTTACCATCTGCTCCGCACGAACCATCACCAGCACCATCGTCCAACAACTCGGTAAAGGATCAGGAAGTTGACGTTGAGGCAACAGCGACCATCACAACCGCAGACGCGACAACACCCCCTCGCTCCCCCACTTCACCGGCATCCACGAGACCAGGCAGTATGCGCAGATTTTTATCCAGAGTTAGTTTGAATTCGACATATGATAAAGACAAGGACGCAAATCTACCACCGTTGTCACCAACCGGCTCAGTAATGTCTATCCCTGGCAGAAATTCGGTCAAGAAAAGCTGGTGGAGGTGGAAGGACAAAAATCCAGCACTACCCACATCAATTGATGCTGCATTAGAGCAGGCATCAGCACCCCAAGCGCCCCAAGCGCTCCCAGCGAAAGTTATCCCCATTAGAGCAATAACACCCCCGCCGAAACTACCAGATCTTGCACCACCGCCTACAACTTTCGACGATGATCTTTTCAAGAGCTTCAAGTAGCTGCTGGTGGGGGAGATGTTTAAGGGGCAGAGGCTGTGTTTGCATTCCTGATTATGTTTCAACAAGCAGAATGAATGAAGCAAGAAACCAGTATCCCGAACCTTTGGGGTTTTTGGATGCCAGCAACGTCTCTCCTTTTCAGGATTACTGCAGGGACAGGGGGGTGCGATGCTGTGCCACGTGTCGATGTTGTCAGGGGTTTGATTCCACTACCATAACCGTTTCTTTATTGTGCTTTATCTTTTTTATTCTCCTACTCTTTACATATCAACATTACTGCTGATCTTTGTTTCTCATTGTATTGGATATCTCATGGGGGATCTGTTATGTTCTTCTCGATTCTTCTCGATTCCCACTATTTCATATTCTGATTGTTTTTATCCCGTCATTTCCAATTATTAGTAAAGCTTAATTTTGATGGGTTAGGTGCGGCTGGCACATTCACCCTGGGGCAGGTGGAGTGAGGAGTTTTGATGTATGTACTCGACTCGATATTCTGAATTTTTTTGGTTTCTGGTGATTCACTTAGGGTTGCGGAGATGAGTGATGATCAAGACAGTTTGGATTTTTACTAGAATATCATCGAGAGACCATTAGTACAGAAATAATTAGGCACAAATACTTAGTCTGGTAGTAATGCTGATTATGTAGATCATAGGCCACGGCTGATGTGAAATGCTGGCTCCTCGGGTAACACATGAGAGTCATTGATATCGCTATAATCCTTTACTGCAAAGCCTTTAACCTGTAGCTCATGATCTCTATATACTCCCATCCACGGGGAGAGTAACCCAATGTCCCAGAATGCCTTCTGAATCATAGCTTCCTTATCTTGGCAAAATTGGGACCATGCAGGCGCTCAAACTGATCAGACAAGACCAGGATTCTTTTTGCAATACAGATACAATTCCATCTCTGACGTACGGTATGAGCACGGGCATGTCTCTAACACTTGTATACCTATGCAGTTCACATTGCATATGTATGTGATAGTGTTCCCGAATAAACACGACATACTTACAGCTCGTCAACTGTGGCTAGGCTGGTTGACTACACTTATCTTGACGGCAGTAGCCTAGGTTCCACAGACGGATAGACTCAGAAAAAAACTGTGAAAAAACAAAGTAACCAGGACATACCACCAAACTAACCTTAAAGCCTTATTTATCTCTATATTTGAAATTTCCAAGCAACATTGGCCACCAGTGTTGACACAGGGCTAGCCTAGGGTAGAATCAGTATTAGGGCATCTTTGTTTTTTGCAACAAATATGTCATTTCTGTCAAGTCCATCGCTTCCAAAATTTTGTAAAGACGCATAATTCAATACTCAGGCTACATACAACCACCCTGGTGTATGGTACTTTCAATGAATCTTTCAGAATAATCAAACCTTCGGAATCCCCGCCTCTAGTATCCCGCCTTCTTTAGTCGTTCTCTCTCAAGCTCCTCCTCGGCAGCCTTGTAGTACTTGGCGGTATCCACACCATGCTGTTCAATGTTAGTACTCTCCTTCAAACGCCCCCTATATGTGCTCACCTGGTTGTGGTTTACAAAGTTGAACCATGGCATGGCATGAAGGAAAATCTGTGAGTATCGGGAGTTCCTTGCAGCCACGCCCTGCATGTATGGGGAAAGAGTGCTGTCGCCATATAGAGGCTCGCCCTTCTTGACTTTTTCAACCATTTCCTTCATGTCCATCTCGACTTCCCGGGCGTTTTCGGACCATCCCAAGAAACGTACTATATGCCATCCATGCCTGTGTCAGCTAGGGGATTTACCCACTGGTGAGGCCCAGATTCCCTGTGTATTTGGCATCGTACATGAGGGTCTCATATAAAATCTCAAAAATCCGGCGCAAAGACCAATGCCGATGGTCAACCTCATGACACCACGGAAGGAGTTGGCAGGCAGGTAGGTGGGGCTGAAGCGCTCCATTGCGAGAAAGGCAGCCGGGCCGGCGGCGGCGGTTGCGGCTCCTACAGCATAGTCGGAGGGGCGGGCATAGCGGATGACTCGGAGGAAGTGACTATTGCCCAAGCCTCGTCAGCGATTGGCCCTGCTAGATATATGGTATTTCAATGCGCCGGAGTGGCTGCGGAAGTAATTGAGGTGGGGGGTCAGTGTACGGATCGGTATCAATAACCTTCAGTGAAAACTGTCAGTCTCTGTTCCCAATTCCAACCTTCCGCAGGGTTGGATGAACTACCGGATAGTCGTGCTTGAATTCCTTCGGCGGAACAAGCACCTGGGGCGTCTCGGTGGTCATTCTGCGTTGTTTTGGTGTCTTAACCTGTGATTCGTGAGTGGGGTAATAAGGTGAAGTTAATATGCGCCAAGCCCGGAGTTCCACCAGGGTGAGATTGCCGACCACGCCACGAGTTCACAACGCGTCAACCTCAGAATCACAATGGCTGCGAGAGCACAAACTGCACAAGTTGACGACAACCAAATTGATGACCTTTTTGATTATGATATTGATACAGGAGTCCCAGACCTGGATGTCAGCCTGAATGTCCCGGGACAGAAGAATACTTCGACGAAGAAAGTTGATTTAGGTGTCGACGAGGAGGTCAGAATTACCAAGAAGGTGAAGCGGCCTACTGTCAAGCTTGATGCAGAAAGGTGGGGCCATCATCTCTAACCTTATACTTTCGAGTATTTTTCTTACTCTGCCCACAGACTTTTGTCCGAACAGGGCCTCCCCAAGCTCCGCCGAACTGCGCCTGAACAGTTAGGCAAGAAACTCAAAGGCAAAGGCCATGAATACAAAGATGCTGCGCAAATCTTGGCTTTCTATCAACTTTGGGCCGATGACCTATATCGAAAAGCAACCTTCAGGGATACAATATCGATCATTGAGAAACTTGGTCATACAAAAAGAGTTAAAATTGCCAGAAACCAGTATTTGGATGACTATCTACCAAAGAACATACCCCCAGAAATTGAGGCAGAGATTTCCAGGCAGGAGAGTGGGAGGGAAGGCGCGCAGGATAATGATGACGATTTGTACGAAGTGCCGCCACCACGGAAACCGGGACCGAGCAATACAGGCCAGGATGAGAATGGGGGATCACTATTCCTAGGGGGAGATGACTCGGGTGATGACCCATTTGAAGTACCAGATGATGATGAGCTGGATGTTTTGATGAGGGAGACGACGGACGAGGTCAGGGGACCTAGCACTGGCCCTATAAATGAACAAGAGAAACCAATATCAGTGGAGGATGAGTTTGATGATGGCTTTGAGGCCATAGATGATTGGGATGAAGTAATGGATGTTGGTCCAAGTACACAGGCTGTGAGTCAGGCCACCAAGGCTGACACAGCTGCTGGTGCTGGTGCTCGTGGAGCATCAATATTTGGTGGGCAGGAGAAGCAGAAAGATACAGGGGCAGCCCCAGTCCCAGTTGGTGAGGATGACCTCAGTGATGAAGATGCTCTGGAGGCCATGTATGGGTTTTGATGTAGGGTGAGCTGCCGCCGAGTACTGAGACTGCGGAAATAAGAGTGTACATATTACTATTTGATAAACAATACGATATTATACCATAGTATCGATAAAAGTGATATCACATAATGTGCAGACACTATTATAATCAATTATGAGGAGCTCAAAACCGTACAAGACAACCAAGCCATAAGACATTATTGCCCAGGTACAATCATGGCGAAAAAACAGCCACGCCTGGTGTAGTCTCGCAAGGAGTATTTAATACACAACCGGCATAGTCATGCCTTATGAAATGACACAGCATGAGTTCTGCTTCTTTGCCTGTACTCAGTGGGGACTGGTTAGCACGTGCTCCTTCTGACACTCTCTCGAGTTTTACGCACCTGTGTGTAGAACATTTTACTCTGAGCACTCAACCCCTCACTCCTCTCCACCAAATTCTCAATCTTAGTCCCCCTCTCCAAAACACTCTCTATCGTCTTATGCAGCACAATCTTTGTCTCATCCAGCTCCTGCTGGATCTTCAAGATACTATCCGCCTGTCTCGGGTCCTGATATTTGGTGATGTAATCTTGAAGGGAGGGTAAATCAAGCTTTTGGACTCCGTTTGCCCACTTCGCCCGTGGGTGGAGAGTTAAGAAATCGTCCATCACTTGAGTTAGGAGCTTGTGGGCGACAAGTTTCGGGTATTCATGATCGGAGATGATAATACCAGCACAGCCTTCAGAGCGGCCATAAGCATGGACAGTGTATGCTATGAGCGGGAAAACGTAATTAGCACGGACCCAGCTGTGAGCTGGGGGTAGGCAGAGCTCACATTGTTCTTGGATGTCCTGTCTCTGGGCTGGCGCAGTCCTCTCTGCGACGTTGGTTGAAAAGAAAGTCAGGAACTCAGCAACACTACGGCATAAAGTCAGCTATGAAATCTTTATGCATTCGGAGGTTTGGGAAGCTGTACGTGCTGCGTTGAAAGAACGAAAAGCTGCTCAAGTCACTCACAGCACACAGTTCCTGTGCAGGTTTCGGGTCATTCCGAAAAACCTGGCCTTTGGTGAGCACTTAGATGTTGTCAAAATTATTGCAGACTTGACTTACACCGATATAGTAAATCTTCATATTGCTCCAGGTATAAAAGATTGGCGGAGAGCTCAGTTTGCGATGGCAAAAGGTGAGAGAGTGATGGGGTTTGGAGGTACTAAAACGTCCACGGTAACCATGAGCCGCATGTGAGACGGACACTGTGGTATAAAAGTGTCTTAGAAAGGCGAAATGTTTCAAAAGGCTATTATTACTCTGGCCAGATTTTAACTGTGCTCTATAGAGTAAACGGAATTTAAGATGCTGGTCGTACACTCGTACTACCATACTATGGTGACCAGTTAAGTTACAATCAAAACACCCACTAATTAGTATCCATCTTATCATCATCCTTCTTACTGTTCTCTCCCTTCTCACCCTCCTTTAGTAATGGTGTACTCTCATCTTCCTCCTTTACAGCCCCCAAAGCGCTTGACTCCTCTACTCTATCCCGCTCCTCCTTCGCTTTTTGCTCCTTCTCAACTCTAGCCTTCTCCTCTTCCATGGACATTCGGAGCGCAAGAGCAAGCTCAGGGTCAAGGCTGGGATCCACACCAAACTCAAATCCACCGATGTCGCCTGCCACATCCCCCCCAGCCCCAGCTCCATTACCAGTGCCTGCACCATCTCCAGAGAGAATCGGGGTCGTGATCAATAAGTCGGAAAGAAGATGTGGCCCTGGTGGAATGGTGGCCAAATGTGAGTTGTCGCTAGCATTGATAGCATCGACAAAGGCCTGGAGCTTGGATGTGTTCTCTGATTCGATTTCTCCGAAGTTGACAAAGTCTATGGCGATGTTGTTTTTCTTCATCTTTTTGGCGAGCTTGACAAGAGTCTTTTCATCTTCGAGGATTGGCGACCCAACAAAACAAATAATTCGTTGCTTCTGGGCCCTGTTTTGCCGATGCTTGAGAGCGAGCTATCATATATATTAGCCCACTGTGTATGGTGATTCATAGTTCGTAGAATACGTACGCCAGCTACTTGGATTCCAGTCGTCAGATGTAGCTCGCCTTTTATCTTCGTGCTGTGAAGCCCGCTCAATATTTTCCCGAAGTCTTCAGTCAGGGTGACGAGAACCTCTGGGCCTTTGCCTCCCATCGTCATTAAACCTACCGAGGACTCCGGATTTGCTTGGGTTTTGGCCGAGAAGATAAGGTTGACAGCATCGGACTGGGATTCGAAACGGGTTGGTCTATCTCACGAGTGTCAGCTATCATCTATGTCGCTGTTCAAAGGTCAGGCCTACGTATAGTCCCCATTCCGTGCATGTTCACTGTTGTCAATTCTGTGTGGAGTCAGTAACAACTTTACGAACTTGAGTGGGGCGGATGACATACATTATCATAGTAGCCTCCAACCCCATCTTTGGAAACTGTTAGCTAGTGCTCCGGGTATAAAATGTGAAAGGTGCTGTTTTATGAACGGGGTCTCTCGTAGATGTGGGAGTTGAGCGCTGAACTGGTCACTAGCGTTAAATGGAGCCCCACCACTTTTTGGTGAGTAAGAATGACCCATTTAACAGCCTTGACACAAAAAATGTCCCTCTCGTAGAGAGCGACAGGAACAAGCGACAGCAGGCAGCCTAAGGTGCCAACCTCAATTTTGGCGACCGAGAATCACTCAGCAAATATAACACAGAAGTAGTCTACGATCATGTCTACTCAAGAGTCACCATGGTTTGCTCAGTTGGCAGAGATGAAAGAAGCCTTGCAGCGGCTGCCGTCGCAAACTCCTACAATACCCAACCAGGTGGATGAGGTACTCTTGAATGAAGATGATTTATCTGATGCTGGAGGCTCAGACAGCGTATTCAGCGAGATTGATGGGTTCGATTTCGACAGCAGTTCCAGCGATTTCTTGGAAGAGGATGGTGTGCCGGATCAAGATGGAGGCCTTTATGGCAGAGAATGGCTCGCACACCAATGCATCGAGTACTGTTCCCAGAGAAGTGACAGTGCACTTGAACACGGTGACCTTGAATCAAACCTCCTGGCCCTTCTTTCTTCCAACACCAATAATGACGAGTTACAATCATCACTCACAGATATCCTGGGATATGAAGATCTTGACCTCGTTGGAGGGTTGATATTACACAGGGAGACCATTGTGCGGAGTACTTTGGCAGAATCGAATCAACGGAGCCATGGAAATGCTGAATTGGGTGATGATATTATATTCCGGTTAATGACGAAAGAGCAACGAGAAGAGGCCCTGAGAAAACAAGATCTGGAACACAAATCAAAGCCACTTGGCCCAAAATTTGCAGAGCCATCGTTGAATTACCCTCATATATATCGATCACACGACGCAGGCAATACTCTGAGCGCAGCTGGAAAGAAGTACAGCTTGCCAGTTGGTTCACGGCAAGAAGAGCATGAGAAATACCAAGAAATTATTATACCAGCCGCAGGAGGTCGTAAACAAAGATTCAATGAGAAGCCAGTATTGATATCGGAGATGGACAAGTTATGTCAGAATACCTTTGAAGGATACAAGTCCCTAAATAAAATGCAGTCACTACTCTACGAAGTTGCATATAAAACCAACGAGAATATGCTCATTTGTGCCCCTACTGGAGCCGTAAGTTGTTACCGTGGCATGGCCGGGTATAACCCTAGGCTTACCTATCCTACAGGGAAAAACGAATGCTGCTATGCTCACCATTCTCAATGTAATCGCTCGCAATTGTGTCCTGTCTCCTCTGGCAGAGACCGATGCACAAGCCTTCTTCTGCCAGAAGAATGACTTCAAGATAGTATGTCTGCCCACTTCTGTCTCAATGTATAATGCTCATTGTTGTGCTCCAGGTCTATGTGGCGCCTATGAAAGCGCTGGCTTCTGAAATCGTCCAGAAATTAGGAAAGAGCCTTGCTTGGTTGGGCATTGCAGTTCGTGAATTGACAGGTATCATTGCTCAATCCTAGCCTTTTTTTGTATGAATACTGAGTGGTTAAAGGGGATATGCACCTTACAAAGGCCGAAATTCTTCATACCCAAATTATCGTCACCACGCCTGAGAAATGGGATGTAGTAACGCGCAAGAGTACTGGCGACACGGAGCTGGTGCAGAAGGTCCAACTCTTGATCATTGACGAAGTACACATGCTTCATGATGAGCGAGGAGCTGTGATTGAAAGTATCGTTGCAAGAACCGAAAGACAAGTGGAATCCACTCAATTGATGATCAGAATTGTCGGGCTTTCTGCCACATTGCCTAACTATGTAGATATTGCGTCTTTTCTCCGAGTCAATCCCCACGCAGGATTATTCTACTTCGATGCGTCCTTTCGTCCAGTCCCCCTCGAACAGCATTTTATTGGGGTTCGAGGGAAGGCAGGGTCAAAACATTCAAATGAGAATCTTGATAGGGCTGCTTTCGAGAAGGTCAAGGAGGTGCTGAAAAAGGGACAACAGGTGATGGTATTTGTTCATTCACGGAAGGATACCGTCAGGACAGCACGAAGGCTATATGAGATGGCACAAGATGATCAGTGTTGGGATCTTTTCGACCCTCAATATCTCCCCCGGTATCCTGGCGCAGTGCAGGAAATGGGTAGATCCAAGGCAAGAGAACTCAGGGATCTGTTCCCGAAAGGTTTTGGGGTCCATCACGCAGGGATGCTGCGCTCAGACAGAAACCTAATCGAGCGACTGTTTGGGGAGGGCCTCATCAAAGTCCTATGCTGTACCGCCACTCTTGCCTGGGGTATCAACTTACCAGCAGCTGCGGTCATCATCCGGGGAACACAGCTTTACAGCTCTCAGAAGGGTACTTTTGTCGACATCGGTATTCTGGACGTTCTGCAGATTTTTGGTAGAGCTGGTCGGCCACAGTTCCAACGTAAGCTGTGCGACTTCCTCTTTGGGAAATTCAATGCTGAATCGTATGATAGAAACTGGTATTGGATATATATGTACAACCATTGATAAACTACCACACTACCTCTCAGCAGTCACTCAGCAGCAACCCATTGAGTCAAGATTGGTCGAGAAGATAATTGATAATCTGAATGCAGAAATTGCCCTCGGTACAGTGACCACCGTGCACGAAGGTGTGCAATGGCTTGGTTATTCGTATATGTTTGTGCGATGGAAAAAGAATCCCCTCGGTTATGGCATTGACTGGCAAGAATTTCAAGATGATCCCACTCTGACTCAGAAGCGGAGATCCCTTATCATCAAAGCAGCAAAGCATCTGCAAAAACTCCAGATGATTATATTCAATGAGAGTACCGAGTCACTTTCTCCCAAGGATCTCGGGCGAATCGCATCTAATTTCTATGTTCTGAATACAAGCATCGAGGTCTTTAACAATTTACTCAAGCCTACACAATCAGAGGCTGATATTCTATCCATCATTGCTCTGAGTGGAGAATTTGATAATATTCAAGCAAGAGGTTATTCCCATATTCTCTCTCTAGTTCTACTTGCGCTGACACTATATATAGATAATGAAGCTGAAGAGTTACTGAAGCTCAGAGAAACTGTTTGCCCGTGCGAGGTTCCTGGTAAGTCCGATGACACGCACGTAAAAACAAATATTTTACTACAAGCATATATCTCGAGGGCAAATCTTGAGGATTTTACCCTGGTATCAGACTCTGCCTACGTTGCACAAAATGCAGCCAGGATTTGTCGTGCCTTATTCATGATTGCGTTAAATCGGAGGTGGGGGCACTTATGCCATGTGCTACTTTCTATGGGCAAGTCAATCGAGAAACGGTGAGCAAAACCCACCTAAACGGATTAGGCTATGGAAGCTCATGCTTTTTTCTGAAGAATATGGTCATTCCAGCACCCGCTAGCACAGTTTGATCTTCCTCATCATATCATCAAGAAACTGGAAGAGAAGGAATCCACTTCCTCTATTCAGTCTCTTCGGGAGATGCAAACAGGAGAGATTGGGAACTTGGTGAATAATAAGGCAATGGGTTATACCGTATCAAAGCTGCTTGACAACTTTCCAGACATTTCTATTGAGGTGGAAATTGCGCCCCTCAACCGAGACGTCCTGAGGGTAAAACTGTGGATTACCCCGGAGTTTAAGTGGAACGACAAGATTCACGGGAAGTCTGAGAGTTATTGGATTTGGGTCGAGAATTCTGATACCCTGGAAATATACCATTCAGAGTTCTTCATTCTAACTAAGAAGAAGCTGTATGATGAGCACGAGCTCAATTTTACAATTCCTCTATCTGATCCGCTCCCACCACAAATCTATGTGAGAGCAAGCTCAGATAGATGGCTCGGTGTGGAGACAGTTGAGGCGGTGTCATTCCAACATCTGATCAGACCGGATACTGAGTCTGTATACACCGAACTGCTCAACCTACAGCCGTTGCCAATTACCGCTTTAAAGAACCCTGTTTTGGAGGAGCTTTATGGGCAAAGATTCCGTTTTTTCAATCCCATGCAAACGCAAATCTTTCATACGCTGTACCACACTTCGGAGAATGTGCTGCTCGGATCTCCAACTGGTAGTGGAAAGACGATTGCTTGTGAGCTAGCGATGTGGCAGGCGTTCAGAAGCAAACCAGGCTCGAAGGTGGTTTATATTGCGCCTATGAAGGCTCTGGTTCGGGAACGAGTAAAAGATTGGAAAGGCCGCATAACTGGACCAATGGGTAAGAAACTGGTCGAACTTACAGGAGATAGTACCCCAGATACAAGAACTATAAGTGATGCTGATATTATAATCACTACGCCTGAAAAGTGGGACGGTATCAGTCGTAGCTGGCAGACCAGGGGCTACGTGAAGAGGGTGTCTCTCGTGATTATTGACGAGATTCATTTGTTAGGAGGTGACAGAGGTAGAACACAGTATTGCCTGTTTATAGAGCAGTTTCTAACAAGAGTAGGCCCAATTTTGGAAATCATCGTATCGAGGATGAATTATATTGCCGCACAGACACAGGGTTCTGTCCGCTTGATGGGTATGTCGACTGCCTGTGCAAATGCTTCTGACCTCGGAAATTGGCTTGGTGTGAAGAAGGGATTGTACAATTTCAGACACTCTGTTCGTCCAGTCCCATTGGAGATATTTATCGATGGTTTCCCTGAGCAGTCTGGGTTCTGCCCACTCATGCAATCCATGAACAGACCTGCATTCCTTGCTATCAAGACGCACTCTCCCACCAAGCCAGTCATCATATTTGTTGCGTCCCGAAGACAAACGAGGCTCACAGCTCGAGACTTAATTGCCTATTGTGGTCTGGAGGACAACCCAAGGCGATTCTTGCACATGCCTGAACTGGAGCTGGATGTACTTCTCAAGAAGGTCAAAGACGCGAGTGTAAAAGAGGCACTATCCTTTGGAATTGGATTGCATCATGCTGGCCTGGTTGAGAGTGATCGTCAGTTGGTAGAGGAGCTATTCACTTTCAACAAAATCCAAGTTCTTGTAGCCACCAGTACGCTTGCATGGGGTGTCAATCTTCCAGCACATTTGGTTGTCGTGAAAGGAACACAGTTCTTCGACGCTAAAACAGAAGGCTACAAAGATATGGACCTTACAGATGTTCTTCAGATGCTGGGGCGAGCAGGTCGCCCTCAATTCGATTCCTGTATGCTTCATCTCACGTGCTGAGTAGGTTCTTGATCTAACACTGCCACAGCAGGAATTGCACGCATTTTCACCCAGGATGCAAAGAAAGAATTTTATAAGTATTTCTTACATACAGGTTTTCCAGTGGAGTCGTCTTTACACAAGGTCGTTGATGACCATCTTGGTGCCGAAATAGCTGCTGGAACTATTCAGACGAAGCAAGACGCCCTGGATTACCTTACATGGACATTCTTCTTCAGACGGTTACACAAGAATCCTACATACTATGGGTTGGAAATCAACATAGAGGACCATGATAATACTTCCAGCCATCTTGCGGCAAATAATTACATGGTTCGCCTAGTCAACGAGTCTGTCGATCAGCTTGAGCGCTCAGGTTGTGCGATCACAAATTCGAATGGAGACTTAGAAACTACACCTCTTGGGAGCATTGCGTCATACTACTATTTGGTAGCTTCCCCCCCACGACCACCACTTGTACGTATCTACTATGTCTAACATCTGACGCCATTTCAGTCCCATAAAACCGTGCGCAACCTTCTGAAACGGGCAAAGCCGAATGCCACCTTCGAGGATACCTTAACTTGGATGTGCACGGCTACCGAGTACGATGGTAAATATCGCCGTTCTAGGGCAAGTACTAGCTTGGTGCTGACCATTAACGTAACTCAACTAGAACTGCCGGTCAGACACAACGAGGATTTGGTAAACGTAGAGCTTTCTAAGAATCTCCCCTTTAAGGCTGAACGGTTCAACTTGCCTATGTGGGATCCACATGTTAAGGCCTTCCTGTTGATCCAGGCCTTCATGTCGAGAATAGACTTGCCAATTTCAGATTATATCACAGACCAGTACTCGGTACTTGACCAAAGCATTCGTATCATTCAGGTAACTTGCAATGATCATAAGATAATTTTAAGATGACTGATGGGAAATAAACAGGCATCAATTGATATTCTGGCTGAGCTGGGTTACCTCTCTAGCTGCCTGATGATGATTACCCTTCTGGGGTGCATCAAGCAAGCCCGCTGGCCTACTGACGGTCCCTTATCAATTCTGCCTGGCGTCGATGTTTCGGAAGAAAAGAAACGTATAGAAGATGGAACTTTGCCTCCTGCGTCCCTTGTCGATCTACCGACGCTTCCGCCCCCTGCCCTGGAAGGTATCATCCGTTTACTTGTCCCCTATGCTCATCAATCATCTGTAAGTGTCACCCGTTTCAGTTTCACAACATTAATATACCATCCCATGTATTTCAATTTATCCCCCACAAAACGTCCACCTGTTACCCCGCAGTCAGATTCAAACATCATCTGACTCAACTAAATAAATAGTTCCGTCGGGCGGTCGCGGCAATTCCAGACCTGGCTGTCAAAATTGTCAGTGCTTCGCCATACAAGGTCGAAATCTCGCTTACCCGGAAGAATCCCGCCCTAAACCCAGACTTCCGTATCTACGCACCTAAATTCCCGAAGCCACAAACCGAAGGGTGGTTTCTTATTTTAGGTGATGTAAAGTTTGGTTCGATTTATGCACTAAAGAGAGTAGGCTGGCCCTTGCAACAAAATGCCAGAAAGAGGACTGGGGGAAGCGGACTGCAGCCGACTGTGAATACATCATTGATGCTGCCACCAGGGCTTAGGCCGGGTATGAGTGTAATGGCGATTGTGGTCTCTGATGGTTATCAGTTAGAGATTCGGCAAGAATTTCAGCTCAGCCAGGAGGCTGTTGAAGCCCCGAGGGGAATTGAGAAATAATTGATGTACATGTAATTAATTAAAAGCGCATGATGCAGTCTTACCCTAGTCAAATGCAGTGGAGATACATGTAAATACTAGGCTACCGCATTGAGTAAAAATAAAACATCAAAACTGAGATATGGTAATGTGACGCACAATAAATGAATTTGGTCAGTGGCTCCGATGTAATATGCGGAAGGGGAAAAAAATGCGAAAACATTCAATCATAACATATCTCTAATCTACTCCATGAGGGAAATAGTAGATATCCCCGTAGTTGCTAGTACGGAAAAGAAATAAAAAACCGCCAGACCAATAAAAAACGAGAAAAACGATACTCCTGGCGCCGATACAATATTCTTACAATACTTAATTAATCCAGGGTTCAAAGCTCAGCCTATTCGGGGATACTGGTGGTTCCGGAGGTGTCTGGAACCCGGCCGGTTTTGCCCCCTCTCGCACCACTGGTAATAAAAGCTGCCTTTGTGAAAGGGAGATTTGCCTCTGTATGCTTTGCTGGGCTGCTATCATTAATTCCTCTTCCGTTCGAGGCGGCGACTGCTTTAGCGATGGTGTTTGCATTGGCGACGCCTGCGGTGTCGAATCCTTCGTGACTAGGCTCTCTGCGGAGTATTTCGTTTTATTAGTGGTAGTAGGAAGAGCCGATCTAGAAAACCAGTAGTCGTCACCCTTGTCGAAGCTTCCATTCACACTGAGGTCAATAGATCCCCCCAATCCACTCGAACCCATACTATCGCTACCCAACTCTGGTGTAATTAAGTTGGGGCGGATGATTGCAAGCTTTTTGCGTTCCTGAAAGACTACTGAGGGAATTGTGTCTGTATCTGGAGTCGTTCCAGCTAGGACGAATCCAGGCCCCGGGCGGGGATCACGTGTCAGTGCTGCCGTCGTGTTGGATCGCCCCAGACGAATATTGTTTTTTGGCGCTTCATTGGATTTTGTGACTGGGAATGCGGTAGTGGAGTTTGTTATATTTGGCGTGAGTGTTATTCGGCCACCAGTGGTTGCATGTCGCTTGAGAGGCTCTAGCTGGAGCTTTAGTCGTTCCTGTTATAAGTTTTCTCATTAGAGTAATCCAATAATATATTCATGGGAATCATATATACCTTGCTGGTGCTTCCGCTCAGAATATCCCTTGCCCTCCTTCGACTGTATAAGGACGCCTTTTGGGCATGATGAGTTTTTGTTGGACTCTCATCCCGCAATAGCCCATGGAACATAATGCTGTACCTCTCCATCTCCACAGTAGGAATTTCAACATTAAGGAGCTGAGGCGAGGATCCACCTCTTGCCTTCTGTTCCACTATCTCTCGCTCTCGTGATTCTCCCCTTTTCAGCTTATTGGGTGTAGGAGTACCCCCCGCGGTAGCTACCGTCACTATGGGTATGTGTCTTGGTTTTAGCGGTGCTTCTACCACTGGAGCGTTTGGTGCTGGCCCTGGTGTCTTCTTGCTATTAAACAAAGTCCGCCCAAGTAATTTCCTCCAACCCCCTCTTGCTTCTTTTTGGTACCTATAGCGATCATCGCCCCGCCCCCCACTCCAGTCTATATCTCCCTTAATATCAAATGGCTCTGGGGGCAAGTAAAAGGAGGGTATTGATGTCGAGGCCAAATGTCTAGTAGTCTCTGGCATATGTTTTGTCACTCCGATATACGTATGTCTTTCTTTCGTAGGACTTCCAATAGCAATGCCTATTCCTGCAGTATTCGGGCTGCTGCTCAAACTAGCCCGTGAAGAAGTTCTCGCTGGAAAGGATTCCATGTACGGTCCGTGTGTGGGTGGGAAAGCTGGTTTGTTTGATATTTTAAGTGATCCTCCACCTGAATTTCGTTCGGGTAAAAGAGGGGATGCAACGAGCATTCCTTGACGTATTGTAACTCTCAAGTCTGCTATTGATTTGGATGGTGATAGTTGCTTGGGCTCTATAATTGTTCCAGCCCTTCTTCGTATCAGTTTATTAGGTGTGTGTGGTGGGGATGGAGCCGGTGGCCCCTCATAAGGAAGCTCATATTTGGTCCTGAGTTCCTTTGTTGATTTTGAGCGGTGTAGTAGTAGTCGTGCCATGGCTCATAAGATGCTGATTGAATCAAGGATTGAGTCAAGTTGCACTATGAACTTAACGTGACAGAAAATATAAAATGGGTAGGTAGGTGTATCTACACAATAAGAAACCATGCAGTGCCCAAGGTTCAAACTGGCAAATATTAGAGCTGAAGAGTAAACAAAACACCAGGCAGTCTTCCTTGCCCCCCCACCCCATGTCGACCGCAACACTTTGCGATTAGGAGTTGAAGTGACTGTATGCAGTATTGCCAAGGAATCCGTTCCTTGCCCCAAGAAGAAGTAATCTCCAGATTGCGGTTGTCAATATGAAGAAGAGGAAGAGAGAACCAATAGAATTAGGCAAAGTATTTATACTTGATATATAAAGGTATAATTGGACATTTACTTAGTATTTATTGACTATTAGAAAAACCCTATTAGCTATGCTGGCTTTTGGAGAGGAGCTGCTAGAAAATTAAGACCTATTTTGTTAATAACTTGAAGAATAGTAATAATCCTAAGTTAAAAGTCTAAGAAAAAGATAGTAAGTATATTTACTATTATATTTGTATCAATAATAATAGGAAGAAGAAGATTAGAATTAATAAAAGTATAATAAATTACTATAAATATATTATAAAGAGCAGAAAGAAATAAAATAAGATTAATAGGGGTTGTCAGTTAATAATGCAAAAAATATATAGTACGAAAACTAGCACCTTGGCAACGCCACCACCACCGCTAATTGATTAGCTTGGGTA
>Ga0307514_10001532_pt1 | contig 27555 bp, 31 predicted proteins | sample 16_EM_MG_FD_203088 | JGI IMG/M metagenome (GOLD analysis project Ga0307514, IMG submission 203088) | Populus trichocarpa ectomycorrhiza microbial communities from riparian zone in the Pacific Northwest, United States - 16_EM | ecosystem: Host-associated > Plants > Roots > Unclassified | place... | reverse complement strand
CCACGGAGAAGGGATACAACAGGCAAAGGAAGCATCGGAGATTTTCGAACGACTTGGTAAACCGGTGGATCAAGCAGGTTGTTTGATCAGCCTCGCTTGGGCGTTGCATGGCGACAGACAATTTGACGCAGCAGAGGAAGCCGCATCCTGCGCAATCAATCTCCTCCCGGAGAAAGGCCATCAGAGCAAGGTCTGCCAAGGTCACCGCGTTCTTGGCAATATATATTGCTCCAAGGGCGAGACAGAGACGGCCTTTCACCACTTGGAGGTAGCCCTCGGAATCGCATCTACCCTCAATTGGTCCGTCGATTTTTTTTGGATTCATTGGTCCCTGGCGCAGGTGTATTCCGGAAACGGCAGGTTCGATGACGCACAAGCTCATGTTCAACGTGCCAAGTCACACGCGATCAACGACGCATACCTTCTCGCACGCGCGATGTGGCTGCAGGCCTGGTGTTTGGATAGGCAACTTAGGCCTGAAGAAGCTAAATCCGAGGCATTGCGCGCTCTTGATGCGTTCGAGAAGCTCGGGGCCGCGAATGATGCGTTGGAGATTAGAGATTTTCTCCGACAGATCGATGCCCGAAGCAATTGACGGTCTGGCCATCCCTGATGTTTGATGTACCGGATGATGGTGGTGAGCTCCTTGAAATAGTACTACCCATCGTACGCATTGACCGTTCAAGTTTCGAAGGGATCACAGAATCTGAGTGACGGTAGCAACGTTCGCCTCGAGTTCTCCAAATATATTCTTCTTCAGGTCACCAGCACCCTTCTTGGATAACGCTGTTACCCCCATGTCTCCCCCTACTGCGAGGACTTCCTCTCCTTGATTTACGTTACCCAGTCATGCGTTGTTTCACTATTCTTCGTCGATCTGCGCGTCGTTACCGCGTCTCCCTGTTTCTGGTATCGCATCCATTTCATGCATGTATGCTTCGTAGGTTTACTATGACATTCACGTTCTGGTTTGATGGCACCAGAACCTTTGCGGGGTTGCTCGCCTTCACCGTTCCTTGAAGATGAGGTAAACCTCAACGCCAGTGGGACCGAAAACCGGGCTGACAGATCGCATCTCGACTCGGTACAACACAACGACTTGCATCTATCCTGGACAAATACTGGGTACGTGATCCCAGAACCAACGAAGACTACGTCCATGGCTGTGTGAGCAGCCCGTCCTATCCAACACTGGTATTCGCCGTATCTGGAGGTCAGCCCAGGGCATTCGAGGGTGTGTTCGGAGTCACTACTCAACGTGCTTCTGCCTTGCCACATATACTCGGTTCCACTTTGTAACCTCGTCGTAAAGGGAGCTTCATTACAAACACTCTGGCCCCCCAAGCTCTCTTCCGTTTAGAATTTTTTCAACAAACCGACGCGAACGTCCGAGGGGTTGCATCGGTCATCTGAAGTGCGTTTCAAAACAGGATTACTCGTTCCAAAAACCTCAAAAAGGTGCGTGTGTCGAATTTGCCAAAGATTACCACCACCCCCTCTTCTCATGGAAATGCGATTAATATAGGCTATGCCTGGGGATACTGGAGAAAGTAAACAGTATTTAATGAACCGAAGGATTTCAGCGGCGTACTATTCGACCGGGTTTTTGCGACCTTGTTGCCAAGTCGAAGTCGACGAACCGTTCTGTGGCCTCAAGATCCCCCGCACTGCCCAAAGGTTCAAGCTCAAAGTCTGGAGTCTTTTTGACTCCGGGTTTTATAGATTCCCTAAGCGTCTTCTTCGCTCTCACCCTGAGCCCTCTCCACATCTTCGTCTCTGGAGTGTCCGTCGCCGGGTCTGTCCCTTCCAACACGCGCGTCAGGACTTTGGCCAGTGTGGAAGCAACCTTGGCAGAGTAGAACAGTTCCTCTCGTTTGGGAACGGCGGAGTTTGGATTCGGGTCCTGTTCCAGGTATACGTCCATGTACTCTGTCCCCCTTGAAGAACGAAGTCCACCGAAGAAGGTGGCCATCCTGAGACATTGCCTCATATTTGCCACCTCATCCGACGCCAACGCAGCGCGGAGCAGGCATGACATGTCACGGGCATCTGGTACGACCATATGACCTTTTGTTCGGTCGTCTAACCGCGGTGAGGAGGTTTTGGAGTCGTCAGCGAAATCTTCGGCGTGGCATCCCGTCATGAGTTCTGTAATCCGCACAGCGTTCGCCCAATCCCCGCCCCTCCAACACGACATCAACCCCCACCCATACGTACTCGCCCGAGGCTTGACATCCCATCCCAAAGCGTGATACTGGTGCATCCACTCTATCGTCTCTACGGCACGGTCAGACTCCCCTGCAGATCCCGCGATTGTCATTGCCGCGTACGACTGGAGAACCTTATCCATGTGGCCGTAATCAGGGATGGTTCGCTGGTCGTTCGCGATGGATTCGTCAATGACCTGTTGGGCGTAGTGTGCGCAGAGGCGGTACTTTCGTGTAACGAGACACAACAGGAGCACGACATCTAAGGTCATAGGGTTGACCTCGATCCGCCTCGGCGGTGCCACCTCGCCAGGCTTCGACAAACCGAGGTAGTCGTGGATGACATCGAAGGCATAGAGTTGGTCTGCCGGCCTTCCCTGCACCAGCGCCTTTATAAAGTATATGATGACGCGACTAGACACAAGTTTGGGGTTCTTGGCCGCGCGCTTCGTGAGATCCTTCCACAACAGCTTGGCGTCAGATGCGTTCCGATACGACACTTTCTCCTTGTCTCCCGGAGCGAGCTGCGTTCGGCGGACGATACACTGAAATGCTTTGGTGTAGACGAATTCAGTCGGAGAAAACGGCCCTTCTTCGTCCAAGCCGTTTAGCACGTCGAACATTGCGTTGTAGTCTTTGTTGGCGGCAAGGATAAGAATGTAGAAAGCGGCGGGATTTGAGTCGTTTCCACCGCGCCCGGGGTTGACTCTCTTGAAGTCTTCAATGTACTGAAGGAAACTTCGCCACAGCGCTCGAGCGTTCTTCAACTGAACGCCGTAGTCGTCCCAGTTTTCAATCCGAGATAAACCAGAAAGGAGAACGTTGTATGTTCGGGCGTTGGGTTGGAAACCACGTCTCTTCATCTACGGGTGCACAAGATGGCACAAATCAGGTTCTTCATAACCGGTTTGGAGTGGGATGAGCACGTACGTCAGCAAACAACTTGTATCCCAACTTGAAGCGTTTCTCCATCATACAATGCAGCAATAAAGTGTTCCACGTCTTCACGTTCGATGCAGCGAGCGGCGAGTTCTGTAACATGTCCACCGCCTTGTCCAACTGGCCTTGCGAAGCCAGGCCAACGAGCCTTTTGGAGAGTACATAAGGCTCGAGCAACCTTTTCGGCCTTTCCGGGTTGTCATCGGAGGGGTTGATTTTGACCTGGGAATCCTGTGAGAGCTTCTTCGCCCGATGTTTCAGTTGCGTCGTCGTCGGAACGGGTTGGGGAGGTAGTCGATGCGACTTCTCCGAAGTCGGCCTCTCGGTGTCATAATTTCGTCGCTGTTGTTGGCCAAGTGAAGCGGTCCACGTTCTGTGGTGTTCGAGACATACGAGCGGTTCAGCGATGAGCTTCCGTACGGCCCTGAGCGTTGAGGTAGATGAGGCGGAGATCATGAAACGGAACGGAAACGAGACTCCAGTCCTGGATCCAGAGGAAGGAGCAGGCTGCAATTGGACCGGGAAAGTGCACGTGCCGGTTTCCGGTGAATTTTTATGCGGACCTCTACCTTACTCATATCTTTCCGAAGGACCAGCCTTTGACCTTCCGTCTTACGGAATGCAACGAGACTTTCTTTTAACTCTCATACAGGTTTTTCCGCGGACTCGGAACTGACACGAGGTTGATATTCGACTACAGACCCATACTCTACTCCTATTAGGTCTTGCCTCTGATATCTCAAGGGGGTCGAATTGAAGTGCGACTCACCAAACCGAGGTTCGGTGTGGTATCTCACCGGATGAGGTACACCAAAGTTCCAGACCGTCGGCTTGCTCGGTACCGAGATCAATCTCTCACTGAGTCGACCAGCAATATACACGCATCGACGGCCACCGACCCATTGTGACCATTTGCAACGCGAGGTTTGACTCGACCGATCTTCGGGATTAACATTTTTTCGAAACAACTGGTTATTCTGGAGAAGTGGGATATACGTGATGGATGCCTCAACGAACAGCTGCGTTGGACATTCAGGGTTACGCGGCGTATCCTCCGTCCGTTTCGCTCCCTAGAACACGAAGTGTTACTTCCTTGGTGGTTATCAATGTCACCAATCGTACCGGATAGCATGCTCTTTGTGGAGGGCGTCGAACTACGTCGATCGACCGCTAACCAAGCTGGCGGGGTTCGGACATTCGGTGCCCAGAAAAAAAATCTGACAGTTGATTTGGACGCACCGTCTCCAGGTAGCATCAACCTAGGCCGGTCGTTGTTTGTGGGCGGGGCGGGGAATCGTGCGGGACACTGTCGACCGACTCCCCGTCCTGGCGTTGCTCGGCGAGGATCCTATCTTGTCTACAATGTGAGTAATTCCTTGGAAGTTGCAACATCACTGAAAAAGAACATTGACCGACAATGTACGGGATAAATCGACGCGAAACAAACACCGTGTGGGAGACAGAGAAACAGAGGACGCGGATCGACGACGAAAATGAAAGGATGCGCATGGATGGAGGAGATGAACGAAGGGAGGGGCGGAGATGATTATGACGGAAGGTGGGAAGATGAGGTGTTGGTAACCTCCAGGAAGAATGAACAGAAGGTGGGGCGAAGGAACGAGGTGTCAATGGCTTGCGGGAGGATGTGTTCGGAGGCTGCGCTCAACGTGACCATTCAAGTCATCATCCGGTTCCTTGAGCTCAGGATGAAGAGTCAGTACTCACGGGTATTCAGTTTTTTTGGACGTCCCGGAGGATCTTTTTACAATCCTCTACGTCATTCGCAGCCCCGAGCTTCTCATAGACGTCGATAGCACACAGAGCCTCGGATCTCGCCTCTTCGAGCCTGCGCTGCCCGTACCAAATATTCGCCTGCAGCTCCATCGCGCGACCCAGGTTGTACGCACAACGGCTCGTGTGTGATTTGGCTTGTTTGATGTGAGCATGTGCGTCGTCGAACCTGCGTTGGTCCAGAAACAGCTCCGCCAGGCAGTAATGAACCGAAAACGACAGATCTTGCCAATTGAGAGAGGACGCGGTTCCCAGAGCTATCTCGTAATGGTGAATTGCCTTCTCCATCTCGCCCTTGGATCGAGATATATGGCCGAGAATGTAATGAGATTGGCCGACTAGAGATTTATTGCCTTTTTCCGGAACGAGACCGATGGAACGGGATGCGGCTTCTTCTGCAGCGTCGAGCTGTCGATCGTGATGCAATATAAAAGCAAGTTTCATCAAACACTGTGCCTGCCCCAACGTGTCATCGAGCCGTTCGCAAATCCCCAGGGCTTCTTTCGCCTGTTCTATCCCTTCCTTGGGGAGGTGGAGCAGCCGATTTGTATCAGATAGGGACACTAATGTCCAAGCGACTTGATCGTCACTTCCCTGCTCCCTCGATAGTTTCAAGGTATGGGTAAGCAGTCTCTTTTGCTCTACGTAATCTCCAACCGAGTGGAACAACCGTGAGAGCCGGATCAAGCAACAGGGCTTCAAGTGATGGTCATCCGGAAGCCCTTCAATCTTTAGCCCTAGAATAGTCAGTCGCTTTTTGTGCCAATTTAGGTGTTCCAGAAAATTGGCGCAGGCGTCCCAGACACCATCCGAGTTTGCGTCGATCGACGTGAAGACATCAAGCAGGTGCTCGACGTTGACATCCTCCGAAATGATCCATTGTGATTCCCTGAAGCTGGGTTTGTCTGGGTTAATAATGACTGACATCCGCGCAAAGTAATGTTCCTTCGCCGCACAAAGGAGCGGGGATGACTTTGGATCCTCGGGACGAAGATAGTCTCGGAGCGGTGCGAGCATCGTGATGAATCCGCTGCTCCGATATGCGAGGGAAAGGACGCAGAACCCATCGAAGATGTCGGATCCATTGGAGATGGTAGGGAATAACCAGTCAAGGTTGTCCTCGTTGACACCTTGTGGGAAGAATGCGATGATTCCAAGAAGCTCTCGGGCGGCAGGACCAAGTTCTTGGAATAGGGGAGAGGCGAGGGAAAGTTCGATTGTGGCAGCGAGACCCTTCTTGTGTCGTGTCTGCAGCACATTTATTCGCCGTCGTTCCCATTCCCTAGTCAATCGTTTCGTGTTCCACTTGTTTTGATGTGCAACTGTGGCGAGTAAAGTGATTGAAAGTGGGTGGAAGTCGAGCTGTTCTACGATGTTGTTGACTAGGTCGGAACGTTTGTCGTATCTGTAGATGTGATAGAAGGCGCGACAGGCGGCATCCATTGACAATGTTGGGACTTCAAAGGTCTCGCATCCAGGAGGAATGGTCGAGATGCGCGATGTTATGCAAAGAGATATGGTCGGCAGTTGGCTTAGCTCCTCCACCGAGTCATAGATTTCCGCAGCCTCTGTTCCCTGTGGGTCGAGAATCGATTCGGCGTTGTCGAGGACTATGATCATCTCCGTCGAGGATAGGAATGGGCATAGGGAAGTCACATCTCTCGGGTTTTCGATGCCTGCACCGATGACCTTGGAGAGTCGGTTGAGGAGGTGAGCAAGCGTCGCTGGGAACTGGTCGCATCGAATGAACCGACGATTCTCGCCAAACCGCTGCTTGATGCGATCGCGATGGAGGACGGCCAGGGCGATGGCCGTCTTGCCAATCCCACCAGCACCGATGAGAGCCACTGGAGTCAGATGTTCTGCAAGAGTAGTGATCTCCCCGATCAAATCATCGCGTCCGAAACAGGCCCTCGGCGCCGGGGGAGGCGGTTCGCCAGGTAGGCTGGATGGAAGTACAAGGGCCTGGATTCATAAGCAATTTGATCCCTGCCCGTGTTTGAGCGTTGCTACTCACTTGGCAATCGACAATGGCGGCTCGAATTTCGTCCATGAGTTGAGATACAACCCTGGCATCCTCATCGTTTCCCGTATAGCTCGCATTTTCGGATACACCTTGTGGCTTGTCTTTGATTTTTTTCAGAGCACTAGCGAGGATTCAGTGTGGAATTCAAAGAAAAAAAGGGGACGGAACGACCAACATGAGTAGACCATTGTTTCGTGTCGACTCCAGTTTATGAACTGAATTATCCTCGCCCGTCCCTAAACCCAACCTATCCAAACTCTCTACCAGAGCGTCAAATCTCTCTTTTGTCGCAGATGACTCCTTTTGGTCGGTTAGGTGGATGACATTTCGTCAAAGGAACACGACAATACCTCATCATGCAATGAAAGCAACTTTTTAACAGTATGCTTGAACCGCCAGATAGTTTGTTAGCCCTGAGGTTGCAGACGTCGACGAGTAGCCTCACAGTCAGCCTCTTGATCTGGTTGGACATCGATTGCTGTTGCGATATCTGCTGCAAGATGGTGAGCGCTAGTTCGGGCGCTGTGCGGTTTCTACTACTCACCGGTGGTCCGAAAGCAGGTCGTGATCCAATGTGCCCGCTCGGGCCCGAGGCTCCTTGAGGAATGGAAGACATGAGTTTCCTAGTGACAGTAGACGCGACCTCTAAGGAGGAAGGACGCTGGGTACGAGAGGGCGGCGAAGAAAACGTGAGTTACAGCACAGATCCAACGCTAGCCTGAATTGGCGTGGATTATTGAATTATCGCGTCTAATCACAGGATTCATGCATCCGGATGGTATGAAGCACAACGGCAGAGGGATGCAGCAAGTGCGATCTCCGTGGGACTCGGTGACCTTCAGGTCGTGCGGTTTGGCTTCCATGACCTGAGGTCGAGAAAAACGGTGTGGTGCGCGGGCTGCGAAAAGGGACCTGGTGCCTCTTTTGGGGTTTGAATTGACACGATGCACCACAGGTTGAGCTCATTGGCCATATTCGTCGGTCCGACAGATTCCATCAGCGGCCGAACGCTGTCGATTGGATGGCAAATCGATGGATGTGGGCCGACTTGGACAGTGAAATAAGGTATGACCATCGGGCGGTGGACGTATATCTCAACAGGTGGGTGGTTAGATATCCAATATTTCAATGTCCGTGTCCAAGATTAAACCACTCACAGCCAGCAACACTTCAAATTTCAAAGCCAACCTATGACCCAGCAAATTTTCCTAGTTTGTTCTCTGGGCATCTTCGAGGCGAATCACAACATAGACTATCCCTTTCCGGATATCGTCTCGTTCGGTGTGTACTGGTTCGCCCCTGTGCATGATAGAGAACACCACAAGCGATCTGCGCCTATCGTCGCATTCACGGTCGGTGAGGCAGCAGAAACTTTCGTTGGCCCTACCACTGGGTTTCCCACGAACTTTGGAGAATTGATTGAATTCGCCACCGCAGGGTTTTGAAGATGACTGCGATCGAACCCGAAAGTCTTTGTTTACTCCCCCGCCTCTCGTTCGGAATCCTCCTAGGAAATGCTTCACCTACTAGCCACTGGTGCAGTGTTTTGCCTTTAATCCCGTCTCACTTTCGACCCGGCTCAGCCACCGCTTGCTACGTCGGAGGCGCATTTTGGGAACGCCCACTGTTTGTCACGTACCCTTTTCTCCTCAGACATCAGGTCCTCCGTGGATCCTCCACGTCAGTTCTCGTACAAAGTATCTGGTCACCTGTCAGCTTGCTGGGCAGCGTTTAATTAGAGTGAAATCTTCATCTCCCGTGGAGCTTTTGACTTGCCCCTCGAGCCTCTGATCAAGCGACATTTCCAATATCTCGTGGTCGGATTCTTAACGCGCCACGACAACCGTCTGGACCTCTGACGGTGAATGGGAGTCTTTTCTCTACACGTGGGTACATATCCACAAGAGAGGCCAGGCTGAGATCGTCGCACACGAACCCATCTCGTCCCCTCCCTCGTTAGCAATCGGCTCAAATTCATTTCCTCTCGTCCTCCCAATCCCCTGGTTTGGCCTTTTGATTGTACACATCCAGACTTGGGGGGGGGGATCAGCACACGGCCAGCCAACATCAGAACCCTCGTTCCAGGAGCAACGTATATTGAGGCCCTGGGATCTTTCAACAGGGAACTTCACGATGGCTAAAGTTTCCATCTGTCTTTCAGTCGCTATGGCAGCCCCGATCTCCCTAACTGGCAATTTAGAATAAGCTCTGTGACGCCCCCCCCCGAAGTATCCCAGGAAACGTTACAATTAATTACAGCGCATCTCCCTGGTTCGGTACCTGAACGAGAACAAAGTGTAGCAATATCGCGATAAACCGTCTGTCTACCCACCAACGTCTTAACAAGGACTCCTTGGACTCGTCGTCAGAGCGAACAAGAGGATACGGAAATGCGTCATCTCAGGGGGTCTCCGGAGGCGCCATGCTCCGCTACGGCAACCCGCCTGTCGGAGGAATGAACCAGAGAACCTACTACATATACGCCAACACTGATGAACTGCCCCGTGGACTACATCTTCCTCAAATCATGAGTCTACCCCTTGCCTCCAGCCACAGATTTTTGGTGGATCGCCAGCTCCCAAAGGTTGTCGAACCGTCACCCTCCACAGCCTCAGCACAAATCGGTTACCCATTTCATGAGGGAGGAACAGCAATCATTATGTAGTTCTAGTGTTCATAACTATACATCTACTTTTCCAATTTTAGATCTACTCGTTTCCACAAAAAGGCGACGAGGAAGACACTGAAAAACGCGATTCCTACTGCCGTGGGTTTCTTGAGATGGGCCGAGAAGGGAACTTTGTACGCGATGTAGATGACGCTAGCATGCCTATCAGTAAGGTTCTTATACTTGAACACCACCACGGGTCGGCCGATGGTATCCAGGTATGTCGTATGCGTGGAGGAAGAAAAGCTTGATGGGTCAAATGGTGGGAAAACCTCGACATCGCTAATACAGGTATTTCAGTCAGGTTTACTAACGTGGCGTGGCTTTAGAACTTACGTAGAAGCTTCAGGAAGAATAACCTTGACCTCAGCGTCTTCGACCACAGAACCTCCAAATAGGGTCATGATCGGCACGCTGACGATATACCTCCCCTTCTCGGCGTCCCACCCGGCATAATTCTCCAGAGGAGAATCCCAGCCAAGAGTGAACGAGTAATTCCAGCCTCCCAATAATGGATACCGGGGACGAAGCTCTAAGATGCTGTTCCTCCCAGGAAGCCCACCCTGAGATTGGGAAGGGGCTACTCGAAGGTGGGAGGTGGAAACATTGCCGATGGTATCGTAATAGTAAGCCGAGTGAATGCCAGCAGGGAGTTGGAGGGAGATCTCGGTGAGGACATGAGGAGCGGGCCTGCGTTGATATGCCTGTGCTTGGTGCTCGAGACGAGAGAACTGCCCCTTGAGTCTACAATCCCAACAATGCATTTAGTCCACCGAACGATCCTAGCGCATCACAAACTCACTTTGGTCCAGCGTTATACAGGTGGATCTCATCCTGAATATTAATGTTCGCCCCCCAGTGGCTGATCTCCGCGGCGCGTCGCAAACTCTTGATGGTCAATATAGGGAACCCGAACTCATAGTGGATGGAGATCTTCTGCTGGTTCTTCTCGACAAAAGCGGTATTTGAGGAGGATGGAAGATCGTGGAAAGGCCCGTACGTGATGGTTCCCCCAGTGGTACCCTTGGTCGCGATACTGCCTGTCGTGAAAGCGACTTCTTTGGGTTCTGTGTAACTGATGATCGGGAATCCAACAGTCCTATAATTGAGGGAAATCCGTCAGTCGCGATACCAACCTTACACCGATCTACCGCTCACTTGAATTTTGTTCTCTGGACAAGAGTTTTATATGGACTCAGGACAAACAAGCCCGTGTCATACTTCAGAGCTTGGCGGTCTTTCTGGGCAACCTCAGGCGGGAACGGGTACGTGGCGTGTGTCTGGATGGTCTCCAACACCAAGTTCGCGGTTTGGTTCGTGTCGAGAGCTTTGGGCAAAGCGACCGAGTAATAGTACGTCGCGCTGTAAATGGTAACCTTAGCCACGATACACTACCGCAAGATCGAGGACGTACTCGTGACTGAGACCATGGTTCTCCAAACTCAGAGGAGCGCTGTGGCCTTTGACCTTCGCCTCCATCCAACTCACCGTCTCTTGTTCCTTCTCCGTCAGGGCAAACAAGTACACGTTTGAGCCATCCTCGAGGGCTTTGACATTGTACGTTGTGGTAGTGTACACCAGCGAACCACCGAGATCAATGGACCGGATGATACCCGTGTTCTCAAAGGATGCCCATGAAGGCAAGGTCAGGCCGAGCACGATTGTTGAGAGGTGTAGCCAGTACCGGTGCAACACCATGATTGTGGATGTTGAGTGTAACCGAAGCAGACGTGTCACACGCGCGGTGATCAGTCTCTTCACCAACTCCGCAACACCCTCGACCGCCCACGGAAAGTTAAACGGAGGAGAATAATGGGATTATCTTGAAATTATACTACGAAAATAAGTTTCTACCACGACCACATGGGTCCCATATTCCGAAGTGGCACGTCCTCCCGAACGTAGCCAGCAGAAACTATCCTCTTCAGTTTCCTATCTTCGGCCTGCTTCTTGAGCTCGTCCACGGTTTTACCCTCCCTCAATACAACGGACATCTTTGCTTCGGGATGTATCTTGACGCCGAATCGCCCTCGGCCTTTGATGTCTATCCGTTTGTGAAAGTTCTTGCCCTTCGTTACCCAAGCCTCGGCTGTAAAAACCAGGTTGAGCAATACGATACGTAAATCGCCAGCAAAAACAAAGTCGTACAAACGATGAGCTTTCCAGGATTCAGACCCTTGTACTCCGCTGCGTGCTTTTTTGCGAGGGTTAGCATACTTTGGATCCTGGTGCTCGCCCGTTTCTCGCTGAACTTCATCTGGAGGATAGCATAATCGACGGGCTTGCCCGCAATCTGTTTCCCAAGTTTGTTAAGCTTTCTTTGAGAAATCTTGAAGTGAGTTGTCGAGTATTTGTGCTGTAGAGGATCACCGAAGGGTCAGTGTGAACGAAGTAAATAATCCGCTAGGCGGGCACGGACCTCGGTGTGCTTCTTCCGGGGAATAACAGGAGCGGTCAAAGTAGGTTTCTCAGTCTTGCTAGTAGCTACGGCAGCGGCGTCGAACAAGTTTCCTGTGCCCTCCTCGGCTTTCTTCTGTCGGACGAGCACATGCGAGGCCTTGTCCTCCTTCTCAGCGATGGCAGGGCTGAGTTTGTTCGCTATCCAGTTGAAAGGATTATTGAAGGCTATTCTGCATGACGGACAGCTTTAGTTAATGTCTTGAAGGGGATTGGTATTCACGTACCCCCTGCGAGAGATCCATTGCACGTGAGATGACTGAGCCTGGAGAAGAGCTCTCGAGCGTGCCGTCGCGCTCAAATTAGCTGAAAATACACGTCAGCACTCCAGACGACGTGTACGAGTTGTTTGATTACCGTGACGAACACAACGACCCAGAGTCTGCATCGGAGGCGGAAGAAACGGAAGGGAGGAACGTTAGCCGACACGTGGACCCCAAACCTCACCACAACCTTTCATACGTTCCACGACCTACACACTCTCAACAGCACCGATGCTGTATCTCGGAACGCTTCTCTATGTCGGCACTTTGCTGGTTAACGCTCTTGCTGTCCTGAACGAGGAGAGGTTCCTTGCCAGAAGTACGTCCTGGTACATTTCGTACAACCAATCACTCGTCCAACATATCGCTTCCGAATTCTTACAGTCGGTTGGGGTTCTATGCAAGCGCAAGCCGCTGCAGCAGCATATAACCAACCATACGGGCAAGGCTACGATCAGGCGGGGTATGGAGGACAGCAGGATATCGGCCCCAAGGCGAGGATAATCAACCTCATCGGTGCTGTGAGGACGTTGATGCGAAGTGCGTCCATCTCGTATCTCAACGCTATCCGTTCTGCACGAACTAACCCTCCCGCAGTACCGCTTATAGCACTTAATCTGATGATAATCGTGTATGAACTGATTAGAGTACAGTGAAAGATAAACATGGCGGCGATGTATGCGTTGGAAACTGTTGGTGAGAAACACGACGGGTTTCGCCCAGAACCTCAGCTAATGAATCAAGTGCCCCGGTTTTCCTACCCGCACGTCGACGACCACTCAGTCCCACTCGTCATCGCTCGGCTCTTTTGGAGTGGTGATATTGTTCAATTTCTTCCACGCAGTTTGGATCTGGCGAACAAAATCTGGGACGGTGTACCCTTCCTGTTTCTCGTTGATCCAGCATTTACACCAGCCACCGATAATTCCAGGCTCACCTTACATCTCTTCCATATGTTTTCATGTACGCACACAGCTTTGTTGTTGATGGACACCGTACAGCTTACCCTGCGGCCGCATTTTCATTTTGAGTATAATTCTGCCATCGACAACGTCGCCACTCACGCGATTCCTTTCGCAACAGTCTCCTGGACATTTTGCAGTAGCAATCGCGCACCTTCTTCGTCAATTCCGTCCGCATCTGGCCCGGCACAATCTCTGATGATCCCCCATGGTACCTTGGCCGCTATAGCACATTTCTGGGCAGTTTCTAGATGGCCAATTTCCTCCTTTCCCTCTTGATTTTGACACATGATAAAGTCCCACCACTGTCGTTGCGAAGCATATTTGCGCACACACAGTTGTTGTACATTCCCCGCACAGTCGAGCCAGTCTGAAGAACATCGTACCCCGTACTGCTCGTCATCAGGCCAGATGCTGCGTTGTGTGTTCTCGTAAGGTTGCGAAAAACGCCGCATATGTCAAGAAAAAGAATACCCACTCTTTGACATATCCAAAGCTCATGTTCACCTTGTCCGAGACCTCTTTGAGAACCCGGTCGAAGACGAGCTGGACGTAAAGAGCATCCTCGTCCCTCGAAGTAACGCCCAAAACGACTGGGACCTTTACGGTTTCATTTACGGTGAATATTGTCTGCGACGCAAACGCGAGTTGGAGAACGGGTGTCATTAAAATGAAATGTAAAAGTATTCGTGCACTCGAAAGTTCGTAAACCATGTATGCGCCGTAGATTGAGGATGTGGGAGAGGGAGAGGAAGAAACTGGATTACGTAACCTAGGCTGTCACCTTTGGGTCGCCTCGGTCCACATGCGCTTGGCCTCAGGGTCGTTACTCAGTGGCGGCTCGAAGTACTTGCACCGCGATTGCAGGGCTGGTTGACAATATCAGATCAATGCTAAGAGGGGCGCTGGTGATACAAGGTTCATACCGTTTGCGGATCTCTCCCGAACGATCCTTTCCACGATGCGCTCGTTGTGAAGCTGCGTCCGCTGAACGTCGAACACAGGGGCGCAAATATGTGAGACGAGATAGGAACGAGGACCCGTTACTGACCTTGATGTTTGATGAGTATAATTCCGCTTGGGCCTTGCGCCGAGTGCGGGGGTCTGTGCCATCCAACTCGTCCGCAATTCGTTTGTTCTCTTCATACGATGCATCCAAAACGTCTACACAGTAGTCAATGATACGTGTACGACGCCTCCAATTGGCTAAAGAGTCGTTGTGAGTGGTGAGAGTGTGGGGCACTTGCAAGTCAACAGAGAGTTCCATAGCTATATGAAGGATGCAAACACGGACCGACAAGCTCACGCCACACCTGGAGACACGCCTGGTCTTCTATAGTACCCTTGCCAGTAGAACCAGCGCGATCCATGTCTCGGTATTGGGCGACGGTCCTGTTCAAGCGCATCGTAATCGAATCGTCGAGTTTCCGGTACTCCTTCATGAGATCTGTTCAAGATAGGTGTTCAGGACGGTAGGCCAAGGGACGGTATTCGCAATGGCTACCCTTGAAAAGAGATATGTTGTCACATGTTGAAGCAGTGACGTGGACTGTCTGGGTTGGCACAGGAGCTTGGATTGCGAGGCTACCGAGTGGAGGAGCTGGCATGGGCATGGATTTTGCCGATCGCGTCATGCCGGCTCCTTTGATCCGCAGCGATCAACCTCGTCTTGCCAGTTGCCTTCGTCTATGGTCCTTTGGACTTACCAGATTCGTATCGGATTCCTCTTATCTGCGAGTCTTGGAACCCAACTGGCTTCTCGACCAAGCCCTGTCTTCGGCGGACGAGCAGACCCTGACCTCAATTTCTGACGTGACTCGGTACCCTGGCTTTGTTCCGCTCCCTGATGCTACGCTGAACTCGGAAACCGAGTTTGGGTTGGTATACGCGTCAAACACTGCAGCTGTTGACTGTCCATACGATATCAACCCGAGAGCATTTGGTCATTAACCTCGGTTCCAAATGTCTAACGTCTCATCTTTCTGATTGCTTCCTGCCCCTTGAGGAAAAGTCAAAGTGCATTCATTTCGATCGGGATTTACGTTGAGTGCAACACAAATTCTTATTTTGATTAACAATTTACATCTGAATCACATCAGCCCCAAGGCGGAACACGTCCACGTACGACCCTGGCACACCTTCTATCTACGTTCCAAGTTACCCGACTCCGTTCCTGTGCTATACTCCATCAAACTTCCCACTCGGTCCCAAAACTCGGCGACTATGAAACTCCTGGTAAGGTCCATCCAGGCACTCGGGAAAGTTTCCTCCTACCTGATGCTACCCTTGGACATTCACAAAACGTGGCCGGATACGAATGCATGACTTGCCACCCTCAACCTGGGAACCATGACAGTAAGAGATTCCTAATAGAACCGATAGACGTCTCAGACCAGGCATAACCCTTCTCAACGGTGATGACTGGGAAGATGATGCAACCACACTCTACCCGTTGCGGTTGGAAGAATCTGGGGTTCCAGTGTATCATCGGGACTTGTACTACCTGCGTATATGGGAGTCTGAAGGACTTCCCCAAGAGAGTGCTGCTGCGGTGATATCTAGCTGATTTCTTCGTGTGAGATCTTACAGGTCTGTCCCGATCTTGCACTTTCTGATGTTTCAACCCGCACCCAGTACTGGGATCGGTGGTTTCCGCGACACTCCTGGCACCCGGGGTTGTCAATGTGTCATATCTCTGGCGTCTATGTGTCCCGCGAGTCGGCCCGAGCAAGTGTCCCTCGGGATGTTGCCAGATCGCAGTATGTGGCCGACCCGCAGGGTTGTCAAATTCTGACTGGTTGCAGTACCCTTCTTCCCGCGCGAAGGGGAACAAAATGGGTGGAGAGTGACCGATGACAATGTGCGGGCAGATAGGGGGAGTGGCGTCGATTACCATCTGGGGACGACGGAGAAAAGCGGTGGGCCACCAGTTTTCCGCGTATGAGATCACGACCTGAGCCTCTCAGCTTGGTACCCGGGCCCCATGAGCGCGACCGAACAAACGGTTCACCGGTCACCGGCTATGCCACCGCACCGCAGGGATGGTGTCTACCCTCTAAGCAATGAGTGGGCCAATGTGGTCAAGGCGCCAACCGCTTCCGGCTGACGCCCGATCAACATTGTGCAGATATCCTTTTTTGGCATGCAGCGATGGTATCGGATCTCAGGCCTCCAGGGCTTGCTTGATCAACTCGACGTCCTGGATGGTAAGAGCGAAAGCACGACGGTTGCTTTGAACACTGACCAATACGGCTTTCGGCATCTAACAAACTTCAACGTCATGGCGTACGGTATGCCACTCTCTCGCCGTGGAAGCTACCACAGATGGACGGGGCGACAACAGTTGATTGGGTAGGGCGTACTACACGTACAACAGAACAACATACGGGGTAGCAGATTGATTCAAGGGAATTAGCTGGTCGATTAAGGTAGAGAAAACTTTCAAATTGCATTGGTGTGTTACTATATTATTCGTTCTTCAACGACGACTACATAAAATTATCAGCCTCGAACGAAGCGCGGAGTATGGCAACTTACTAATGCCCTTCGACGTGCCTCTTCATAGAGTCAAGGTTCTGGTGGGTAACCCCGCATGGAGGGCAACCAGTAGCACGGAACGTACACCGATATGCAGGGATGCTCGGAATATATTGTACAATGGAGTTCCACGAAACATGCGGTGCGGTTGTGATAATGGGCGGGTTAGGAGTGTCCATAACCACAAGGTGGCTATCGTAGGGTAAACATACGAGGCTGGAGATGGAGAGAACGTGGAGTACACACTCAGAAGTAGACATATGCCCCCAACCTTCCGTTGCATTCCTATCGTCGAAACTTCAGTGAAGAAGTGTGAGTGCATGGGAATGGTTTAACTTACAATCCTCGAGACATTCTTCTTGGGATGTGAGAGCAGATGATTCCTAGCTGGGTGCTGACTCCATCCCCAAACAATCCAGCAGTTATAACCGTGCGCCGTGCGCTTCCAAAATTCGACAATACACGCTGACGATCAACAAATCGCCGAAACTGAGATGGGGGGTATGAGGCCATATGCTGCTACACTGAATCGGCGTGTTCATGTAATCGTCGTCGACAAACTCGGGATTCATTCGGTGGGTCCCAGTTGACTAGCCGTACACGGGTGCTTGTCAGGGTGGAGGGTCGTCCTTACCGCTCATCACGGGAATGTACGCGAGGGCAGATCAGAGTGGAAGTTCAGTGGCAAGAGATTCGTTCACGATGGGAAGGACTGCCATCTTACATAGTAAGCAACAAAGTGGCATGCAGAACATGGAAGAAACACAGCACCGGACAACTACTCAAGGAACGGGTTTTCCGAGCGCGAAGTATCGTGGTCGGCATACAAGGTATGGTTCTGAGTGGATGGTTTAGATGTTAGGGAGGCGTCAGGAAAGAGAGAGCGCCTTAAAGGTTTAACGGGACGCTGCGACCGATCTCCGGCTAGAGTTTGTAGATTGGCTTCCATTGGATCTATCTCCATACCTTCACCCTCGGTTTCTTCCTCAAGCGCGTCATCGGCTTCGTAATCATACCGGGTGCGCTTTTTTGGCGACGAAAACGGAGAGGGAGTCCAATCCCTGAGTACTCGATGATTGATGTCACGAGAGGACTGGAATATTTGTGCCCGTTCCGCCACATTGTCTCCGGCGTCTGCGTGAGCGTTCTGAGCCACTGGGGGTGCTGTGCGGTCGAGGGAATAACCCTCCATAACGCCTGGAACACGTTTTACACAGTGTGGACCGCCAGATGGGGGGTCCTATACTCACTCTTCCGAACTCGCGCCGCGCGGTTACGAACGAGTGCCCTCAACTCGTCCGAGACGCTGAGATGGTTGTCAATGATGTTGTTTCTTTCTGAATTGTACGCCATACCCATCGTTACGCGTTGAGCCATCAACGACGCTCCGCGAATCTAGGACGGTATCTGTCAACACCCGTTTGGATGGTGATTTGTTCATTTTCAGAGTGGTCAGTGATCAAGGGGCTGGTCAAGTCCACGTGGCTTATTGTCTCCGTTGATCTCTAGCCGCTGCTTGGGCGGGTGGTTCGAACCAGGAATCGGAGGATGTGCGTCAACGGGGGATAAGTGTGTTGGCGACCCTGCGGCGGGATTTGTGTGTTCGCGAGGAGGACGGAGGATGCGTGTGGGCTCCCCAGGACACCCACACGATGGTTAGTCACGGAAAACGTACAAAGCTTGAACGACGACAAATCGGATGTTGTTTGCACAAAATACAGTGAAGATTGAAGAACCACCACACCGCTTTCTTCTGTCCTATTTTCCAGTTTTTGTTCTTCTGTTAGACTCCAGGCTTGATGTGTGCACGCCGGGGTCACCTCCGCCGCACGGGCCGTTTCAATATGCGAGTCGGAGATCACACACACCATTTGTCACCCAATACTCACTCCGAACTTTACCAGCGACTTCCTTGTCGCCCCCCGCAACATCCAGCAGGGGGAGACTCTGCCTCTCTCCCGATCTTCTCCGCAAGCAGATGGTGACACGCAGCCATCCTCCTTGGCTTTTGGTCTTCACCGCTCTTAGCTTCTCGTTGCCGGTCCACTCTGTGATCTCGACCAGCATACCCACCCCTCCGCTTCAATGGCTCAACATAACCAATTTATTGAGCGGTCCAAGTGCGCCGCCACTCAAGGGCGCCTCCATAGGATATGACGAGATGGCCAGAACACTAGTCGTGTTTGGGGGCGAGTCTGAGAGTGGACTTCTGACTGCATCAACTTACCTGTGCGTCTCGTTCCCGTGTCTCGATGCATCCGAAGCTAACACGCACCGTACTCGCAGTCTCAATTTAGATTCACTCATCTGGTCCGTTCCGACCCCTCCGACTGGCCTCGGTGGCGCGCCGCCACCTCGTAGCAGTGCGATCAGCGGAATCGATGCGGCTGCAAACCAGCGTCAGTGCCACATCGTGATTGGGGGGAAAGGCTCCGACGGAAGTGGGCTTTCAGACGTTTGGGTTAGCGATAGTGTTGGATCGCACTGCCGCCATATTTGAGCTGACTGACGTACTCAGGAGTACGATTTCCTTGATCAATTCTGGGCACCCGTCACCCTCTCACCAGGTGGTCCTTCAGGCCGCTGGGGGGCCGCTGGCGGCAACGACAACCGAGTGACATATCTCCCAACTACCGGTCTGAACAATTCCTTCTACCTTGCCGGTGGCCAGGATAATAATTCGATATCCCCTTTGTCCGACGTGTGGCGACTGAACATATCGGGGACACTCTCACCCAACAACCCACGTCAAGTATTTGGTAGCTGGGACCATATGTCTGTCTCCACTCTCCCCTCCGTTCAAGGTCTTGCTGGCGCGGTCATTTCACAACAAATAATTTCATCTGGTGGATGTAAGGCGACCACTCCGGCGAATAGCAACAATTCATGTGCTGTGGGAGATTCCTTCATCATTAACACTTTGTCACGAAATTCCATCAGCCCTGCATCTTGCCCTGCTCCTCGGTACGACGGTGTGATGGCTGCTAACATGAATGGCGCTTCTTCAAGCTTTAGCTCTCAGGCGTTTCTGCTATTGGGCACGTTTAACTCTGGCATGTGGGATGATGGTGGGGGTCTATCAAACGGCGAGATCGTATGTTACTCTTCACGTGTCCTTTACCCCTACAATCATCGATCATCTTTAACAGGCGATCCTCGACATTGGCACTGGGTCTTGGGCTAGGATTTTACCAGCGGGTGATCCCAACTCTGTTTCCCCGTTTCCCAGCCCTCGTAGTGGTGCTGCCGTCCTCACGTACCCACTCGCTTTGATTGGTCAGTCGAGGACCGCAGCTTCGGATACAATCGTGTTTGGTGGGCAAGACGCTAATGGAACATACCTGTCCGAGGTCTGGCTTCTCCGCGCATACGATGGGGTCATCACGAAATCCGGTGACCAGTCATGGGGAAGCTTCGGGAACGGAAAGCTCCAGTCTGGCCCAAACGCCAATGGGGCAGGAGTTACGAATGTGTATATGGACACTTGTGCGACACAAGTCAGCCCCGATGCCCCCCCGTCATCATCTACGACCTCCCATGGCCCCTCCCCTACCTCCAGCGGAAACTCGAATACTGCTATCGTGCATCCGTACGATGTCGGCATTATTCATAAGATTTTGGCCCCCCTCTCTATTGCCTTGGCCCTTCCGGTGATCCTCGTCTATCGCCTTTCCACCCCCTCCCTGAAATCATCGCTAGAATCGTCTCCCAGTCCTTCATCGGTGTTTATCTTGTTGATCCCGGCCTTCTTTATATTCGGTCTCGGTATTGCTGGTCTCATCACCTCCTTCACTTCCATCTCATATAACCCGTCTCGTGACAAGCGCGCGGAATCGTCCCTACACCTTCGAACAGGACACGGACTCGTCGGAGTCGCGTTGGCTGCAGCCTTCTATGTCACCATCCCGGCTGTTTTCCTCTTTTCTCTATTAACGCGTCGCCATTCGGACAAACGGAATCCACTCTCACAAGGTGAAGCCGAAAAATCAGTGGTGAAGAGTCCCGTTCCCAGTACGCTGATGTTGGACGGTAATCTTGATCATCAACCTCCCCTCAACCATTCGAGGAGTCAATCCAGTACCGGGCTCCTTCAGTTCTGGAAACGCAGCATGGATAGGAGCAGGTCGAGCGATGCGGATGGTGAAGAGTTTGGTGTAAGAGATCCTCCGACTCCCAGGCAATCGAGAGGGTTTGAGGTCGTGAACAGACCGAAGAACGCTCACAGGGCCAGCTCGCATAGCATGAGTGGTCTTACCGATCACAGTCTTGGCCACACGGGAACTCGCGCTACAATGCGACTGGGAGATATCAGTTGGTTAAGCCGGCGTCGCATGGTCAACAGCGTGGTAAGTGCACGTTCAAGCCCCGTGCCGCGAGGTACTCACGAGATTCCATGTACGTCTAGGGCGACCTTGATTACGCTCTCACGCAAATACCAAGAGCAGCGGGCCCTATGACCCCAAACACGACGGATGTCCCATTTAACAGGGAATCGATGATTAGCGCCCGCGGTTTCCCCCATCCTCCCGCCCCCAACTACCCGTCACCACTTGAAGTTGTCTTTCATATAATCCTCCATTCCTTGCTATTTGCACTCTGTGCACTCTGTCTTGCTCAACTGTGGCTGAGGGGCCCGGTCACTGGATTTGTGGTGTTCCTCGTGTGGACTGTAGGTTTTTACATCGCCTTGGTTATCTTCGCATGGCAAGGTCGGCCGGGGAAGTCAATCCTCACGGTCACACTGTCTCGATTACGAGCACGACCCCACCCACACCAGACCGATCCTTCGTCCCAACCAGACTCGAGGCCCATATCCTCGGCGACGCCTGAACCATCGATACCATTCAGTTCCGATGCCCGCAGCCCTTATCTTCATTCACCACCATTCAGGGCGACACAAGAGGATGAATGCTACGACATGATGAGCACGGGTAGGCAACATGAAGATGGGGAAGACGATCCTGATGATGATGAGGACGAGGAAACGAGGCAACAGAGGATCGAGGGTGAAATGAGCCGCAGGGATGTGTCGATCGTAACTGTGCCAAAAAGGAAGTTATGGATTGCGAATCCATCTTGACCCTTCTTCACTTGACGAAATCCTTTGTGTTGCCACAGAGTTCCTTTTCTCCCCTTTATGACCTAGGTTGGCTATGCCATTCCACGATTACTTGCTCTTTGTTGGATCCCACTTCGATCCTTAGGATACTCGGATCTTACATTCCCGAAACCAATTCCTCATAGACTATGCTCGGTCAACCCACCCCATTCCGTTCAAGACCCATTCTATTGTCCCACTCGTTCTTCCCCCTCCCCCCCTCTGACCCGACCGACCCTCCTTCCTTGTATCATCAACCCTGACTAATCTGCTCATTGACCTAGTGCGAATTATCCTACGGACTTCTCTGGTACACAATTATATCTTCATATAGGTAACATGTACGCACCCCGTTTCATCGACCCCATCACCCTTCCTTCTATATTCCCATCTCTACTATCACCTTTCTCTTAGTCCCGCACAATGTCTGGCAGGAGCGGCGGTTCCGCCTTTTCCTTACCCTCTCGTTCGCTTGGTTTCTTGGTTCTTAGATGCCTAATGGACTTGGGTGTACTCATAGGTTCTTTATTTTCCGCAAGAGATACATAGTCCACGTATGCAAGTTACCGGAACCGTACGGAGTGATCGCAACAAATCCGTAAGGCCGATGATATCCTGGGATTCCTACGACGATCGTCGGTGTCTGGGGGAACTGGACTCGGTAAGTAGTCGCATCCGACCAGATGCCAACTGTTGGAGATCCGAAGTCAATCCAAAGCGCAACGCTCTGATGACCCTCCGCACTCTATCATCAGGGAAAAGACCATAGGGCCTTACCTGTGTGCGTCCCATCATCATGGGTGTACAATTTTTGTAGGATTACTCCGTATCGAAATGATTTTGAACGCTGTAGTTCTGAACTAGTAGAGTATGGACCACATTGTCTAGTCAAATACAGATACCCCCAAATGCATTAAAATCGGAGTCCATGCATCGGAATGAGTGATTTGTTGGATGTGTTGTAATCTACAAAAAAGGAGCGCCGTGTAGGTTAATGAAATGTACCGGAGACCCGAGAGAGAGGGGGGTATGCACCAAGAAAAAAACATTGTGATGATGATGAGAAAATGAACGATGGCATAGGAAACGAAAGTCCAAGATATGTTCGTGTGTAATCAAACCGGCTCGCCTTCGACGGCGACGTCTCTCCTCCAGGCATCTACCCTACCGAACTTTGCAGGATCCTGCACGGGTGGTGGAGTTCCAGGCGCAATAGGGGGAATCATCATCGACGGATCTCCCATCATTGGTGCCACGCCCATTCCCATTCCCATGCCCATGGGAGGCACAAAGAAACCAGATCCCATGAACGAAGGCTGACTGAACATCATGCTGCTTTGTAATTGCGCCTGCATCATCATCTGTTGCTGGGCCATCTGCTGTTGTTGAGCGAGCATCTGATATTGCGTGCGGCGCTGGTGTTCAGGGTGTAAACCCAACGGGACGTCGTCTTCGTCGTCATCTCCCGAACGTCCGAGCCAGTTCTGATTCGCCTGTGGGTTAAACTGGCTGGCACGCATACCGAGTGGTTGGTCGTCGTCATCGTCGTCATCGTCACCGCCCTTGGTAGGTTGTGTACTCCCAGGAACTCCGAGGAACAGTTTAGACTTCGTCTTATCAATCAATGCGTTTAAGGGCTTATCCTCGTCCGACTCCTCTTCAGCCACAGCCTTCGCCCGTTGTACGGCTTTGTCAACTGTGGCGGCCAAAGGAACATCTTCGTCACTGTCATCGGCCGGGGGTGCCGGGGGGTACTTCGGCTTCTGGCTCGTGGGAGGGTCGGCCTTCCCTTGAGGGTACCGTAGGCCGGAACCAACTGTCCGAACCGGTCCGGCTGGTTTTTCCTCGTCCGAAAACCATTCTGCGTCGCCTTCCGTTTCCTTAGGTTGGGAACGCTCACGGCGAGGAGCATCGCTATTATCGCTGTCGCTTTCTTCGTCGTCTTCGTCTCGTGGTGGGGGACCCTTCCTTGCACTGACTTTGGGGATCTCTGGCAGAAGGTTGGACGGGGCTTGTGACAGTGGCCGTGGGGGAGTTTCAGAAGGGTCCCCATTAGAGTTCGTTCCTGGAGTGGTAGGTAGTTCGGCGGATGGACCAGCGGCATCCTTTTCCCTTGCTTCCATTTCCCGTAGTTTGGCCATTTCCCTCTCCCAGATGTGGTCTGTACCAAAGACGCTCTTCACATTTGATGCCCTCCGACCAAAAGCCGTCGATTTCCTGTTGGGGCCTGGAGGTGCAAGTTTATCTTCGTCGAAGTTCAAGAGGGTCTTTCGACGCGTAGGACCTTGACTAGAGTTGCTGGTGTCCAACCCCTGAGAGACAGATCGGTTAAGAGAACTGGGATCAACAAGGGATGTGTATGTGGATGAACGGGCCATCATCGAAGGACGTTCATCTCCTTTAAACACCCTGATCCGATGTCAGCGCGTGGGGATATAAACAACTCAAAATTCGAGGCACCTTCGTTTTCCGCGCATTTGTGCCTTTCTCGACTCAAGGTCATCGATCAAACTCTTACCATAGAGTTTACCAGGGCCTCTCCGGTCCTTCTTTTCCTCAAGAGGAACGGTGACGATGGGAATGTCTTCTGGTTCAGGCGAAGGGAGTCTCGCCTGTTCACCCTCTGTAGTGGCACGGGGCATCTCGGAGTGTTCGGAGTAACCATTGTCTTGACCATGTAAACCGCTGCGGAAGGTTAACTGAGAAAGACTGAGGGTGGCCATGGAGTTCGGCGTGAAGGGGTTCGAAGGAGGAAGCTCTTCGAAGGCCATGGATTTTCGGACTGCTCGAGCACCAGCAGGGAGTGGCGGCCCATCACGAGAAAGTTGAAACCCATCCCGTGCCGTAGGAGATGGAGGACGCGCATTCTGTTTGCTATTTTGCAATGGGCTCGGCATAATGAGGAGCTTTGGCCGGAGGAGATCCATACGGGAGTACCTGCGAGGCATAGAAGGGCGACTGGAAGCGGCGTCGTCAAGAAGTACCCGAGACCCCATAGAGGCGTTGGATATGGTTCGAGCATGAGCAGCCGCCTTGGGATCGAATCTTGAACCTCGGGAGGGAGATGGGGGACGAATGGCGAAGGGGTTGTTCTCATCATTGATTGTGGCCTGCGGTGGGGCAGTTGTCTTAATCCTATTGCCTTGAGAATCAAACCGTGGGCGCGGCCCTGGTTCCTCGGGGACAGGTTGCAGGCGGGAGGCTCGGCTAACTGATGAATAGGTCCTGTCGTGACGAGGGACGCCAGGACCGGATTCATCGTCGACTTGGGGGGTTGAAGACGGGAATGGAATGGAATGCGAAGAAGATGGGCCAGGTTCCGGCTGACTTTCAAGGACGCCATAAGCGGATTTACGGCGGGCTTGCTCGAGGGATAAATGCGGAGCATCCATACCGGCCAAGTCGAGCGGAGAACCAAGGGATGCCCTACGGTTCCGTTCGTCGAGGAATTCTGCTCCCACTCGGGGTTCAGGCTTTATAGGTAGATCGTCGACGATGGCGCCGCCAAAACCGATGTTGTCGAAGTTGCCCATGCTAACGGCTCGCGGTCCAAGGCCGGGGGAGAGGGGACCCTTGGAGTGTTGGATTTCGTGTGGCGTTGGAAGCCTACTGTTTGGCTTCCTCTTCGAACCTTTCTCTTTTGCCTTGTCTTCAAGTAAGTCGCTGAGGCCCCAAGACTCGAGATCCACGTCATCCATTTTTGCCTCATATTCCTCCTCCTCTACATCTTCTTCGGTGGGGGAAAACGGATTTCGTAGCATATCGATCGACGTGCGAGATCTCCTTGGATCGTTGGAGTTGTCAAGGGTGGATTCACGCCCGGCGACGCTGCCTCTATCGCTTGGCAACTTGACAGCGAGGTGGTCGGTGCTGCGTCGAGACATGACAGAACGAGCACGCTCTTCCTTGTACTGTCGAAATTGGGTAAATATTGCGCTGTCCGCTGCAGAACGAAATTCACAATATGGGTCTGACGGATCATTGTCATACTCTAGGCGAGGTCAATGCACCGAACAAGATGTGTATATTTATAGGCGTACCCAGGAGGGCTGCGGCCAACTGCATACGCGAGAAGGGAGCAGGGGCAGTTGATGCAGGAGCGGCCATGATCCGCCGTAGTGTGGTCAAGAGCAGGCGGGATGGCTGAGGGCAGCGTGGTCTGCTGATCGGAAAACGTGGCAGGCGGGGTTTAAGACACGTCTATCGACAGACGCTCGCTGCTCACATAAATACCCAATCCCACCATCTGCTCTTCAGTCAGACTCCTCTATTTCACTGGTCTAGCATTCGATGCGGACGCTCTCCTCTCTGCTCTTACTGGGCCTTACTCTCGTTTCTGCTGTCTCCGCACAGGACGCGGGTGAGGCGTCGAAGACCAAGTTCGACTACCAGGTAAACACCCCCAGACTTTGTACATTGCACACACTCTTCTAACGCACAATGACGCATATAGAGCGATGTCACTCGTCTACGTAAGATTGTGATTAACAGGTATGTGGTTGCTGGCCTCACGCTTATAACAACCCACTCACCCTTCCACCCCACAGCTTGTACTCCCATAGGTTAGTCCCTGCCCGAGAAGAGATTCCCCACTCTAATTTGCTCCAGGGACGTTTTTCTGCGTGAATTGATTTCCAACTCCAATGATGCACTGGAGAAATTCCGCCTCACTTCGTTGACGAAGAAGGGATTTGGAAACGATGACCCGCTGAACATCACCATCAGGGCTGTCAAGGACGAGGACAACAAGGGTGGAAAGATTATCGTTACCGGTAGGTTTCATTGCAGCAGCAAAGTCATAGCATATAGCTCACTGGGGACAGATACCGGTATTGGGATGTCAAAGGACGAACTTGCTGCGAACCTCGGTACTCTTGCCAAGTCTGGAACCACGGAGTTCTTGAACATGGCTGAGAACGCCGATACCACTACTGGTACCGGAAACCTCATCGGTGCGTTCGGCGTTGGGTTCTACAGCAGCTTCCTGGTTGCGGATCGCGTCTATGTCGCCTCTCGTCCACCCAGATCACAGGAGAACCCGGAACCTGAGCAATGGGTCTTCAGCTCTTCCGCTGAAGAAAGTTCGTTCGAGATATACCCCGATCCCCGTGGAGTCACCCTGGGTCAAGGCACTGAGATCACACTCGTTATGAAGCCGGACGCTGTCGAGTACCTGTCAACCACCATATTGACCAAATTGATGTAATTTCTGTAATTATTCGGCTGGTGAGGTGACGCTGATCAGGATAATGTGCAGAGACAAGCATTCCTCATTCTCCTCGACTTTCCCGATCTACCTGTTCACTCAGAGAACCGAGGATGTCCCGATCGAAGAGGATGAGCTCCCCAAGGAGCCAGAGACTGCTCCAGAGCCAGAGGAGGAGGGTGCGAAGATCGAGTTGGATGACGACGACGAAGTTCTAATCGAAGATGTCCCCACTGAGGAAGAGACCAAGCCGGAGGAGCCTGTAGTTCCAAAAACCAAGAAAATCACTGTCGATGAGTGGGTTCACACCAATTCCCAGCCACCCATCTGGACCCGGTAAGTCCTGTGATTCGATCGCCAAATCTCACTGATGCTCGTATCCGTAGCGACCCTAAGGATGT
>Ga0307514_10001531_pt1 | contig 27592 bp, 41 predicted proteins | sample 16_EM_MG_FD_203088 | JGI IMG/M metagenome (GOLD analysis project Ga0307514, IMG submission 203088) | Populus trichocarpa ectomycorrhiza microbial communities from riparian zone in the Pacific Northwest, United States - 16_EM | ecosystem: Host-associated > Plants > Roots > Unclassified | place... | reverse complement strand
GTACTACTGGTCGCACACGGTTGACGAATACAAACGGCGACGGTTTGCACAGCGTCACCCAGGAAGGACAGATTTCTACCAAGCTATGGCAAGACCGTGTTTTGTCATACTTGCCAAACAAATCAAGTACGCATCCCATCCATGTTCAGAGCCAGTTGAATGTCTCATTCTGACCAGGCTGTTGTCAGATGTTACTGACGAACCTTCTCGCCAACTACCTCCCGTCCCCAGAGGTTTGTTCCCATTCACCTCCTTCCGGTCAATTGTTAACACGCATTCGCAACCCGTGTAGGATCCGGAATATGTCTCCAGGCTCGCATATCTCCCTTCATACCGGGCTTCTGTCGAAGTACGCTACCCACCCGTATGCTCAAATTGTCTCCCCGCAGTCGAAGAGGAAATACGATCACGGGACCACATGGCCCGCACCAGCGCTCTCGGACACTGGCTAAAATCCAGCAAGGGCAAGGGCAAACAGCGTGTGGCAAGCGGAGACGTGCACGCCGCAGGGACGGCCAGTGGTCAGGAGACTGATGTGATGGGCGTGAAGAAAGTGAAGAGGGACGGCCACATTTGGGTGGTGAGAGGGGGTATTTGGATTGGTGTACTTGCACTGACTGCGGGTGTAAACTCGGCGGGTAAGCCCTTTGTGGCAATTTCTCCCTTGATTTCGGTGTTCTCAATGTCCTCACAGGCTCAATTCTTGACTGGCGAATACCCATCGACAGTATTTGGGCTTGCAGGGTTATCCCAAGCTTTGTGGTCGCGTCGTGTTTTGTGGCACTTACCTGGAATCCGTGGGAGAACTATGTGAAGAAGTCGAACGTCCAAGGGAGAGGTATTCGGATAAAGGGCGAGACGGTTTACATCGTAAGTCTGGCTAGCAACATCGACGCCATTTTTGACTATCTGGTCTACAGATTTGGCAAACCATTGTGTGGTGCTCACGGCTACTAACTTGCTCTGCGGTGCATCTGGCCAGCACAGACCCGTCGAAGGACTACCTTGACCTTCGTCGGGCGAGGCCCAGCTATGAACCCATTCCTGGGTGGTCAATTTCTCGTCTCTATTTTTCTGTCTCTTTGACACTTGAATTATTCGTGAGTTCCATTCTGGTCCCGTCAGGACCTTCATTGACATGGATTTTGTGCGAAATAAAGATTCTAATCATTTCCTTCGTGACGCTCAAAGTCATCCGACCACCCGCGATTCGTCTCATCCAACCCACGACAGTCTCATCAGCAACCCGCTCGTCTTCTCTCCCCCCTGCTTCACTAGGCCGTTTCCCAACCCTACAGCAACCGCGAGTGCAAGAATCCGATCTCTTCGGTTCCTTGACGCTCTCGAGTAACCCCCTGGCAACGATACGTACAAATCCGATCTTCGGTTCCCCCTCGCTCCAGAAACCCCCTCCGCCAATTGAACATGAGAAAGAGGCAGAGGATCTGGACGCTATGGATTGGACTCCGACAAACCCTTCTCCGAGGAAGGAGGGGGTAAATCCCTTCCCTCGTGCTGGATCTGCCCCGGTTCATTCTCGACATGGAGAAGGGGAGGAGGAACTCGTGTTAAGGAGACAGAGGTTCTTCCCACCCGAGGAACCTACAGGGCTCGAAGGGTTGCTAAATAAGACGGTGTTGGAAGAACCTCCTCGGGTTTCTGGTTCTGGTGCGGGTACGAAAGGAACAGGCGGATGGTGGAGTAGGCGATTTCTGTCGACCAAACCTTCCTAGTAGGTGTGGTTGCATGAGTATTGTTGGATATGTTCTTTCTTCCTGTCCTACCTCTGGCTGTCCTTTACACCCCCTCGAAGTACCCATCTTATCAATTCGTCCCCACGGTCGCCGATGGATACCTTCAAGCGCTGGCTGAACCGGTAAAAACCGTAACCTGTCGATAACATCCAACGCTGACTTGCACATTTCCGACCTGCGCGTGAAACGTTCCCAGTTCGTTCAGGTGGAGTGTTCTGGTTATCGCGAATGAGTTCGCGCGACGTGTATTGCTTTCATGCCTATTCGCTTGACACCATAATAATCGCCCGATTTCCGATCCAACCTATGACGACGACCACATGTTTCTGGTGATTTGGAGACGGTTGATGATATGGTTGATCGGATGGATGCGGATCGACATGATCCACCGTGCCGGGCTCCAAACAGTTAACACCTGGCCCGCATCCTCGACGTATGGTGCATTAGCTGCCGGTTATTTCGGAGCCCAAAGGTGACATGATACCGGACCTGCATGCTCCTGGGGCTTGGGGAAAGAGGAAGTGATACGAGCATATATCTCATCTAAGACTCACAACTGCCCGGTATCGGCTCGCGTCGGACGTCCGACAAAAAGTTGAATACCACCGTGCCGTGCGCTGGGTCACGTCGGGCAGATTTTGTCGATGTGGTCGGAGAGAGATGGCAGAGAGTTCACAGTTCATGTCTACTGAGCCGAACATCATTTGATGCTGAATGTATGCTACCAATGTGTTGAGATGATGTGAGATGCTAAATTCCTACCCGGATCTGCGCTAGAGTCCGAGAAGAGAGTGTACCTGTAAGGAAAATGCAAGCAAGGGGAGGTGCACCAATCATACATGAGAACCGTGCAGGACGAAGATGCAGAAACGACCAGTGATGGAACATGGGGGGAAAATGAACACGAGAGGGAAGAGAGACACCGCAGCTAGAGGTGTACTGGTGTGAGAAGGTCTACACTCCAAAGGATGCCAGCCCTTAGTTTCTGCCTGATATCTTTTCTCTGGTCGCCCGCCGCCCTCATCCAACGTTTAATCTCCTCGTCGCTCCCCTCCTCGATATCCGGCAAAGGAGTGAAATCCGGATCTCGTTCAAGCTGCTTTTTGTTGCAGCTTTTGTTCCTGTGGTTCAGGAGCGCGTCTTTTCGTTTGAAGGAACGTCCCTTGGCACTGCACTCGGGATTCGGGCACTTCCACACCTTCGAATTCAATCCGGCTATGAAGTGTTTCTCCTTCATGTGTCGTTCGATAGATTTATTTGCCGAACACTTCCAATTAACCTCGCCGCAGATTTTCCCGTCCTCCGTAAACGGGCAGAAATTGAAGTTACGAATTTCTTCGGGGGCCGGCTGCGGAACTTGTGACTGAGACGTCGGGAGAGGAGGTGGTCGGGCGTCGGCTGGTGGCTGCGTGACTGATTGTCCCGCCAAGGGAAGATCAGAGGACGGGGGTGTCGTAGACGGTTCTGGGGTGGTGGTAGGAGGAGGAAGGAGTGGAAGATTGAGGTCGAAAGAAAACTGGGGAGGAGGGGAGTGGACGAGGGAGAAAATATCCCCGGAAGGATACCACTGAGGGTTCGAGAAGTTAAGATTGAAGTCATCCATGTACAGTTCTTGCGCATGAGGGTTAAACACCGCAGGCTGTGGGACATATGGTTGTGGTAAGTCACAGTCGACGTCGCAGAACTTCGGACAGCACGAACCTCGTTCAGTCCGTTCGTTAGATCGAAAGCTGGGAAACCGAAAAATCCAGAATAATTGCAGTCCATATTCTGGGGTCGGGAAGAGATATCGTTGAAGGGATGAAGAAGAGATGAAGAGAAGAGGGTGGGAAGTGAACGGGAGAAAGGGAGAAGACGTGAGTCGTTATGTACAGGGTAGTACCCGGTGGTCAAGGGTAAAGGCAGAGGTAGACTGGAGAGATGATGTTCGCGGTCCACTCGCGTTTAAGAGAACGCGACAAATGGGTCACGTTATCTTGTGAGGTTTCTTCACGGGGTCCTGCATGAGGAACCAAAACGTGAGGGGCGTCCATTGATGCCCGTATTGGGAACGAGAAGGCGACCGGTTCAACCCCCCGACGGGCAAGCGTGAAATTCCGAAACGTGCCAGCTAAGTTTAACCCATGAGCCGTGTTGCAAGGGTCGAGCCGATCATCAGTGTCCAAAACTCTGGAAATTAAGTATGTGGTCACTGACTCACCTGTGGAGTGAAGCTCGAGGAACGGTTTGAGGTCCAGGAGGGTCCAGGGGATCGATTTAAATGAAATACATACCGAGCGTGTAGTCCAATGGCTATTAGTCACGCCTCCCGCCCAACCTAAGACTGTGCCTCTACACTCTTGACAGTGTCTAGCACGGTATTTGTATGTTGGACGAATGGCGCTTAGGACCCAGTGACTCGACCTACATTCTACGTCTAAACAAGCCCTCGTTATCCCGCGCGCGCTGAGGGTTCACAGGGCTCACACTATTCGAGAACGTTCCTTGTGACGTGTGGCTCAGAGGGATCAAACATCCTAGGACCGTGGTGTTCCAATAGCGTCCCCCAGACACCGGAAGATCGATTTTGTTGTTTGTAAAAGGCCATGTGCTACCCCACGAGGGCTATAGCCGCATAGATTTTGAAACCAGAGTACTGCGTGCGGAATCCAAGTCCAGTGAATGCAGAGGATGGTTGTCGAGTGAAACCGCCCAAGTCTGTGGTGAGTGCTTCGACCAGATAGCTATCCAGAAGAAGCAAGTCGTGCGGTCCATACTCAGGTCAGGCCATATGATTAGGTGATTCTCTTCCGTCCAGACACCTTTGGAACGCACGAAGAGTACCGACGGAGGCACGAAATGGAGAGCGGCATTGACGAAGCCGGCTCGGCGGCTACTACCGACGGATCGGATCTCTTCACACTGAGCGCTGGGTCTGAAAATAATCGCTCCGATTTCCATCTCCGCAGTTCATGGTCCGACACAGGTTTCATCGTCGCTTCAGTCAACGGCTTGAAGTATAGGTCATACATAACCCTTCTATTCCCTTCGATCCAAACCTATAGTGAAAGTACAACTCAAAAAAACCATGAGACACATCGATAATTAATCAAATTGGAGTACCAACAGGCAAAGAATGGGGCTACGTGAGTGAGAGACATTGTAAAGGGCGGATGCCCTAAGAATGAAATGGTGCATAGCTTTTTTGAACGACCAGAAAGAGTCCGCGAGTTGAAAGTCGAAGATCCATAAGTCGAAAGCTTTTGCGAAAGATGCATACGAATCAAGAACACCGAGTAGAAGGTCATAATCGGATAGGGTATACCATAGAACAATCGAACAAAACCAAGAAAAGACCGGCAACTCAAGGGACAAGTGATCTAACCAAACGTTTTACCGGACTTTTGTGGAAGGAAAAAAAAAACGAGACTTCAAATGAGGGGACACGTGCGTAGACGACGACAGGTTGAGAGTGATGGGCGAGAGGAGGACGAGAGCGGAAAACCAACAGAAGGCTGGAATGATACAATGAAAAAAGAAAAGAGTAGAGGAAATCCGAAATGGTCGTTGCAGATCCCAGGAGATTGTGATTAGAAAATGAAAAAGATGATAAGACCAGACGAAGGGTCGAATGACGCGGGGGATGTGTAGTGTGGGGCGCTACAGGTGTGTACATTGTGGGAGTGGGTGATTTAAGCAAAAGGGAGGTATCACGCTGGGTCATGCAAGCGCAGGCGCGGAATAAAGATAAAAAGGAAAGGGGAAAGAGGCGAAGGAAAAGGAGGTCCCCACCCGTTCGGGGTGAGCGGGGAGAATCCAAACTCGGCAAATTTAAACGTGGATGAACGAGACAGGTCGCGCTATATCAACCGTTTCGTCGTTGGCCGTCGTCGCGGAATCCATCGGTGGCCCACCCACAGTCGTAGCGTTGCTGTATGCCCTTTGTCGTGTCTTGTCATTGATCGGCACTTCGAGTCCACCACCTGTAGATCCAGTTGCGGTTTCCATGGAGGTTGGTGTCGACATGTCCCTCTCATCTCGCTGGGCATTATCCCCTCCGTAGCTATCTCTTGGAGAAATAGAATAAGCACTCTGGAAGTCCGACATGTCCTCATCATCTGTGGAGCCAATGTTACCTGGAGTCAACGCAGGGGTAACTGGAGTCAACGCAGGAGAGGGAGGAGTTGCGCTCAACGAGACGCCAGAGCCGATCCTTCGAAGACCTTGGGAAGGGGGATCACCGCGAGGGGGTCGGGAAGGGGCGAGGGTATCGCGGGGCTTGGTGCCCGCCACGAGGGGGATTGAGTCGTGACGCTGTCGAACAGGTGGGACGGATCCCTCCTTGTGGGTATGGGAAGTAGTATATGTAGAAGGCGAGTCATCGGACCGGTGACCTTTGGGAGTCCTGCGACGACGTGGACCGCGGGAACGGGTGTAATCATCACTCTCACTGGAGGATGTCACCCTCCTGTGTTCGTTGGCAAGAGCTGTTTCGAGCTGAAAACCCAGTCAGTGGCCATCCAAAAAACGGTCCTGAGAACTCACCTTGCGTTGAATCTCCATTACCTTCTGAGCGATCTTGTCACTCTTCTCGCTGATACCCATATCTACGGCACCCATGGCGTCCTGGTGGTTTTTGTCAACGCCTTTGGCTTCGGCGGAGAACCTCTTCTTCACGATCGTCACGTCCTCGTCCGGAATCTCCTGGACTTCATCGATACTGGGACGCTTGGCCCGCCCTCCATTATCAGCCTCTTCCTCAGTCTCCTCAATGACCGTGGTCGAGCGATCGGCGACATGATGGCGAGCATCATCATCGTAGTCGACCAACGTCGACTCGGTCCCGTAGCTTCTCAACCTCTTCTCGGTAACACTCCCTTGCCTACTCCTACTGTTGGGTGTACCAGGAGTCATGGGCCTTCTGGAGATCGTTGGAATGTCCGATGTTCGAGAACTTGGCCGGGAATAGTCAGAATACTCAGAAACGTCAGAAACGATATCGACCTGCATCGAAGCGAGGGCGCGCTCGATCTGAGCCTCAACCTCAGCGACCATCTCGAGCCTCTCTTGCTCCATCTTGACCATAGCGTCGCGCATCTTCTCAAGCTCGGCAACCGCGTCACGGTGTGCATTTTCCGCTTCCTTGAGTTCTATAACCGGAAACAAACATTCTCATCAGTATGGCCTTCCGACACGAGAACATGGGGCAGGGGGAGAAGACAAGGGAGAAAAGACGCACGGGTCTGCAACTTGACCTTCTCTCCGTTCGCCGAGGTGACGATCCCGCTCAGTCGCTTGGCTTCCCTCTGCTCCTTGTTGACCTTGGCCCTCAAATCTTGCGCTTCAATACTCAACTTCTCAGCATACTGTTCGAAGGTTACAAACTTGTCCCTCCACAAGTCGCTCTCGGTCATTAAGAAGTTAAGCCTCCTAGACAACCTGCCGATCTTGGTTTCGAGATCATCTCGAGCGTCCACGAAGGCGGTCGCGCGTTTGCGAATGGACAGCTGGATAAGTTGTTCGGCGGCAGAGAGCTGGGGTGGACGTCTGTACGAGCCAAAGAACGAGATCCGTTTGAATAGGGAGGGCTTCTTGAACTTGTCTTGGAGAACCTGGTCGAATGCTTGAATGATCCTGGTCGAGTGCCACCACTCAGGTGCCTTGATCATGTCGGCGACGGCCGTGGAGGCGGCACCTCTCTTTGCCTGAATCTTGCAGATTGGCCTGAAGCGACCGGCGGGGAAAGCCTCCTTGAGCTCACTGGGGACACCGTGATCGGAGTGGTAGTTCGGTCCGAACGCGGCGAGGATGATTTGTCTGTACTTGTCCCTCTGTTGCTTGTTGGAAACAACGCCAGAGGGAGGGGTAGCGCAATTCAAGTAGTTGATATCAAGGTCGACGACACAAACCTCGGAAGGTGGGCGAACGGCATATCGGGCTTCGGTCGGGAAACCAATGATATAGGGACCAGGATCATCGACGTAAATCTTGGCGTCTCGTGCGTGAACAGCAGGAAGGGCTATGCCATTCCAGCCGCGAAGTTCAACAATGTACTTGATGGTCATGACCGCAATCTATTGGACTGAGGTCAGCGAAGCTGAGCAAAGTCGGGTGAGAGGAGACGCACTCCGAGCATAGAAGGATGCCTCGAGTAGAAAAGAACCCTACCGGTGGGACTGAGAGCAATCTGAGGTGTGTTTGGTGAGTGCGCTCGATGTGAATTGACAGTGAGGGGACACTGACCTCACAAATCGTCAGGATGTTATCAATGTTCAGGCACTTGAACAAGGGCCACATCGTAAAGTTGATGTCCACCAATCCTCTGCCAAAGTCCAATCCACCAGGGAATCTAGCGACAACCTCCAGACTTGTCTCGGCCCCGTCACTCTTTGCGGATGCATCCAAGCGGACGATTTCTCCGGGTCGGGGAGCTGGGAACGAGAGGATCTTGGAGATTTGAAGGGTATGGGACTGGACGTCCTTGGAGAATCGAGCCCAAGAGAGGGTGAGGTAATCTCTCATAAGGTCATAAATTGGGTATCTAGAGACCAAAGCTATTCCATCCCCATCAGTATCTCCGAGTAAGCGTTATGTGGGGGGGGGGGGGGGGTCAGACTCACTCAAAGCGTAGGGCAACCAAAAGACGGAATCCACGGGCAGGAACAAGGTACTCTCACCCGGGTTGTGGACCGTACTGGCGACATCGTAATCGCTCTCACTGATCTGGCCATCCAAGTCGGTTTCAGCATCAGTCTCGGCATCGGTGGTAGTACCCCAGGGGGATTTGGCGTTACTCCTAGTCTTCTTCCTAGCTTGAAGGGTGACATCTCGTGAGCTACCGGTCTCGCCACGTAAACTCCTTAGTCTGGCGGCAACAAGGGACTGAGAGGACTCTTTCCGAGAACGGTTAGAAGCGGTTGATTCTAGAGTCCGGCGAATTGCTGCCGTACGCTCAGCATCAGCGTGAGACCAAACAGTGAGGCAAACGCCATGATAGGTAACGGTGCTGCCGGACTTGGGGGGACCAGAAGGCCCAGAGATATTGTTGGTCGTCGGGGTCTCATGAAGGATCGGAGAGGGACCGAGGAAAGCGGAAGATGGTTGGGCACGGGAGAAAGGATCATCCAAGTGGGATTGATGGGAGTAGGCGTAGGTGACAGCCGAATTGGGCCGGTCCGTTGTTGTGGTGAGGACAGAAGCACGTAAAACATCCGCAGACGGAGATGAAACCAGTGGGTTCGGCGGAGCGGGCAAAGCGAAGGAGAAGCTGTGGCAAGTGGAAGGTGGTTGCAACGTGGACGCGATGACCTCAACTTCACGGGTAAAGGAAAGCTAAGGATGATTGGAGATCAAGAGATCAACAAAGGGAAGATCATTAAGATGGGGAGGCAAAAGCTTACTTTGAGTGCCTTGGAGAGGATCTTACCAACGTCCTGCTTGCTAAGGTAACCAGCGGAGCTGAAACCATCCTCAACCTTTGCTTTTTTGCGGTTGCGCTTGGAAGAGCCACCTCCGGCACCAGGACTGACGGTGCTACCGAGGACTTCCGGTCGCCACCACCTGTTAACGGCACCTTCGGAGTGATGAAGGCCGAGAACGGAATCAGGGTCAGCAAGGGTCCAAGTGTGAGGGGACTTGGGGAGACCGGCGACGATGTACAGGGTGGTGAGGGGGAAGGTGGGACCCGAAACAGCGGGTTCGACGGGGGGAGGACGGGCGGAGTGAGAAGAGACTATGCTGGTGCGAGTGGAGGCAGGGATGGGTTCCATGCTGCGACGGTGTTTGATACCTAGGACACGACTGGCCTTATCTGGACGAGGAGCGTAAATGAGAGACTGAGGGTGAGGTTGTTCCTGTTCGTCGGATACGGTGATCACGGGGTCGCGGGGAAGGATGGATGAGGAAAGGGGGGGTTTCTCGGAAGGAACCTTATCCAGCGCGACGGGAGGAGGGGGAGGAGGGGGAGAAGGAAGGGGGTGGGTGGATGTTGAGAAAGAGTGTGGTTGTGATGGCTGCGGCGGATGGTGGGTTCGTTTGTAATAGTAACTCATCGTTTTGTCGCGCTTGGACGTGTAACGATCGGAAGACGGCTGGCCCCGGTCTGACGGAAGGAGTTGGAAGAATCTCGGGGTGAAGAGGAAGAAGAAATGAAGTCGGGAGACAGAACGGCGACCGAGGTACACAGCAAGGGAGGAGAGAGGGAGGAGGAAAGGGAGCGAAATCAGCTCGAATGGAACGGAGGACAGGATGTTCGCCTGGGTTAGAAACCCGTGTACATAATAATGCGTCGGACCCTGTATGCCTGCATGCTAAGCGAAGGAAGGATGCCGACTGATGGTGTGTTTGGAGAGGAGAGACAACCCCTCCCCGCCGCCATCGGTCAAGAAGGACTGATAGACGGTCTCGCACATTCATTCACCCAACCAATCTCTTTCTCTCAAACTCAAAAAGACTGGATAAAAAAAACACCAGGTTGAAAATACATGGCTAACAATCGCGTATCAGCCCTTCTTTCGAATGGATCCATCAGGCAAGTGGAGAGGGAATCACTGACATCCGTGCCTTGTTTCACCATGATGAAAACGGCGTCTCGAGGAAGACTAATGGTCCCTCGTACATCTCAATCACCATAACGACTTTCACTGCTGAGCCCACCGGTCTTTCCATCCGTAAACCCGGCCGCTCATCCACGTGAGCAACACTGATCGAGAGTGGGCGGGCCGACGTAATCCCTCCTTCACCATCTCCTCGCGTACGATTGACCACGGAGGATTTGGACTGAATCCAAAACATGATCACTTCTCTAATCTTCCATCTTGTAAGGTAACACTCACTTCCGCCTTCTCTCTTTTCCCCTTGGAACAACTACTACGTGTTTACTTCCTCCTCCCCTTTAGCGCCTGGTTCGCATTCCTTCTTCCGTCCTTCGCCACATACAAGGCACTCGCCAGAAAGGACCTAGATGCCCTCCAGAACCTTTCCGTGTACTGGTGCACCGTCGGTGTCCTCCTCGCCATCGAGTATGTCTGCGAGTGGCTCATCAGCTGGTCAGTTCTCGCTTCCCCGTGGTGACATACGTGTCCATCTTTCACCTGTCAATCCCGTTGTTGCGCGACCCTTCCGTGCTCACATCACACAACCTGACAGGCTACCATTTTATTGGGAGGTCAAGACCCTCTTTTTGCTCTTTCTCGCCCTTCCCCAGACTCAGGTAAGTCTTCGCTGCGCATATAATCAATTCCCAGCGCCCAATTAATACCGATTATTAGGGTTCCACATGGGTTTACCAGTCCTACTTGGAGCCTTTCTTCCGACACAATGAACAGGATCTCGACCACGGCATCCTCTCAGCTCAGTCCACCGCCATCACCTTCGTCCAATCCAAATTCCAGGCCATCTGGGAGGTCCTCTGGGGCCTGATCAACAAGAACCCCACTAGTGACCGTCCCGGCGTCGGCGCCCAGGCCCAACAACGACCGGGCGTCCCTTCTCCTCATCAGAGCTATCAGGGACACCCAGGAACTGCTCCCAGCCCTTACGACACCGCTCGACAGTTGTTCAACTCCTACGCTCCAGGCGTCCTCGGATCACTCGTAAATATGTCCTACGGGACCACACCCCCAAACACAAACACGAGACCCCCGGCTAGACCTTCACCAAGGCCAACTGCTTCTTCCTCTTCGACCTCTTTCGGCGATAAGAGCACCCAAAGGTCACCTAGTCATACGCCCAGGAGCGAGGGGGACCCTCCAACTTTTCCCCAACCCCGGTTTAATTAACCTTACTCTTGCCGCGATGATTACTTGTCGTCTATAACCTATATCAAATGCTCAATCGGTAGAACGTAACATTCGCAAAGATCAGTACCTACAAACGAATAACAAAGTCCTCATGTACAATATTACATCCCTCTCCCCTTAAAATCGTCCGCATTATAATCAGAAAACAACGAAAACGAAAACAGAATGTATGATACCGCCGCTAGACCTTATGCCTCTTAAACGCATCGCGCACGTCTGCCGGTCCGTACTCCAGCGATACCCCAGAGTTCGCATAACACTGCCCGATCCTCTTCTGGAACAACTCGGTGATCCTCAGCACCTCTTCCTCACATGCCTTCCACACTCCCGCGACGACCGCCCCGCCTGCTCCACCACTCGCACCACCGTTCAGATGCGAATCTACACCAAGCGTGGAATTCGATCCTAGTCTAGATGTGGGCAATGCGCTCCCCGGTTGAAGTCCCCCAAGGTTCGAAGGAGTGCTCCCTCCGTCATCTTCAAAGTGTTTCTCGACCCGCTTAAACAACGCATCGACGTGCTTCCGGACATCCTTCGCGTTGTACTCCTTTACGACTTTCTTGAGCGCAGACTTGGAGTAACTGCCGTTGTTTTGAACCTCGGTCGGGGCGGTGGTTTTAAGCAGCCGCTCGACACCCTCAAAGTAGTCCTGTACAGTGTGATCAGTCACCGGAATCAATCCCACACATGTCCACTCACGAGAATTTTGAGGAACGGTCGTCGCAGGACCAGCTTGACGTAAGCCACAAGGTTTTCTTCATATATGCCCTCGGCGCGGACCAAAAACGACGAGACGGATCCAATGTCCAGACTCTGAATCTCTGCCACGAAGTGATGCATGTTCTCTAAACACCGAGCGTCAGAAAAACAACAAATTCGAATATTGTGGACGTACCGATGAGGATCACATGATAGTTCAACTGTCCTTTGTCTTCTCCCTCCCCATCCATTTTCGCCATTCGCTTCAGGCTCTCAAACATCGCCTTGACTATCCGATCGTATGCCACATCCACATTCTCTCGCACCCCCAACCCCTCCGTGCCGATCATCAACGTTTCGACTCGCCCGACGAACACTGGGAAATATTTAATAAAATGAACCACCCCACCGCGTTTTCGGCTGGTGAGCTTCGTGTCTTCCACCGTTTTGATTTGTTCGTTCTATGACGAACAAGGTGTCATCAACAACACAAGGGAAACACACTGTAGATACTCACCACGTGTCTGTCGAACTGGGCTTTTAGCCTCGCGTGGTGCTTTTCCAGCAATTTGAGCAAAAACTCGTTTTCTCGCTCATCAGCTCTTGACATAAACAATTCCAGTGCAGCCAGCACACCAATCACCTGCCTGTCATGACCAAATCAGTCACCAATAAGCGAGCACAGTCCTAAATGTGACTCACAGGCTATCACCAGCAGCAGCAGTATCGATCCACACCTTCACCGACGTGGCCAAATACCCAAATATTAAATCCATCGCCCCACGAACGAGCTTCAATGTCGCCTGACTAACCCCACTCGACCTCATGGCCTGCCTTCTGAAATAGTTTTCCAACCCCATGTAGTCAGCGAACGTGAGTGCAGAGTCGTTAATCTGGAGGAAATCGGCGATGAAAGTTCGTTCACGACGAATCGCAGGGGCGATTTCTTCAAGCACGTATCCCAGAGCCTGAATACGAGGGGTTTATTTATCGATTTTTTTTTTTCGGTGCGGAAGGCTTACCTCCGGGGCACTCAGGCTGTCGTCAGAAACTCCGCCCTTGTCAACAGCACTCTTATTTCGAGCGACTGTACCTACTCTTCGTAATCCTGTCTTCGGCGCGAGTGCGGTTGGAGGGACAGCAAAACCTGGCAACGAATTTAACATCACACAACTCGAATCATGAAATATCACCACCTCCTGAATCGTCCTCTACGGGCTTCTTGACAGCTGTCGCATATGCACTGAATAATGCTTGCATCTTGGTGTTGTGAAGCTCGCTCGCAGCAGAGAAATACGCCTAGACCCATGGCCTGCTCAGCACTGCCAACAACAAATGGACCAAGTAGGGTGGACATACAGCGCAAAGCTTGGCGTATACCGCCTCGTCCATCTCTTTCAGGTACAATATCAGCCCGGAATACCTGCCGAGGTACTTTTCCAACGTCTTGTGGTCCGCCATAGACGCGCGACGACGACCGGCACCCTTAGTAACACCATTGTTATCACCGAGGAGCATCTTCGACTGATCGCCAGGATCAGCTTCTACCGTGAATGTGCAGAGGAGAGTGGGATACCTGAGCGGTGCACATGATAGACAAATAGTCGAAAACCCGCTTGCAAAACTGGGAATTGTAAGTCCTGTATTCCGTGAGTCGCTCCATCCCGGCAGCCATATCTAGGAACAAAATTGTGAGAAACCTTATCGTCGTACATGGACCCACGTCGAAATTTCTGCGGACCTCTGTCTCGTCCAGTCTGTAATGCCTTGTACAAATCCGCCGCAGCCTCCTCGAGTTTCTGGATGCTCTTCGACTTCTCTAGTGACTCTTGAGTGAGGGTGAGGAGAGACTCTCGGTTAACATCGACGGTTTCCTAATGTATCCAAAACGCTCAGTTATGTTTGGGTAGTGGCGGAGAAAAACGGACCAGTAGGTTTGCGATCTCAGCCATGAGCGCCCGCTGGTTCTGGGTTTGGACTTGCAATCCCTGGTTTTGAGACTGGATGTATGAGATATCGTCCGCGACCTCCTGTGTAAGAAAAAAAAATGAGTGCTTAGCCAATTCGACTTGTCAAGTCACAATAAAACAAACATTAAGATGAATTCTGTACGACGAGACATGCCGTTCCATCAAATCCAACTCCTTGATAGCGTCGTCCAAATACTTGACGACGATGTCTATCCTATCGTCCGACTCGATGAACGAGTAGATGTTCGCCTATGAAAGCACGAAATGAGCGACATAGGGCGGATTTCCACCACGGAAAGCACCTTTTCCAAGGCCATCAATTCATCCAATAGCCTCGCCTCGATCTGTTCCGCACTACCTGTACCACCAAATCCCACCCCCAAACCCAGTCCCCCACGGCCGTTCTTCCCGAAGATATCTTCCGTTGCCCACTCGAAACCATCCAACATCTCCTCCACACTGGTAAGCGTAGCCCTGACAGACTCCTCTTCATTGTCGCCTCCTGCCCCGGCGCCGGAACTAGCAACGATGGCCGAGTCCGTAGCGAGCAGGCGATCGAGGAGCGTTTGGTTCGGAGGGTCGAAGAACGAAATCCTGGCATTCCTAGAGTGGGGATTGTCCGCTGGCCGAAGGGGTAGCGAAGTCACCAAAGCAGAGGGTGGAGCGGAACGCAACGCTCCCGATGGTAAAGCCGAATCCAAAGTGGGGAGTAGAGGTCCCAATTCATCCAGCCTAAAAGCGGAAGGGGGTGGACCGTTAGGTGATATGGGACTCGCCCTCGGGAGAGGAGTAAGGGACCGGGAGGGAGGTTGAAGTTGCAAATTCTGAGGTGGATGGAAAGGTTTTGTCGGTTCGGGTAATTGGGGAGCTCTTTGCGAGGCTGGGGAGGGGGTGGGGCCAGACGACTTGGGCGGTATGGCATCAGAATCACTGGGTCGCGTAGTCCCATTCACACCAGTGTCAAGTTCGTCCGTGGTCGAACGGCCAGAGAAGCCGGGGATCGAAGATATCGGTATTCCCGGGCGCGTTGGCGTGGTTGGAGAAGAATCGAACCCTGACCGTATTGGAGTCTGAAGCGTCAACGGTGCGGGTCTCGATAACTTTCCGTCATCCCTTGCGGTGCTCGTTCGGTTGAAGGTCGGAATCAGTAATCCAGACGCGCCGTTCGTTGATGGTAACCCAGAAATACTCGGATCATCTTGAACCGGAGGCGCCTGTTTCCTGCTTGAGTGATAGGAAATACCAGAGTTCTGTGACTTTTCAGGGTAGCCCAATCCTTGAGGTCGAAACGGAGGGGGGAGCTCAGGCGTTTCAGGATGCGAAGTTCCACTGGGAAGACCACGAAACCGCGAAGAAGGTGTTCCAGGTATCGGTCCGTTACGATTAAATTGATCTCTGGACGGCGTTGCAGGTCTCAGACCATTTGAAACCATTGTACTACTTGTCGTGCCACCATATGCTTCAGACGTTCGAATGTTACCACTTGAGCTGGGGATGGGCTGATTTTGAAACCGTGAACCAAGACTAGAGATGTCCTGAGGGGGCAGAGCCTGACGAGCTTGGCCAGGCAGGTTGGCTCTGGGGATAGGTCCTGGCGGTAATCTTACAGCTGGTTCTTGAGATGGCTCACGTTCGTAGTTCCTCGACGGCCCAGATGAAGACTGGGAGAGGTTTTCTGGACCACTGAACCCATTGGTGCTGGGTCTCACACCTAAAACGTCAATGTCACAAGACAACTCGTCAACGGCAGTGATCCCTCCACTCACTACTAGACTCGTCTCTCAGACCGATAAGCCTCAAACTCTGACCTCCAATCGACCTGTGCGTCCTTATGAGTGCCTGAACGAATTGTGGGAGTTCGGTAGGTTGATCGCAGCGCCATCGGTACGTTCGGTTCAACGTCAAGCTGATGTTGATGACCTATACAGCACATATCCCCACAAAGATGGAGAGCAGGATGAGAAAACAGATGGCGGGCCTCAAGGGAGTGCGGGTATATAACTGCGTACGTTCACTTCGATTCCCCGCAATTCGGACAAGTTCCAGGACTTCCCAATGGAAAAAGTTCCGTTCGAGTTCGACTTTGATTTGTGTATAAACCCAGTGTCGGCGTCGGTGACTGCTCGTGCGAGGAAAACCGAGAATGGGTTGAGTGGGATGAAATGCAGTTGGTCCAGTAGAGGTCACGCACCAGAAAGTATGATGTACCTCAGTTTCGGCTGACCGTCCTCTCCGTCTTCTACCACGCTCAGGTGAGAAACATACCTCTCTTGTGGGCCCCCGGCCACGTTCCGCCGACCGAGGGCGGACGAGGTGATTCTTTGCCTGACGCTTTCATAGTCAGGGGAGGCCATGCCACGGCCCTGGCGTCAGTTGGGAGGAAGGGTGATCAAAAGATATCCACGTGCAGAGATCACCAGGCCGGTGACAAGCGCGACTGGAAACGAGAAATGAATCATGGTATAAGAACTTATAAGAACCTGAGCAAAGTACAACGAATAGTCGTTCCGTCATTAGATACGTGCAAAGGACCGTAAAGTAATACAGTAGGAAGTGATCAAGAATGAGAGATGGGCAAAGGTTCGTACTGGTCAATACTCTTCCTACTTCGAAGTCCCAGCCAGGTGAGAGCAGAATCTAAACCAGAGATTGCGGATGGTTTCACTGGCTCAACTTCTCCGTTCCTCAGCATCTTGTACTTCTTCCCTCTCCATGTTACTTGACTCCCGACGACTGCGTACAACCAGATCGGGAATGCAAGCAACTCACGAATCCCCCAGGCAACGAAGAAACTCGTTCGAGATCCCCGTTGCAGAGGGTGTCCCGCTATCGAACAGTAGACGTCGAGATCCGCAAGTATCCATGCAGAAAAGTGACAGGCGAAGAAAAGCAAGTAGGGTATGTCAAACAGGTAACGAATACTGAGAGCGGTGATGGTTCCCAAAGCGATGGATTCCGTCCAAGGCTCTAGGAGGGTCGCGCTGAGAACCATGTGCTTGCGAACCCGGATCCACCGTACACGTCGGAGGATGTAGTCGATGAGTGACATGCGTCCGATGGCGTTGTAGGCGACGTCGCAGGAGAGATCATGCCCAAAACCCAACTCGTGCCAAATAGCACTCGCAATCATGTTATCCTCTGCCATGTACTTCCCGAATACCCGGAGCCCTCGCTCGGTGGATGGGTTTGGAGTGTCTCCAGTGTGGGGTTTGAGAGATCCATCAAGCCGGTCAACATCGGAACGGCGGTAGAGGTTAGATTTTCCCATAACGCAAGACTCAAGGGCGATGGTGTTCAAGGCGATGTACATTTTTGCATGGGTAGTGTTGAGGAAGGCTTCTTCAACCTTTGCTCCCAGGGTAGGGGTGCTGACGGTTGCGAATGGGACATGGTGGACAAGCGAGATCTTCTTTCCTGAGGTCGGGGTCGCGGTAAGGATATCGACGGCACGGGCAAGGGCACCGGGGGCGATGGTGATATTCGAATCGAGGATCCAGAGGATATCGTGTTTTGCTTCTCCATATGGGCGTATGAGGTTATTGACCTTGGGGTTCACCCCAACCACCTCCTCGCCTGCTCCGCCACGTTGGTTAACGCCCTCCGAGAAAACTGAGAAGGAGCGGCACACACCGGTGATCACACGAGCGTTGGAATTAGGATACTTTTCTAGGAGGGATTGTACGACAGAGAGAGCCTGGTCATATTCGTTCGCGACGGAGAAAATGATTTCAAAGTTGGGGTAGTCTTGCTGGAAGGTTGATTCAAGATTTTCGAACAAATTGGAGTCAAGTCCTTTCAGCGGACGCAAAATAGAGACTCCTGGGACAGATTCTGGCCGTGTGGTACTGCTGGGGGGACTGGGACGTGGTGAACGGTATCTCCGTCGACTGTTGCATAATCCGTGAGCACGTGTGGTTCACATCGTGATGGCGATTGGGGAAAGGGGACTGACGCGGCATACACGCCCACGAGCTGGAGAAACCAATGGAACGCATACCATCCAAGACAGACAATGGATAGATAGTAGCGCACTGCGTTTGAGGTGAACGGCGGGGACTGGCCACTGTCGGACTCCATCATGGTTGTTGAAACGTTGAGAGCGTGCGGGTCAAGTCAAAACGTTCGGCGCCGTTGTCACACTTCGAAATGGCGAGCAAGGCGTTGAGCTGCGGTATACCGCACTCGTAGGAGTGGTGGTTGCTATCCCCGCTGAACAAACCAGGCACACGCTTCCCGCCATCGGATAAAAAACCGTGTTGTGGTGGAAAAAAAAGGAGTGATCAGATGGACTGGTTAGTCGGAATACCGATCTACGTAGACGTTGACGCTGGCACATTCTCCTCGCGGTCATCTCTCAGCTCATCCAGTCCAAACAACCCGACCGTGTTCCTCCACACCCGCTCGGTAATGCGCTCGAATGCCACGTCTTGGTTCATCCTCTGGAGAACCCATGCCACTCCGCCAATCGCACATGGTTCGTTCCTCCCTTTAACCGCCTTTCCGTGGACGAATTTCTCCGGTTTGGTATCGGCTGGAAAATACAGTGACCGGAGCGATTGGGGTAAGGTATTAATGTGGGGTCGTGATGCATGGCTAGCAGTCATCGAACACCAGGGGGCATCTGCCATCGACAGCAGCTTAGAACGTGAACATTGAACCGGTGCCTGGGATCAGGAATAGACTGACCAGTCTCAAACATTATCTTTCCCGGTAGAATCGCCTTGACTACGGCCAGATTGGCCTCAGTCTTCATGGAACATCCATTGACACTGGGCAGAGTAATCAGCCATAAGTACAGTGCCTGCGATATCAACCGCACCCGATGTAGAATCCCATTTGTACCTGTAAAAATAGTCTAGACTGTGAGATGAATAACAGACCAGTAAATGGTACAAACCAATTCAGCAACCTCCTCTGCCGTTCCAGTGAATGAATGAACTACGCCACCGTTACCACCAACGGCCTTACCACCGTCCTCGCCGAAGCCTTCGTCGCGCAAGATGCTCACAAAATCCGCATGGGCTGCTCGTGAATGGAGGAAGAGAGGAAGATGGTACTTCTTTGCCAAGCTCAGTTGAGAACCTATTGGATGCTTGCCTCAATATAGTCTGGAGGATGAAAATCGATGGAGCATCAAACGAGCTGACGGAAGTGTTTCCGCTGGGTCTCCGGGTCTGCGAAGTGTGTTCTATCGTAGTCTTCCTGCCACAGTCAGGATAAAGCACAGAAAAAATGCCAGTGATCGTACCGAGACCGCATTCTCCTACAGCGACCACGCGACCTTTGCCTCGAAGATGTTTCTCGATCAGCTTATCGAGAGCATCAAGGTAGGCGCTTGGTCCGCCCTTGAACTTGTCGAACTGACCGGACCGTGTTGGATGGCATCCGATGGTTGCATAGAAGCCTGTGGCACGCCCGATCAACTCCGTGCTGAACGGCCTTTCGGATGAAAAGCGAACCGTATGTTTCAGCAAGCTGGAGTGCCTCCTTCGATTCGTGAAGGCTTCCACCAGTGATTATCATCGACTTCACACCCGCGAGGCGTGATCGCTCCAGAACCATATCCAAGTCGTCTAAAGTATCGTGGTGATTCGGAGCATTCGTAGGAAATTACGGTTGGGGAACGTACCCTCGTGCCTTTTCTTTCCATGGTGGTACCCACGGAACACAGGATCAGTGAGGTTCACTGTGTGTCGTCACCTCGTGAGCGACGTCTCAAAGAACCACGAGATCAAGTTCTCACCTGCAATGTCGATGAATCTCAAGTTCCTGAACGTTGGTTCAGCAGCAGCTCTCGCAACGATAGTGACCGGCATTCCGCTCAATACACGGCAAGTGCAAAGGATGGGTGGGGGACTGCACGTGATGGCAAGTGCAATCGAATTTACCTGTTGATCCGTTCGGTGTCGAATTTGAAATCATCCAGTTGTCCACCGGACAAAATATCTGGAGATCCGGAACCATTAACACGAGCTCAATCTTGCCTTTGGACCAACACTACGACTGACAACGGAAAGGAAACGAGAATGTCTACCAATGCCAAACAAAACTCATTGGCCGTCCCTCGGAACACGTCGAACATTGGAATAGGTTCGGTTGCATTACAATCCCAGAGTCCGGATGACGTTGTCATTACTCTGGCCATTCGTTCGCCCCTCTGTAAGGCAAGGAAGGGAGGACTCAAAGATACGAGGTATGTTACCGGCGTTCCATGGCAGCCGTGGGTGACTATAAGTGCTCCCTAGGGCTGACGAACTCATAACCGAAATCATCAAGGTACGCTCCTGTTCAGTTCTTGGTGACCGACCATTTGTAAACAGTCCAACAGCAAACATTGTCTCGGACAGATTTTGACCCTGCCCTCTTCGGCGACGTCTGTGTTGGCACCGTTCTAGATCCGAAGGCTCCTTACGCAGCGAGAGCTGCCGCCCTTGTGGCTGGGATCCCGGAATCCGTTCCTGTCCAAACCATCAACAGGTTCTGCTCTTCTGGCCTCATGGCCGTGACGACAATCGCAAACCAAATTTTCGCTCATCAGATCGACGTCGGACTGGCCATTGGGGTGGAGTCCATGTCACAATTCCCTGATCAGAGGCCGACATTCGGCGAGGAGATCCAAAAGCATGGTCCCGCGGATGATTGCGGGAAACCTATGGGATGGACGAGCGAGAACGTGGCGGCAGATTTCAATGTCACGAGGGCGCAGCAGGATGAGTACGCAGCCATGTCGTTCCAAAGGGCCGAGCGGGCACAGAAAGAAGGGCGGTTTCAAGATGAGATAGTTCCCTTCAAGGCTTTCGTGAAGCAGCAAGACGGCTCGCGAAAAGAAGTCATCATAACCCAAGACGAGGGAATAAGGTGAGGGAGATTTGGACCCCCGCGAGTCTCTACAGACGTGAACCTGGTTTCCTAGGGCCGGGACTACCGCACAAGCCCTTGGGAAGATCCGTTCTGCGTTCCCTCAATGGGGGAATGGAACGACCACGGGCGGTAACGCGAGCCAGGTGACAGACGGCGCTGCCGCCGTTGTACTCATGCGACGGAGCAAAGCCGAGGAACTCGGGGTAAAGGTTTTCGCGAAATACGTGACCACCGCTGTTGCGGGTAAGTGTTCTATTCGTCGCTGATATTATGGTGAACCAATACTTGATCACTAGGTGTGGCTCCGCGAATCATGGGGATTGGACCCTCTATCGCCATCCCGAAAGTTCTCAGCCAGGCAGGGATCTTCAAGGAGGACGTGGACCTGTTCGAAGTAATCTGCCAGAATAGATTACGCCAAAGTGCAGACTGATGATGCGCAAAAACAGATCAACGAAGCTTTCGCTTCCATGTACGTGTACTGCGTACGTCAACTCGGGCTAGACGTTGAAAAGGTCAACGTCAACGGAGGAGCAATCGCTCTCGGACATCCACTAGATGAGTACCATTTCACAGGTGGCTCTCGGCCTGACTGAACGAGTTTTTTGTGGTGATCACGCTGCACGGGCGTCAGGCAGATCGCGACTGGATTGAACGAGCTGCGCCGCAGGGAAAAGAAGGTGGGTCACGTCGTGCTACTGGGAAGGGATCTGTTCTCTGACCGCTTCCATGTTGTTTATGTAGGTGCTCGTGACTTCCATGTGTATCGGTACTGGGCAGGGGGCGGTGAGTGACCCTCTGCTGTGATTCACGATATGTGCCGATGTGTCTTTCTAGGCCGCTATTTTCGTGAGGGAGAACTAAATTAGAGACCTCGCTGATTGCAGCATGCCGTATTCCACGATAATCGGCTTGATCTCTCGTTTCAGACTCTCGAAACTAGATCGTGTAGGTTGGTGAAAAACGCTACAACCTTGCCGACTTTGGCGTGGGGAGTTTCACAGACGACGGCGTAATGATTATCCTGAGACAGTGCATTCACAGTCCCTAACTATGGCCGATTGTGCTTCACAACTAGTCCGCCACCAGCACCGGCATTGACACGGCAGATGAGAGACCCCTATGTAAATTTTCGCCTATAAATATTATCGCCTGGGCCGAAGAGATGTGGCTCGCTAAGGAGACCGGCAAAGGCCGATAGACCACACCTTCAAACACACTTGTCCGCCTTCTCTCCTTTCCTCAAGCGTCTCTCAAGAGTCACGCACACAGCCCCTCGTTAGAGTCTCTCTTTCTTTTCTCTTCTTTCTCTCGCCAGTCTACCCTTCGATTCTCGTTGGTCGCAGTCGTTTCCTTCCAAGCGAAGACACGGAACGACATGGTCAACGACAACCCAACTTACGACTACCACAGCACGGAGCAAGCTGTCCCCACTACTCCATACGGTTCCGGAGACCCGTACTACAGCAGATCCTCCGGCTACATCGCCTCGGGCCCTGCCAAAAAGTCCAAGAGGAACTGGCTCAAGATCGGTATCCCCATCGCCATCCTCGTGATTATTGGCGCAGTCCTGGGTGGTGTCTTTGGCTCCCGTGCCAGCAACAAGAACAGTAGTTCGTCAGGGGCAAGCAATAATAGCAATGGTAACTCGGACGGTGGGGTGAAGAACGGACTCGGTCGTTTTCCTACCTCGACGGATCCGTTTTACGGCATGCCCATCTATCCTTCCACTGTGAGTCCGTTATCTTATTCTTCTATTGTATCCGGGAACATCTCGATGCTTAATTTTCTTTCTTGTCCTCCCCTCCCCCCTCCTGGCATTCCTGATCGATCGACCTCTCGTCCTTCCTTCCACTCTCGGGGACTAGACCAACTCTGCCCTCTACGGCCAGCCGACGTTCTCCACCAACGCCAAGTCCTCGTGGCCTAGCGATTCCTTCAACCCCGGAAACCCCTCAGCCACCAACGTGCGCCCAGAGCGACCTAGAATTATTGCTCCCGCATACAAGTGGAACGCCCTCCCGAATCTCATTGCCAATGACCCATACCTTGCAGCTTGGAATGAGTCCATTTTCAACAACGCCACCATTTATTTCAATGCTTCTCCTGTCAAGTACAACATGGACGGTGCCAGCGGTATCCTTGACAATTCCCGGGAAATCAAGATGAGGATCAAAGCTTTCGCCTATTGTTACAGGATGACAAACAATACCAAATGGGCCGATCGAGCCTGGGATGAGATCCAGGTAAGACTTTTTCTTTTTCAAGTGGCCAGTGGGTTAACCGCGATGTAGAACACAGTCTCGAGCGACTTTGGTCCGGCAACTGACAAGTGGAACAACATTCACTTTTTGGATACCGCCGAGATGGTTGCCGCTCATGCCATCGCTTACGATTGGCTATATGATGTCCTAGGCGACGATAAACGGTCACAGATGCGGAGCAACATGATCCTCTACGGTTTGGGACCTGGGCAGGCCGTTTTCAACGGAACCCAAGTCGACTTTGGATGGTGGAAGACCAACATCACGGGTAACTGGAATTGCGTTTGCAATGGCGGTCTCACCCTTGGTGCTCTTGCTATCCTCGGTGACGATACCACTGGAACCGCCGAATACCTCCTTGGCCAGACCGTCGACAACGCTCTGAGCAACTGTGTCGACGCTGTCACCACCGACGGGACTTGGACCGAGACTGCCAACTATTGGTACTTTGGTACCAGTGGTCACGCAGAGATGGCTTCCGCTCTCTTAACCGCGACTGGTTCCCACTACGGTTTGTTGGATACGAACCCCAAGTTCAGGGACACTGGCTTCTTCCACATGTATTCTCACGGACCCACCTCCCTGTTCGACTACGGTGACCACGGTCCAAACAAGTTTTCCTCCACCGCCAACTCTGTCATTTTCTACGGTTCCCAGTTCAAGATTCCCGAGTATATTCTCTACCAACGTGACCAGCGCGATTCTGCAGAGCCATGGAGTATGTTTTGGTACGAGCCAGAAGTCGCGGGTGCGTGGTGGGGTGGTCTCCCCCTCGATCGCTTCTTCACGGATGACACGGACCAGTGGGCATCGATGAGGAGTAGCTGGACGGACAACGATGCTCTCTTCGTCGCCATGAAGGCCGGAAAGCAGGTCGCACACCAAACTCACAACGATCTCGACTGTGGCGACTTCGTAGTGGATGCCATGGGCACGAGGTGGGCTGGGGAATTGGGATCGGGGGATTACCTTTCCTACCAATACTTCCAGAGCGACGCTCAGGATGCGGTCAGGTGGTTGTACTATAGGAAGAGGACGGAGGGTCAAAACACGATGGTCGTCGCGCATTCCAACCAGCTCGTCACCGCTTCGCCGACAATCAAAAACGGCTCTAGCGGTACTTCGCAAAGCCTTGGCACTACCGTCTTTGAGGTTCCCGACAACTCCAATGCCTTCTTTGTTGCTGATCTGACTAGTGCCTATGGCAACGTGTAAGCATATCCTTTGTCTTGTTTGTCTGACAGCAGTTCTGATGGTGGGCGGTGATGCAGGACGTCTTTCTCACGCGGTGTGAGAGTATTGAACAAACGGAGGCAAGTCTTGCTGCAGGACGACATCGATTCTTCGCAGAGCATTCAATGGAGGATGCACACGAACGCGACGGTCGATCCGGAAGGAACACTGGCAACGCTGGATATTGGAGGGAAGAAGATGCAGGTGGAGATCATCAACGCACCAAGTGGAGCCACTTTCGGGAAGGCGGATCCAGTTCGCTACTCTGACGATCCCGCCTTGCCCCAAGACCAGGTCGATCAGCCGAACACTGGCGTTACTGTGTTGACGATTGATCTACCAGCTGGACAATACAACTTGCAGGTTCTGTTCTCGCCACAATGGGACGGCATGTCGTCGGGCGACTTCGTTAAGCCTTCTCTCGTGCCACTCTCATCGTGGACTTTGGATTCTCATAACTGATAGGACAAATTTGATTACCTTTTTTTTTCTTACTCTTTCTTTTACATTGGCTTTGTTCTCTTGGACCTTTCCCTACTACTAGTCAGCTATTCATGTGTTTGGGATAACACTTTTGTTGCACAAGTCTTGCAAGTCGGTGATATAGATGATGAGTGACACTCGTTGTAAGAAGTTGGTGATACCCGTCCAAGGTGGTGATTGCCAGGTCGCCTTGGTTTCAGCCATTGCCGCCTATTCTCTTCCTCCTCCTTCATCAAGGTCCTCTCTTTTCCACAACACTCTCCCTTATCCACCTCGCTTGCCAGAGATTGTTTTTTCCACCACCACTCGATTGTTCGAGTCTTCCCCTCGCCATCCACATCTCCGGTCAGTCGCCATTCACATTCAACCACCTGTCTCGGTTAGCATACAGCCGCCGCTCACTCATTCATTTCTTATTTCTACCCCCCCTTTCCTCTCCTTCTCTAACAGCGACCACCATATAGTCTTCCGCTCTCGGACGCTTCCCCTCTAGAAAATACCATTTTACCAAGAAATGCTCAACGTCAAGTCAAGGAAACTTGTCCTCACACTCTTTTGTTCGCTCGCCCTTGTCCTCGTCTTGACCGACGGTGCATCGGCGAACATCCAGCTCGATGGCCATAGGATGCTTCGCAAGAGGTCGCATGTACTTCTCGACAGGCGGAACCCCGGAGAGATCATCGAATTTGGCGCAAAGGACGACGGCAACGGTCCCGTCAACTCCGTTTCCTCCGTTTCGAGTGTGGTGAGCATGGCTCTTTCCTTACCCGGACGAATGTTGAAGGATGTAAACTTTTATGTCCGTTAGTTGCCAAGTCCAAGCTCGTCACTGCCATCCACTTCATCTTCCAATATCCCACTCAGCCCCTCCCTCGCTCAGAGCTCCAGTTCCAGTCTGAGTTCGTCCTCTTCGAGCTCGTCGTCGTCATCGTCGTCGTCCTCCTCGTCGACGTCTTCTTCCACCACCACACCTACTCCTTCCGTTCCACCCCCGCCGGCTGATACCCCTTCGTTGACCCCTACCAGCACATCGTCCCAAGGACAGAAGACGGAGTTCAGGACCGTCACTTCCTCTGATGCGAGCTCCACTTCTTCCGTTCCTACGACCGGTGGCGCGAGTTCCACGACGAAAACCACCCTGACCGTCATCATTGCCTTGGCTGCCTCGATCGGAGCCATCGTGATCATCTGGACTCTCATCCGCAAGTGGAAGTTCAAGCCGTCGGACAAGTTCGAGGACCGTATGCAACCGATCGACTGGCAGCCTACCGGTCCGGAGGAAGCTGTTCCAGGTGTTCACCGCAACCCGTCCACCCACTCTCACGCGTCGTTCTATTCTGGTGGACACGAATCGGATCACAACTCTTCTCAACACCAAGGAACCAGCATTCGTCGAGGCGCCTCCCCGCTTCCGGAGCACGACTTCACTCCTGGACCTTCGCACCTTGCCCCTGGTGCAGGATATGCAGATCTGGCGAGAGGACCAAGTCCCCAGCCTCAGGTGTCGCAAATGCACGAGGCTCAGTATGGTGTCCCGCTTCACCACCAAGGAGCTTACGACTCTTACGGCACTGTCAACGGCCAAAGGTACTAGATCTTACCATGAGCACTTTTGGTATGATCAAGTTCAAGACCCAGACCCTGACGGTAACCGCCCTGGTGGTGAGAATACGAAGATTTCCATACTTAAGTTTTCCTCTCGTTTCATCCTCGCTATCCGAGTTCCATTATATTTTCAACTCCTTCTCATGGCCCTAGCGGAGGCTGTCGGTATATTCCCGTTGATTGGTGAAAGAGTTTAATAATTCCGGACACTTGTTGCGCGTAGTAAGTAAGCACACGATTCTCCCTCCCTCGGGCCCCACGTAAACAGTATTATACCCTACCCTCTGAATGACGTTCGCTTTTTCTGCCACCTTCTCTGTCACGTTCCCTATCATCGGTTCCGAATACTTTGTGTGTGAACGTACGTGGTGGTTAGACGGTCGGCATGCTGTTTACGTGTCCCTACCACCCCTTTGTGCATGGTCTTACACCTTTGTTCAGTCTGAAGTTTAAATCTTGTTTCTCGTTGATTGGCTGGGGCAGGCAGTTTCCGCTCATCCAACACTCTTAATTCTCTCGATGAGTGCGATATCCCCTTTTTTTGTTCCCTTTTTCCCCAAAGGTTCCGCCGTCCCCCGCCTGTTCTTGTTTCTCCACCGTTGAGGATGCTTGATAGATTAATGGAACCCTGAGTTTCGGATAGCCGAGGGCAGGATTTCACTGCGCACCTGACTAACTGGAACCGAGAGGATTTAGAATAGCTGAAAAGTCTGCCTGCTAAGATCTATCGTACAACAAGAGCTCCACGTTACATGGAACCCTGATCTCCTTCATACTACGGCACACCATGGAAATCCACCGCACCAACCCATGGTCTCAACCCCTCCTCCATCTCCGCGGGAGGACCACCACCAACTCATGTTGTGCCCTCGCGAGTTCCGTGAGATCTACCGTAAATTCCTCATTGAATGGGCACACGGCTTGCAACTCGCGGAGCTTCGAAG
>Ga0307514_10001529_pt1 | contig 27608 bp, 36 predicted proteins | sample 16_EM_MG_FD_203088 | JGI IMG/M metagenome (GOLD analysis project Ga0307514, IMG submission 203088) | Populus trichocarpa ectomycorrhiza microbial communities from riparian zone in the Pacific Northwest, United States - 16_EM | ecosystem: Host-associated > Plants > Roots > Unclassified | place... | reverse complement strand
GTTTTGTGAGAGAGGTGATGACGTCGGGGGGGAGATCTTGGAGGTGAGGGGGGAGGGAGGAAAGGGAGAGTGGTTTTTCTTCGACGGGGGGGCATTGGTAAGTGGTGAGCTTTGTTTCGAGTTTAGACTCGGATTCTAACTCAGTGGTGGGGGTGGGGGTGAGATCTGAGGATTTGGGTGATTTGTCGGAGGATTGCTCTTCTGCGGCTAGGCCTTCCTCAAGGGTGGGTTTGGGAGCTTGGGGTTTGAGCTTATGCTTGGAGGGGATCTCGACGGCGATGACTGCACCGTGGGCTTTGGGTTGCTTGCTGGGGAGGGCGGCGGCAGGTTTGGTGACTTTGGTGGTGGTGCGGAAGTTGAGAGTTTGTTGTTGCTGGGAGGGAGTTTGGGATGCCCGCGTGGATGAGCGGCGAGTTGTAGGGGGCATTGTTAGGCTCTGCTTTTTGGAGAATCCTTCGGAGATAGGGATGTAGGTTTTCCAAGGGGAGATAGCTGTTGGATTTATTTATTCGATGGTATCTACGGAGTACTGATGTCTGTATCATGTAGCGCACGGTACCTACGATACATCTCCTTATATCCACGCCAAGAGGCTGTGGTACCTACGGCAGTAGCATCCGTAGGCGTCGATGCTTGTCACCATATACTGGTCACCATATACTGGTAGTACATACTTAAGTACCTACTGAGTACATGCACTATATAAACAAACTGGCTGTCCAGTCTGGCATGTATAAACCCAAAACCTCCTGCCAGACTGACTGTTGGTTGCAAATACTGATCTGTACTTGCTATGTACAGTAAGATGGGCTTCCCACCTTTTTAGAATATTACTCAGATCACCATTACTGTGCACTTAAGAAGCTCAAAGCAACTTGACAAAAATGAGGGCGCCGTCATGGTCAGAATGCCTGGCTTAGCTGATATCATCCTGGATCTGGATCCTGTGGGGGTGAGGAGTTCGGTGTTGTGGCTTTCAGGAAAATGGGTATGACGACGGTTGGTCGTATAGAAAGGCCCTCTGACACTTTTTTTTTTCCTTTCTGTGCAAATACCAATTGCAATTCCGAGTTGCGCAGCACTATACAGAGGAGTTACTATTTCCATATATATACCCCCGCCCCTCATCATGGCCCCACCAACCGCCACCGCAACAGAAATATGCACAATTGAATACGATCCAGTTTCAAAACCCCCTCCATCTCGAAAATCTAGTTCCTCAAAATCCCCCATTCCACAACTCCCCAGAGCAAAAAATGCGGGATATACATTATCTTCTCTCAGGAAGAGCAGCGAGGTAGGACCCAACGATGAGGAGATCACGAGCCCGAGTGGGGAAAGTACTGGGAGTGTTGCATTAGGAGAAAATCCACCAGATGGGGCGGTGGCAGTCCCAGTGAGGCAGACTTGGAATAACCCGCCGATAAATAAGTGGAGGACTTTGGCGGCATTTTATAGCTTTATCATCTTGGGTAGGTGCTCTTACTCTATATTGGGGTTGAATTATGGGGAGCTGTTGGCTGATGATGTGTGGTGGGTGGTGGGTGATCGAAAGGGATGAATGATTCGGTCAATGGTGTATGTTGTTACCCTCAGCTTCCAGGTAAATGATACACACTAACGTCCCATATAATCTTATAGGCCCTCATCCCATATGTTTGTCCCCTGATTGCTACTCTATCTCCCCAGATATCACCTAACCTTCCCAAAGCTCGAGACATACTACACCATCAACTTCACCGCCGTCTCCCTCATCTTCCTCACCCCCTTCGTCGGGTATACCATCGCCGCCCTCACCAACGACAAGCTCCACAACACTGTTGGCCGGCGGGGGGTTGGCATCATCGCTTCTTTCTCCCACATGGCCTCGTACCTCATCATGGCCATGCACCCACCCTATCCCGCCCTCGTTGTGGTCATGTGTTTCGCGGGGTTTGGCAGCGGCACTATGGACGCCGCATGGAACTCGTATATCGGCGTCATGGATAAATCCAATGAGATACTTGGCCTCCTCCACGGGATGTACGGCCTCGGCGCTATCCTCTCACCCATCATTGCCACCTCCATGGTAACCCGCGGGTACCAATGGTACGAATTCTACTATCTCATGATCGGGCTCGCCTTCCTCGCCGTCATCTTCTCCGGGATTGCATTCTGGGGCGAGAGCGCAGCAGTCTACCGCTCTGTCAACGGCACCACCGGAAAACAAGGCGGACGCACGAGGGAGAGTTTGAAGGAGAAAGTCACCTGGCTTATCGCGCTCTTTTTGTGGATATATGTTGGTGCGGAAGTTTCCCTCGGTGGGTGGATCGTTACGTTTATGATCCGCGTGAGGGATGGAAGTCCATTTGATTCTGGGATGGTATCTGCGGGGTTCTGGATCGGGTTGACGGTGGGGAGGTTTACCCTCGGCTGGGTCACCGGTCGTTTCGGGGAAAAACTCATGGTCTCCATCTACCTTCTCCTCGCCATCTTTCTAGAACTCATATTCTGGCTCGTCCCCCAATTCTACGTCTCCGCAGTATCAGTTGCGTTACTGGGATTCTTCATCGGCCCTTTATTCCCCAGCGCAATGGTCGTGGAAACGAAGCTCCTCCCACAGAGGTTACATGTCAGCGCGGTGGGGTTCGCGACAGCAGTAGGCGGGTCGGGAGCGGCAATTTTTCCCTTTGCGGTGGGTGCGATTGCGAGCAAGGCGGGGGTGCAGACACTGCAGCCGATTATCTTGGGCTTGTTGGTGGCGCAGTTGGGGCTGTGGGTGTTGCTGCCCAAGGTGCCTAAGGTGCATGTCCATGATAACTAGATTGGCCGATGATACAGGGTAAATGGGTACTGTAGCTGTATATGAAGCGCGAGTACTCCCGGTGTGCATGCATGGAAGTTTTGTGGAGGAGGGAGATTACCCCCTGTTCCATTTAAGTGTACAATACAAGAACAGATTGCTCGTGCGGTGACTGACACAGCAGATTTATCACTCTATATGGAAACAGCCCACTGTATGGTCTCCCCCCCATCTTTTTTTGCTTTTACCCTTACCGGTATCTCTCTCGTTCCTTAGAGCCCCATAAAACTTGTCTCTCTCTCTCTCAATGTCCACCAATCCCTGTTTCCTCCGTTGTAAGGTACATATAATCGTTACCCTCAACTCCTAATTCCGCCCCACAATAAGTAATATAAAACAATATCTACACACTACCGTATAATATGTAGAAACCTGGTTTATGACCCTAGCGCGGTAATTATTATTATTGTTAATATTAATATTATTATATGCGATGCGATGCGAATACGAAATCCTAACCGCTCAAGGACCACGCTAATGGAACAAACTGGCGAAATTGTTTTACTTGCGAATTATATGAAGACAGACAAGTATTTGTTGTGGTCTGTACGAGCGAGTGAGTGTACAGCTAGCTTGCTGGGTAATTACTAACTAGTGCCCTATTTTGTTGCATCTCAATAATATCTCCTAGCTGAGAAAATTGATAGTGATGACGGACGGATAGTGATAGGTCACTTTGTATACTATCAGAAATGTTAATACCGAAGACCATTTCCTTGTAGTGGAGCCTAGAACGAGTACCTAGCAAATATATTCTCTGCAAAAATAATGCTTAAGTACTGTAATCTGCTGCAAATCAACCAGAATTATTATGAATGTTTGAATCTATTTATGACAGAATCTATATTTTCGCTACAAGCAAAACCAGAAGCAAGGAATCAAAGCAAAGCGGAAATCTAAACTCTAAACAAGGGGCTTTTTGCAGGACCTGCCACCCCCATTCCTTTACCACCCGACCAGCCACTGAACCACAGATCCAGTATCTAATACCAAATACCCCTAGTCCTATGATGTGGGATCATCGCTCCCTTCTCTGCCCCCTCCCTATCCTCCCAATCCCCCCCTCTCCCCATTTTCTTCCCCACCTCCAATGCCCCCCCAATCACCCTCCTTAGATCCCCCATTGGTATCTTCTCCTCCCCGTTTCTCCATCTCTCCTCCTCTTCCCTCTCGAGCGCCTTCCTCTCCATCTCCTTCGCCGTATCGTACAGATAAAAATCAATCAAGATCGAGTTTATGTGTCCTCTACTCTCCGGGTGTCGGCGCTCGATTGTCCGTTTTATCATCTCAACACACCATATTGAGCACCCGCGGATTTGGATCTCGAATGGGTGACCGGTGGGAATGGGAAGGTGTTGGTGGATGTGAGAGGTTAGGATTGGAGAGTAGCGGAGGCAGGAGAGAGTATGTAGAATTACGGGGACGCGGTAGTCTGCGAACATGGTGATTGTGGAGATGTCGGAGAAGGTGCCGTAGGAGGTTTTGTTGAAGCAGGCCCAGATGTCTAGACGAAGCGAGATTTGAATTAGCTGGGTAGGAGTTTTGGCTAAGAAGGCTATTACCTGCAACGAGAATTTGGGCCCGCTTATAGAATCGGACAGTCCTTGCGGTCCCACCGGAAGGCACCCACTGATGAGAGTCATCAAAGCAAGGGAAATTCTCAGCCAGGAGCATGACTAGTGCAGAAGCGGATCCGTTGGCTTCGGTAACCATGTGCGCAAAACGTCCGGAATATCTCTATCAATTTCAGTATTCGCAGTAGGGAACGAAAGCTCTGTGGCTTTACCTCGCACAAGATTTTTCCTGCCTCCCGTAAACAAGCTATTCGTTCATCTAGTAGAGGAATATCCTCTTCACCATCGGGTCGGAAAACGTGCCATAGTAATTCATTGGGGCAGATTTCCTCATCAACCCAAAAGTACGGAGAAGTTATAGGTATTCCTATGTTCAGAAACCTCAGTAAATGCTCCCCAAACTTTCAAGGAAGCATCATATACCTTCATCCAGCGCCCTCTGCAACACCGCCACCATACTCCAGTACCCCGTCCACCTCTTTCCCCTGTAATGAATACTAAACCTCTTCTCATCATTCAATTCCGACCAGAAGCTAAAGTTCAGCAGGTCCAGGGTAAAAATGAAGTTGAGCGTCTCCTCATTCTTCTCCTTTGGATGAATTTCATGCTCCGACCACGTTCTCGTCGAGTATCCCTTTTCCTGCATAGCGAACCAGATTGAGTCTGCGGCTTTAATGATATGCTCTCGCTGCAATGCAACATCGATCGCATTATCGGCAATATATTCTGCATCACGGAGGACGCGAGTGTCGATTTTGGCTGGTTTGTTGTTTTTTGAGGCCAAGTGGGACCTGAGGAGGGCGAGAAGCTCGAGGTCGGGCTCCTCTTCGTCGGAGGAATACATGTTCTTTGCACCTTTTTCAGTGGGAGACCAAGGTGACACTTGAATGCACAGATAACGTACTAGATGGGAATAGTTTTCTGTTGTATGCAGTTTGACGGGGGAAGAATAGGGAAAAGACAGTAAAAAGGGAAAGATTGTAACGGGGGAAAAACAAACTTATAGTATGTTTGAGATTGCAGATGCACGTCAAAATCAGGGACTGATCTAAAATTCCGATTTGTACTCCGTACCCTACATACCTATCCCTGTCCCCGCCTGTCATTCCAATAAAACGGACCAGGACCCTAACCAGAACCGTGTGCAACTACCGTACCTAACCAGAACCTATGGCCACAATTCCAGCCTTGGCTATTACAAGGAATAAGACTACCTATGTACAGAGTACTCTACCTACAAATTAATATACTTCAATACTTGATCTTTTATCTGAGGCTCTTTGTGTTTTGCGTTCTACAAGGGGTTGTCTGCTTTGCTGTGTTGCATTAAAACACCAAATCTTGGCAACACGTGATGGTCATATGGCTCGAGAGCCGTGACGCATGCTAGCTCCTGACCCGTCACCACCACCAAAGATGGACCTCGCAATCGCGGCCGTCTCAGACCCCAAATACTCCAAATACCTCGCCCCGCTGCTCCTCCTCGCTGATGCCTTCCTCTCAGTCTTTATTCTTGTCAAAATTCCATGTAACCACCCCCCCCTCTCCCTTCTCAATTGCACTTCATTAACCAATAGCTATACGCTATCAGATACAGAAATCGACTGGAAGGCGTATATGGGACAAGCCGCACTCTATCTCAATGGGGAACTGGATTATGTGAAGCTCAAGGGCTCGACTGGGCCGCTGGTGTACCCCGCGGGACATGTCTATGTGTATAGCTTGCTGTATAAATTTACGGATCACGGGAGGGATATTTGGAAGGCACAGTGTATATTTGCGGGGCTGTATCTCTTGATGGTGGCCGTGGTGTTGGCCGTGTATATTCAGGCGAAGGTATGTGAAATTATCTCAGAATTCTCCTTGGGTAGCTGACGGAATTGTGTGGTATGAGAACAGGCCCCACCATACATCCTCCCCCTCCTTATCCTCTCCAAGCGCCTTCATTCCATCTACATCCTCCGCCTCTTCAACGACACCTTCAACCAACTCTTCTTCTTCCTCTCCATCTTCACCTACCAACACCGCTGGTGGACTCTCGGCTCCCTCCTCTACTCCCTCTCCGTCTCTATAAAAATGAACACCCTCCTCGCACTCCCCGGGATTGGCATTGTTCTCCTGCACTCTCTCGGCCGGGACCGTGCCCTCCGCCAAGCAAGTATAATGCTCCAAATCCAAGCCGTCCTCGCCTGGCCCTTCATCAACCAAAACACCAAAAGCTACCTTACAAAGGCCTTCGAATTCTCCCGGGTCTTCCTCTGGAAATGGACTGTAAACTGGCGGTTTCTCGGGCGAGAATTGTTTCAAAGCAAGGAGCTGAGTTATGGGCTACTTGTTGCGCATTTTGTGATTCTAGGGTTCTTCATAACCACTAGGTGGATACGACCAGCTAGACTACCTCTAAGGAGGTTTATATCTACATATCTACTTTCTTGGGACCTTCCCCCGCAGGGATCACCGCGCTCTTTACAAGCGTACCAACTCTCGCAAAGGGTTACGCCTAGGTTCATCGCAACTACTATCCTTACGTCGAACTTGATTGGTGTCCTCTGCGCAAGGAGCTTACATTACCAGTTCTATAGCTGGATAGCCTGGGGTACCCCGTATCTTCTATTTAAAGCCAACTTCCACCCCATGATGATCTACGCGTTATGGGCGGTGCAGGAATGGGCATGGAATGTATACCCGAGTACGAAAACGAGTAGCATAGCGGTTGTGGGTATGTTGTCGGTAACAGTCGCTGGAGTATGGTGGGGGACTAGGAAGGGGGATGATGAGAGAGCCGAAGGCGAAGGGCGGAGGCTGGGTGGAAGAGATGAAAAGAAGGAATGAATTGCCCTTTTCAACTTTGGAGCCACAATATTACATTTGTTCATTTTTGGAGATTATGTAACCGTAAAACATCCCATTACCATAGTCATCCCCAGCAATAACCATCACAGCAGGCAAGATGGCCGAGTTGGTTATGGCGCCAGGTTAAGGAACTTATCCTTAGCATAAATCTCCTGGTAGGGAAACCTGCGTGGGTTCAAGTCCCACTCTTGTCACGATTCTCTTTTTGTGAAATTTTTTTTTCCCTCATTCCTCGGTGGGTGGTGGCTTGTGGAAAAAAAAGACCTAGGTTACCCTGAAGTATTTGATTTGAGGACTCTGGGGGTGAAGAGGTATAAATGTTCTAAAGATTGAAGGATAGATGTGGATACAAAATAGATTAAAGCGGTTGGTTAGTAGGGTCCCAGTGGCTACGTCCATAACTTTTCCAAGTGTGCTAATCTCCTAATTGATTTCTTAATTGATTTCCTTAATACCCTCATCTTCTCAATGACCTCCGCCCCCAGCCTCTCCAAATAGAACCTCCTCACCCACCCTGGCAACCCCTCAAACTCCGTCACCCCCCACCAGTATAGCCACATGCCCACACCCACAGAGCTAATCCTCAGCGGGGAGGAATGGAGATTGTCCTGCACAAACTTCAATTCTGGAGGGAGGTTGATACCCTACAAGCTCCGGGAAGCCTATTGCCAAGTTCGCAGGTTGTTTTGTGGGCAATGTAGTGGAGATAGAGTGGAGGTATACCTAGGCCTGCCTGGCTGTGAGGTGGGAGGAGGTAGAAAGCGCCAAAAGTTGTTTCTTTGTAGGTGAAGTTTTTGACACTTGTGAGGTGCTTGAGGAATGAACGATGATTTGCCTGTCCGAGTCAACGAGGTACCCCCAATTCCACTTCTTCACGCAGATACCAAAATTTTTCCTTAGTCATAAGAGCGGCAAAGCCCTCCTCAGAGTTTATTCGTACTCGCGGGATATCGCTCAAGACCCTGTGATCAACCCATCCCCTTGAGCCGTGGTCGGTACTAGCAATGGCCCGCATCCCTCAATACATTCGCACTCCACTCAGCTCCAAAGCTAAAACAGGCTGCCCCCTCTAGTACCAGCGTATTTTTAAAGTAGCGATGAAAGCTCCATAGAAACTGCATGTGCACCTGTTACCCTGATATCCTTGCCAACATCTATCGTCGTAAGTAGCCACCCCCCAGACAAACCCCAATGAGGGATAACTCTGAATCACCCGTTTCACGAGTTGCGCTCCAACCAGTCAGGATTGCCACTCCAGCTGCTATGGCACACATCGAGGCTGCAAATCTCGGGGGCGGGATTTCTCCACTAGACCCCTGCGCATTGATGACACTCAACTGCAACCATGTCTGCTTCTCCAAACTAAAGACATGCCAGTCCCATAGCACCTCATTTCCTTCACCAATGCCACAGAATATTAGCATCCCTTTTCGGCCTTCATTCACAACAGTACAACGGAGGAATTGGGGCCCGGAGAAAAGTCGCCCAGATGTGAATAGTCTCCACTTCTCTCCTTGGTATTGATATTGCTTCCATTTGTCACCACCGTAGAGCCATGTGTCACCCAGCACGTTTGTTGGGGCGGTACGGCCACCGGAAAGCAATTGTGTGCTGCCGCCTATTTTAGTCAAGGTGTGACACATCCTGGCTTTTGGATAATGACCCCCTCGTTGCTTCTGTGTGGATAAGCTTGTCGAAGATATGATGTGGGTTCATCGGTACGGCCAGAGGCGGTCAAACCACCATGGTAAATTATTGCGCCTGCGCTTACAGCCTCTGCGGCACAAAACTAGTTCAAGAATTTCTCAGTTGAAGTTGGTATCATTTTCGCTAGAAAGTCCTAGGCAGGCGACTCAGCCGCCAGATACCACTGATCCGAAAAATGGAGGATTGTCTGTGCCATTATTCTGCACAAGCAGGAATTGTGCAAATACATAAAATTCCTCCCATCCATCAAATCCTCCACACCTCCAGAGGTGACCCTTTTCACTCTTGTCCACCCTGTTGGCCCAGGAACCTAAAAGATCAGATACATGGACATTCTGCCACCAAACCGCTTGACCTTGTCTTGGAGAGTGGGATACCTTCGCACAGACTGTAGTGGGGTCTTGAGAGACTCAAAAGTGCTTCTGGATTATGCCCATCAGGGATGAATTGCTCCAGAAGATTGAACTTTGCTATGAGACTATCAGCGCAATATCCCACTTGAGTTCTAAAAGCAGGGTATTGTATAAACCGTTTGGGAGGCTTCCAGCCCACCTGATCAACATCTCCGCCTCCCCTGTCCTCATAAATGTCACTGACACCCCCGCGGTAAACAAAACCTCACAGTCTAGAATGCCCACAAGGCGTTGGGCCAATCAGTTGCTCGAGATCACAGCCAATAGCGAGATATTCATTCCTCCGAATTCGGACTTGGGGGCTGATCCACGGGGCTGGTTTCTTGCTGAATATAGTGGAGGAGAGGTGTAAGCTGAGGACCAGTCACAACCTGTTGAGCTTTGATGGATATCAGGGCACAGTAGTCTCTACGTAGAGGATGTTGTCTCGGAAACCTTGAGAAAGGAATCCAAAAGGCAGTGGGTCACTTGGAAGATGTCAGTCGACGCCCCCACTACCCAAAATTCTCATAAACAGTAGTCGGCATATAATACAACTGTGCATTCTGTGCATTCACTGGTATTCAAAACGACTAGGTGGGTAACCCACATCCCAGGTTCACCACAACCTTTTTTGTCCCAGGTGAGCATAGCATCGGACGGCATACTCAACGCATTGCATCCGCAGCCAGTAACCCCGGTTTATTGTTGGGGAACCCTGTCAACTCCAACGAAGGGCATGAAATACGATGCGTGTTCGTCTGGTGTATATATCCGTCCCGCAGAGTACTGTGAAACGATGCTGCTATCATTTTTTCTGGATTATCAGACAAAATAGACTGAAGCAACCTACCCCCTGAATATACTCCTTCTCTTTCTCTGAATAGGGCTTCTGTGCACCTTTCTTTCGGCGCTCCTTCTCCATTTTGCACTCGAGTACATTTTTGGCCCGTTGGGGCAAAGCCTGGGATCTGCGCAGCGTCGGCGGTACCTCTCATCCCCGCAGTGGAAAAAAGCCCGACTTGCTTATCATCGACTCGCATAGCTAACTTTCTGGTGACACTTGCGTGCATATCTACAGTTTCTCCAGCCCATTATACTCACGATCGTTACTGGAGCTTAACCGGAAAAACAAAACTTGGGTGCGTGATTCAGGCAGGCCACAGCCAAAACTGGGTGAGAAGGCTTTAAGAAAAAGGCAGGACACCTCCACCATCTCCGCTCCCACCAACCCAGCAAAAACATCGAGTAGAGAGCATCAGCAACCTGCAATCCTGACTGCCCCGAAAATGAACTTCGTTACTTTCAATCAGGACTACTCCTGCCTCGCCGTCGGTACCAGAAACGGCTATCGAATATACAACTGTGATCCGTTCGGAAAATGCTACGAGCACAAAGGCAACGATATCGCCATTATTGAGATGCTGTTTTCAACATCTTTAGTCGCTATTATCCTGTCCCCGCGACAGCTCCGAATCACAAATACCAAGGTTAGATTTTCCAGGTGAACTTCCAAAATCAAGAGCTGACGATGGGGTACTTGGACAGAGGCAATCTACAATATGCGAGCTCACCTTTCCAACCAGTGTGCTTGCAGTCAGGCTCAACAGGAAACGATTGATCGTTGTTTTGGAAGAACAGATATATTTGTACGATATTAGCAATATGAAGCTCCTCTACACTATAGAGACGTCCCCAAATCCCCATGGTATGTCCCCCAGATGAAGAGCTTCTCTCCCGTGCTTACAGAACAAACCTCTCCACTCAGCCATTGTATCACTATCACCTTCCTCAGATCGTTGCTACCTCGCCTATCCTATGCCTGCTACAACAAACAAAAACACACCCTTTTCTCCGCCGTCACACGCTCCCCCGGGAGCCTCAGCCTCACCCTCAACCACCGGCCATGTCATACTCTACGACGCTCACAAATGTGAAGCTGTCAATATTGTTGAGGCGCACAAGTCTCCTCTCTCTTCTCTCGTCCTCAATAGCGAAGGTACCCTCTTAGCCACCGCCTCCGACAAAGGCACTGTCATTCGTGTCTTCTCTGTCCCAGAAGCTCAGAAGCTCTACCAATTCCGCCGTGGAACCTACCCGTCAAGAATCTACTCCATGAGCTTCAACCTCGTTTCAAGCCTTCTCTGCGTTTCCTCCGCAACAGAAACAGTCCACATATTCCGCCTCGGAAACACCGCCGACCCTAATAACAACACAGTAACACGATCAGAAAACGTTAACGGTGGGGCCAGCGCGTCAGCATCTAGTAGCATCAGCATCCCGAACCGCCGGCGCAGTATATCCCCATCGTCAGCTAGTTCTTCACCCCCGAACTATGCCGGAGCACCCGGCGCAGGATATGAAGCATACGTCGATAGTAAACGCCGTGGAGGAACTCTGGGGTCCATGATTCGCCGGGGCTCGCAGTCCTTTGGTCGTAGTATGGTTGGAGCTGTAGGTGGTTACTTGCCTTCTGCGATGACGGAGATGTGGGAGCCAGCGAGGGATTTCGCCTTCGTGAAGTTGCCAACCGCAGGAGTAAAGAGCGTAGTGGCGCTAAGTGCCACAAGTCCTCAAATCATGGTGGTGACAAGTGAGGGGTTCTTTTATGTGTATAATGTGAATATGGAGAGTGGCGGGGAGTGTGTGCTTGTCAAGCAGTACTCGTAAGTTAACTTTCATGGAGTTATGGGGTGATCAGACACTAATATGCATTTCCATATATAGATTACTGGATTCAAGTGAGAAACTAGGCCAGTCTACACACTGGGAGTAGGCTGTCAAGGAAGTCGTAAATATTACAGCATTATTAACCAGAAACAATCCATGTAATTCCATGGGCAAAGCATCATCTGCATTATTCTCTTTACCCTGTATTTCTACTGCCAGTCCATTTCATGAGCCGATCATGGTCGTGTCCAACTTGCTTTTCATTCCTATCTTAGCTCTCTTTCCATCTGGCGTTATGACTTTTTCTTCGTCGACTCTTGGTTTCTCAGTGTAAGTGTGTGTGGGTTGCTCATGGTGGGAGGAACCGGTGGGGTTGTGCGTGACGGTGATTTGGCATGGTAATTTTTTTCTCCCTTTTTAATTTCTTTTTTTTCATTCTGTTCTGGCTCAGGTACGGTTGGTATTTTACGAAATTACGTTTGAGATAAATATGTATGTGCAGGTGGGGGTGTTGAAAGAACAGGGAAGCCTACACAAGCAGCCTTATGGCTGATGATGATTCGGGGTGTATCGGCGTGTGTTTTGCTTTTGAGAGAATAGTTAGGTATGCTGTCTTTTTTTCCTTCTTCTTTTTTTTTTTTTTTTTTTGGTTAGTTTGTTAATTTTTTTTATTTTTTTTTTCTGTTTCAAAATATGCGTTATTTGTTTTTTTGTTTTTTTAATTTTCCTGATGAGTTTCTTTTCTCTTGTTTATCCTGTTTGTTTATTCTATAGCTGCTTAGTATAGGAGGTCACCTGCTTTACGATACATTGAATTGTCTACCCAGTGCAATGCCACGCACAACACGCTCGTTTGGAGGCCTGAATGAATAGTCCTCTCCATGAAGATTTGTAGTCCAATTCACTACAGTATAATCTAATAGAGATGCAAGTTTAATTAATTTATGAAAGATGCCAGACAGTTAGTTGAGAGAGAGCTGAGGGTAAGGTGAAATGTATAATGCATCGGCTTTTAGGCTTGTGTTACACTGCCTGCTAGTCCTACACGCTACCACAAAAAGGCAAGATCAAAATTTTTGATCATCAGTAGTTTATGCAGTACCAGATTAAATTGTAATTTTTTTCTCAGATTTACAGTGAACGAGCTCTCCATTATATCTTCTCATGCTAATTGATTGGTCAATGAAAGGGAGATAAAAAGAAGAAACGGAAAATTGAAGGCCCTTAACCCTTCGAATTACCTTACAAACTCCAGACACCACAACTGGCATCCTATAATTCCATATCCATTTCTGCGTAATTTCTGGGACAATATGTGCCTAGCTCTGCCCCCCAAGGAGAGACAACTGATATCTTTCATCCTCCGTCAGAAGAGGTACCATCTCCCTGAAGCCACCAATGTTGTCGCTGTAAATCTCCTTGAAGAATTGGATCAGGAAAACCTGTAATAGGCGTCAAAATTGGTCGCCAATCGTGAAAACATGGGGAGCACTTACATTGGTCTCATCATCGCGGATTCGGCTTTGGCGGCCAGAACCCTCTTCTCCGAGAGCCATAAGATCTGTAACACGCGTGAATATGTTAAGAGACCGAGGTTATGATCTTCAGAGGTAGAGCGCATACCTTTTCTGGGGACACCAATATCTTCCAAATCTTCCCACTCGTCATCACTATCTCCCACAGCCGACCCAGAAGCATTTATTCCTTGCTGAACGGCAGCTGCGTCTGACACTGGGATAAGCTCCTTGATAAGAAGTTTGATGATCTTCAGCGGTATTGGTATTTGGGTGTACTGTTGCGGATCTGCTCAACTACGTTAGTAAAACCCAACCAATAAGTCCATGTTTTAGGCCCTCCAGTCAGGTGAGCAAGCGAGAGTACTGACTCGACTTGGCTTGTGATCGTGTAATAATACGGTTGCTCTTACCGACTATCATATCTCCCTGGACGATAATCGCCTTGAGGCGAGGGTCGTCAAGAGTGAATAGGCGAGAAAGAGCGATCACACTAACACGAAATATTAGTACAGGTTGAAAGTATGTAGAACATCTGACCTTACTTTTCTCTTATCTCGCTATAGCCAGAGAAGTATTCGGAATTCGTGAGCCATTTTGTCAGAACTGATTGCAGCCCGCTCAACTCGCCAACGCTAATTCCCGCTAAGAAAGTCACAACCTCCTTCGCTTGTCGAATGGTGAGTCTTGCGAATACCAGGATCAAACTCTGTACACAGTCAGTTAGCATAATACCCTTACCATTGCTGTGAATGGATATGTGGTGGGCATACTTGAATCATGGGGGTAGTTGTGGCTAACTGCAGCCGGTTTGCCACAGCACGGAGCAATCCCTCAAGATACGGGCCAAGGTGTTCAGAGAGCTACCACAACGATCAGTTACCTATGGCACAAGACGCCCAAGTAGAGCCTACAGTGTCCACGACTTCAGCAGCCAGGCCTCCAACTTCGAGTGCCATGTTATCAGTCGTTGTCGGTCCAAGGAGCCGGTCTATTATCATGAGGACAATCTCAAGTCCGGATTTTCCGGTGTCGTCCCGCCTATGGATGCATTAATCTAACCGCTCGCCGTATCTTCGCTCTGGAATCTTACCATTCTTGAACTTGCTTTGGGTCATGGTGAACGGTATGCTTCAAGGCCTCGCATCCCGCCTGAAGCAACTCACTATCGGTTGATGTCAATAGTAATCTTGCCACCCGGGGAACCACCTGAGCAACAAATCCATTGGGGAGAGGCTCAGCACCGTTCTGAACGAGCAAAGACAGCAGATTTGCAGCAAACTAGTTTCACACGCATTAGCTTGATAACCACTAACTGATACGGCGGGGAAATCCATACACTTGTCAGAGGACTATCCTTGTCATGAACCCCCTTATCCAGGGCTGCCAATATCTGTGGTAAGACTTTTTCGCACAGTGGGATAAAATCGTTATACAGCTCCTCGCAGAATTCTTCAAACCCATCAGATATCAACCCAGCAAGGTAAAGGTTTCCCTCTCCAAGGTTGGCAATTGTAAACAATAAATCGACGACTCGTGATTCGGGTTCCACAATAATCCTGTGATTAAGCCCGATTGCGGATCTCAGTGTTTCTGTCAAGGTAGCTAAGATATCTTGACTGTCTTCAGGCTCTCCCTGGGGGTTGTTATTGATGAAATCTGCGATTGCAGAAATGATGCTCTTTTGATAAGGTGCTACCATCTCACTTGGCAGTGATTCACAATACCTATACGACTGGTTAATCCCTGCTATCAATAATGTTTCGCATTGTACTTACTTTTGTAGCACTTTCAGACAAGAGATTTGGACTACGCCATCCGGATCCTGAGTCGAGGCTTGGATAGTTTGTTCCAAGAATACTTTGCACTGATCACCGAGGATAGAAACCGAGTCCTTTGCAAGTGTTCCCGCAAGCAAATAACCCCTAGCCCGGAGGAATACGTGGCCTGGCTCTGTACTACGAATCGCTTTTGCAATAAAACGCACAAGGCCAGCAGCAATGTTGGGGTCCAACGACACATCTGATTCGCTCCACTCAGACAGTACCTGATCCCACACGTAGAGGATAGACTCTTGGACTTTGCGGCTATTGCACGGAGTAAGCATCGAAATTTGGGGTGGTATGATAACATGGTACCCACTTCCCAGTATTGAAAATCTGTTGGGTGAAATTCCATAATGTTGTTGCCATCGCTTCTGGAAGCCAGTCGGCCAATTTCTGTAAATTGGTCAGGAATATCATACTACAACGTCGAAACTACGACTCACCAGGATAAGATCACCACACGCAGTTCTTGGGGAGTAATTGGCCGTAGCTGAAGTCTCTTCACAGAGGAAGATGTTTTGATCTATGTCCCATAGTCCCTCCTATGAAGATATCAGTAAGGCTCACGAACTATCGGGAACCGTACTTACATCTTCTACAGTAATCTGTGCCAAGCATATTGTTGCATATATCAAATGCTCTACAGAAGGGCCACCCTGCTGTGACATAATGGCATCCTTTATCGGTTTGGCCTTTAGGCACAACTGTACAAAATCAAGCTCTTCGAGGATAAAGAGATCCAAGGAGTAGGGCAGGTGGTCCACATCAACGAGTCTACCTTCTGTGTCATTCTCAATAAATTCTTGCACGTAGCGATCCTTAAGCTGATTGAGTTCACTCCACGTGGATTGGAAAAGCACACGCATGTAATCATTGAGTAGAGGCGCAAACTCAAACCGAATCTTCATCAGAGTCTATCATAAAATTCGTCAGTACCTTCATGTTTTTATCATATGAAGATCCATGGCTTACCCTAATCACTTGAATCTTCAGGGTAACTAGTCCTTGAAATTGCTGCTCAGGACTTTGCAACAGGGGTATATCGACAACTCGTACAAAAAACGGAACCCAGGCTGCCAGGGCGTCACTTAGGAAGCTCCTGACGTCTTGCTCATAGTCTGACTTCATCATTTCCAAGATCTCGAGGCACGATCGGAATACCGATACTGCAATGGCTTTTAGATTGTGGGGCCTCTGAAATTGTCAAAATTAGCAACGCCCCTTATGGTCGGTGGATATTTCCTTACTGCTTCATTGGACGCAGTTCTGAAGAGAATATCCACCAATTCCCTTGCTACTCTAAAGAACTGCTCATCGCTGAAGCTATCTTCAATAATATCTGGTTTCACATAATGTTAAGAGGTGCAAGTCAATTAGTGTAGATTGTGACCAACCGCTCAGCACTCGCAAAGCCCCGTGAGCCTCGTTGTTATTTCCATTGTTAATTAGATTCAGTAGGCCGGGCAGTAAAGATGGCCATTCATCAGGGTAATCTGCAATCATCAGTCTTAGTTGAACTCTCCCTCCCTGGGATTCCATCGATCCTACCGGAACTAGCAATCTTCGACATCACATACGCGGATGTCGTCCTGATTTTGCGCTCATCATTCGTGATGAGAGGGAAGATCCTATTCCGCACCTCCTGTTTCACTTCCTCCGGTGCCTGAATCTTGGAGCCCTTGTAATCTTCGAAATGCGGGGACCAGCATGATAAGACCCAATTCTTCAAAATGAGTAGCGACTGTGTGCGATAAGAGAGAGCAAGGGATTGCTCATTCGCTACGTTGACGAGGGCAATTGGAAAGCCTGGATGAGTTGCAATTAGCAAGCCGTCCTGTGGAAAGCGGTAATGAAGATGGGCAGAAGCGATGTTATGTCTGGGGACTGACTAGGATGAGCTTGCAAGCTTTCGAGCTGAGCTTCGGCATTCCTTCTAGGTACCTCTTCGGAGGCTTGTAAGTCTGTCAACAAGCGTAGGACCCTAATAAAGCGTATTAGCTTATTTCATAGTTAGAAGCTCCATATTCAGAAACCTACTCTTGTTCCATGATTGCAGGCGAGGAAAACAGCTGCGGAGCCTGTAGGGTGTCAAGGCAACCAGGGTAATTAACAGAATTGTTGCTGGTGGTTCAGTTCAGGGACTCAGAAAACCCCACCATTTCCACAGCCAAGAAGCACGATGCAGCAGCGCCAAGCCATATAATTAAATATCCCGAAACGCGTCCAACTGACACTTCCTGAGAGTAGGCGTTTGATCTCGGGAGGTATGTCAGAAGACTACGACCAGCAGTTCTCTAACAACGACTATGAGCTTCCACCACCAGAGCCAGAGGAGGCGAATGAACACCCGAGCCGGCTGTCCCGGGCTGAAAGGCCTGTTGTTTCAACCCTAGCAAATATCGTTTCCACATTCGCGGATTTCCTTACAGTCGCAATACATACGATTCTCTACGAACGGCAGATCTACTCGCCTGACCTCTTCATCAGTACCAGAGCATACAATCACCCTGTGCGACAGGCTCGGCACCCCGTCCTTTGCAAATGGATACAAGATGCCGTTGAAGCTTGTTCAGCGCAAATCACAGAGGTTTGACCTCCACCAGCTATAGCTCCAAAAATATACCACCATATTGATGGCAATGTGCGTTATCTCAAGGGCAAGGTGTCAAGAATTTCGCTTGTAGTACTCTCACCGAATGATTTTGAGCCGCTGGAGCGCTTTGTGTGGGATGTTTCGTCATTTCCTATGGTACCTACTACAGAGCAACACACTCCATTCCAGTCCCACGGAGACCCAACAGCTCTCTCTGGCTCTACTCTTGCAGATATTGAAGAACAACTACGGGCTTCTCTGGGGAAGATAAGTTTAGCTTCCGCGAGGCTGTCAAAACTACCTCAGGAATGCACATTCACCATCTCAATTGAGCTAAAAGAGGATGCTCCGGCGCCGGTGGGGGTGAGTCGGCTCTCTTGCGTCTCCAAGGATGACCTAACATGATATCTAGCATACCAGCCCATGGGTGCCCAGCGAGGAAAGACTGGTGTCAAAGACTGGTGAGAAGCTCCCATTGGTGAGGGCCAGTGGTTCAAAAACGACGCCTATTCGAACAGTAGAGGCAGGTGCGTTATTTATGGAGATGTGGATAGAAGAAAGCAAATTCAAAGAGAAGGCTGTCTCATCGATGCCTTGAATTATGTCAGGTTATGCGCTCTCCCTGATGATCCCGATGACGCCTTTGCTGTAACGCACAAACCCTGACGAGCACGTCAACTAACACCAAATTCCGAACCATATATCCCTGAACATAGACCAAATACAAAAGATTTCGTGAAGAAGTAGCAAATGAAGGAATATCAGAACATGCCGGTTCTAAGTCAGTCTAACGCAACGACAGCAGTCTATGCACGCAATCCCATAAAATTCTTGGACTGTTCATAAACCAGATATGACTAGATATAGCAGTTAGAACAGAATCACATGCATTAAAAGGGGTTCGCGGTCTTTACAATGGAGACAGCTGGAATAACCTGCAGTGGAATGTTAGCAAAGCTCTACACTGTGGAGGCCTAGACGAGCCTTAATCAGGTTTGGTGTTAGTCCTTTGAACAATCCTCTCACGCCTTCTTTGTTGTAAGTTTTACGGAAGCAATCCCCCAAACCAGTATATGTCTGAGGATGTGCTGCGGTTCCTTGTGCTTGCAACCTTAATATAACTTTGTCAATATCCCTGATAACTGTGCGGGCCAACTGCCGGAATGCACCTTGTTCTCAAAAGATTTAATGGATACACAACGGTAGCCCCCACGCTCCCAGACGTGGCACCAATCCCAAGTACAACGAGAGGGCCAGCCTGGATATCACTCTCATCGCAATTCAGCTTCTTAGCTTTGTGCTTGGTATACGCTCGCTTCAGCCATTCAAAGGTACCCAGATCGATGGCGCTGGAAATCTCATATCAGTTTTCACACCATGCAAGGCGGTTGTGGGGAAACTTACCTGTAAGGGAAAACACCAATTAAGCCTAGCGGAAGCCCCCGGTAGAAGGTTGAGATACCACCATTTCCCCACATTTTACAGAAGGTTTCATTTATGAGCTTGTTGCCTCGCGAACCACCTTTGACCATCTCGCATTGCATTCGACTACAGATGCAGGGGATCATCAGCTGACAAGAGCAAATATTGGTTCGCAATTGAAGACCCACAATTTAAGGGTATCAATTGGGTATATAGAAAACCTACTACCTGTCAGTTTTCTTACACACCTAGTGCTCAGTAAAGGAATTTTGGTTTACTGTGAAACAACTCCTCCAACACCACCTGCGAAAAACCTAGCCATTGGAGAGATGTCGTGAACATTATCCACCCCCTCAAACTTGGCCATCATACGTTTTGTTGCCTAAAGGCAAAATTAGAAAAAAAATCTCAACGACAAATATACACTGATTTACCTCAAAAGAGCCAAACTTAATTGCAGACTCTGGTAATACCTTAAGCACATTCAGACCGTTCCCTAAGGGCTAGTTAGCTTGCAATGTTGCAGAGCCTCGGCTTGGTGCATATACCGGCGAAGAAAGATCTCACCCCACCCGTTCGCCAAAGGGTCTCTATGCATTCCTTGATTGGGCCTGCTATGACCTTAGTAGCTGCCACTGCATCTGCTTTTGCGACAGCTGAAATTGCCTTCGCAGCTTTAGGCACATCGGTCTGGGCTATTAAGTAAACTTTGATCCTGTCAAATGGGGCAGTAACTGTCCTTGACACGGTTCCTGCGAGACCACCTGCCAGGAAATATCCTGAATACAAAATTAATTCCCATACACCCCCACTGGCGGAGGAGAGGAAACTAGAAATGAGCACACCTAACCCCTGGAGGCTGACCTCATCACTTAGAAGTGCGTCACCCTCAGGATTGACATTGACTGTTGATAAGTAGTAGGAGTATATTGTGTGAATTGAGGTTTCGGGATTGGGCATAAACATGAGGAAGTCTCTGAAGAAATTAGAACGTGCATTTTGGCTACATGTTCAGGTGAGCCATACCTCCACTCTTCAAATGATATAACCCCATCTCTGTTCCTATCCATGAATTCGAAGAATTGCTGTAATCGCTCACCATTGGCTGTGATGCCAGCTCGCGCCAAAGCCTCATGTAATTCGGTTTGGTCGATCTTCCCATTGCTGTCCAGGTCTACGGAGTGGAAAATGCTCCATAGCTCCTTATCTGCACCCTCTATGAAGGCCTTGAATTCTGTGTCAATGCGTAAGCAAAGTTCAAAGTATATGGTTATCAAATTTCCCTGTTACCCTCAAACTGTATTAGACCATCTTTAGATGTATCTATAGCATGGAGAATATCTTGAAGGACGTGTTCGGCATCCTTGAGGGCTAATGAGCGGGGGGGTCAGTATATATTTGACTCCATGTTTTGGAGAGGAGATATCCCACGATGTTCTATTCTCTTGAGCCCTTGTCTCAACCCTTCCAAGTCCAAATGCCCCTCTTTGCGCGTGTCGAGTTTTTCCCACAACAACTGCACTCGAGCGTTACGTGCGAGTTGAGACTCCCGATCCATTGCAAAGCGCCAACTGTTTGCAGCGCCAAACTCTTATCGTTTTCCTGAGACGAGCATTGAACGAGCGTAGAGTGTCGGCGGGGCCGTGAGAGCAATTCTGTTAATAAAGTTATTGGCGGGGAAGGGCATGGTTGAAACTGTGGCTTGGCGACACAGGGTTTATCGATAACTTTAGGTTGGACTCGTGCAGCGGACCCTTAACTCCAGACAATCTCTCATACAAGCCCCATCAGCTACTTCACACATACGGGTGCGGTTGGTATTGAATTACAGAGACACCTTCACAATTCTGTAGAGTTGCTCAACCGGCACGAGCATTGAAGGAACACAACTAACTGGCCCCGGGACATGGCAGCGAATTACTGGGCTTCATCCCAGAGGCAGCACTGGCAGTTCACACGAGAGAAGCTGGCAGAGATCAGGAACAAGCTCGACGATGGTGACAAGGATGCTGTGAAGCTGTACCCACTACCTGAGAGGCGGCACTTGAGTATCTACTTCAATATCCGTATGCTCTCTTCATACCCACTCCCCTTTTCAGCACAGGGCTAATAGTATGCCAGAGATTGTCCGACTTGGACGGCGGATGCAGATACGGCAGCAAGCTCTAGCAACAGCACAGCTCTACCTCCGCCGATTCTACACAAAAGTACCAATACGAGATACAAATCCTTACTTAGTCTTAGCAACATGTGTCTATCTGGCATGCAAGATGGAAGAGTGCCCACAGCATATCCGGGTTGTGGCCGGTGAGGCTCGAGCATTTTGGCCAGGTATGTGGTTGCAGTCCCCGTTTCCCATGTGCTTGGATTGACGTTTTGTAGAGTTTATCACAGGCGAGATTGGAAAGCTTGCAGAATGTGAATTTTGGGTGATCTCAGAGATGAACTCCTACCTAATCGTACATCATCCTTATCGGACCCTTCAGGACCTTGGCCCGCAGTTACAACTGATACCAGAAGAAACGAGTCAATCCTGGAATGTAATTAACGATTCATATTTGACGGACCTACCAATGTTATATCCACCGCATATAATCGCCCTGACTGCTATCTTCCTATCCGTGGTTTTGAAAACGAGTTTACATGCAACAGCCTCATCGGCAGCTGCAGCTGCAGTTGCAGCGGCAACGTCCGGTTCAGGGGGCAATCATTCTTCGGGCGCGGGGCCCCAGAGTCGCACGGTCATGCTCATCGAGTGGTATGCCGAGTCAGGCATTGACATGGACTCGATTATCGAGTGCACACAAGAAATCATCTCATTGTACGAGATCTGGGACAACTTTGCAGATAAGGTCTGCAAAGATCAACTCGGTCGGATGATAAAACTACGGGGTTTGTCTTAAGTGGCGGAACGGATAGGCATTGGCGTGCCTTTCCTTTCGTGGTGTCTCTCCACACTGGGACTTCAAGGTCCTGTGACGTTTTTATCCAAATCGGTTCCTTGGAAAGATCTGCAGTCGACAATAATAAGATGAATCCGCTACGATAAATGAGGACTAGCTCGAGGCTGAGAATGCAAGGCTTCAGGATATGCAAGTGGTAGTTAATTTCGGCATGGGCACAAGCCGCGCTTACCAAAGACCTGCAGGAGAAATGACCGTCTCGTCTTGTTGTTTGGCGCTCCTGCGCTCAGATCCCTACTTTTGGAACCAGCATGCACCCTGCGAAGCTAGAGTAGAGTACAGCTTTGACCGGCAGTGTTCAGCAGAGGGCCAGTGAGAAAGCAGCGATTCAGTTACAACCCTGGGCATGTCTGTGGGAACGAGCCTTCTTAGTGGCTCGCGGGAATAGTGGCGGTCGGGATTCGAATTATGATGTATCATAATTTAGGCTTCGACGTGGGTTATGTGCAGGATGTTGGTAGCCCCTATACCAGAAACAGGAAAGCTGGCATGTCCCTTCTCATAGTGGCGAAAACGGGGGGGGCCGATCACGATTCCTCAGCACACTCAAACTCAAGGTAGCTGTCCCACACTTTCCTGAGGCCCTGCCTCAATAGGACTGGCAAGTGATTGAGCGCCCTCATCCCCAATCTTCTTTACTGGCTTCTATAATTCTTTCATTGTCCTACCACACATCCCTCACCTTTGCTTCCGCTTCCTCCCAGTGGCCCAATCGAACTTTTATTTACCATCTTCACTGCCCCCTCCACTCAACAAATTCCATTTTTCACTTCACTTCAAGCCAGCGTTCCGCATATCTATCTACCCATACCCCCCACAATCTAATCAGTTCTACATCTTTCGCCTTAACAACACTTCAGCCTACTACTCCGCCACGAGTCTCCTATTCGACCCGACTGTATTTAAAAGCTCTCACCCCTTTAGCTTACCTCGCCCACCTCGGCTTACAATACAATCCCTCACACAGCCATGGCATACAATTACAGCTTCCTTCAACAACAGCACAACACACTCGCCTCTGTGAATCGTTCCTCCCGTAGGACTCCTCGTCTCTCTTCATCTCTTAGGGATGTTCGAAGCATGAAGGAGCTGACAGAAAGCGCATCAGTTGCTGCTTTCCGTGCCAGGTTTGAGGCTGGGCGGTCATTCGACTTGGACGATGACTTGGAGTTCTGCCCCAACTTACTCACCGAAGAAGAGGTACTGGACATCACCTGAGATTCACTATGATTGGGGCATGTGATATAGGTGGAAGTCGGAACTAATACCTGTGTCTCTCAGATCCAGTCAATCAGCTCTTCTTCATCAGATCGGTCGTCAAATGCTAGCAGTTCACCACAGTCTTCCCCCATGCAACATCAGATCCAGCCATCATCTTTCTCTCTTAATCCATATGGGCCTTATGCATACAACCAGAACATGTACATGAAGGTTCAACACTCACCCCCAGTGACCACCCGCGTACGAAATGCTATTCCAATTGTCAATCCCAACACAGGTTTGAGGGTCGCTTCTCCCCCACTTGCGTCTCCAAGTAGGCAACCACAAGCCAACCCGTTAACAAGGAGGATGTGGTAAATCACCTGCGGGATCGTCGCCATCATCGATTAGATAGTCGAGCACCCTCCCCATCATCTCTATCTACATCTACACCTTATCGACATTTTGTCACTATCACAAGCGATCATTCCGTTTTTGTTAATAGACACTCTGGGACCACTGTATTATTCGGAGTTCAACATCACTACTGGATGGGATACTCTACTATTACCCTTCGATTTTGTATTTTGAACATGGCGAGCGATCACATCAAAATGTTCAACATTCGGGATTTAAACGGACTACTTCTATACATACTAGGTTTGGGATACTGGTTTTATTTCTTGTTCTATATCATTGCGGGCCGCGTTTGTTGGTGGGTGGGGAGTGAATCTATCCTTTTTATTTATCGGGAAATATCATATTCTGGAGTTTTCGCTTCTGTTTTTTATTTCTCATTGTTATGACATACGGGTGTCGGCGGGCAGGTTGGATTGCTTTCCTTTCTCATTTGTCCAAAGGAGCAGTTCTACCAATTTTGCAGGGTGGGTCGATTCTTTTTGTTTCACGGTGCAAGGTGTGATGAGGTGATTTCTCCTTCCTCTCTTTCTTGTACTGGGCGGGTAGGGCACAGCTAGTGCGGGATATTTTGGGTGAACATGCGTTTGAATTTCTATATCTTATCTAAAAAGGGATTATACATCTTCTCTTTTGTTTGATTGGTAGGGAGCGGCAATTGTTCTGGGTTTGGGTTTGCGTGCGTTTGTTTTATGCTTTGTTTATGCTTTCCATATACAGTAATTTCTCTTGTTCCTTCCTATCGGAAGGGCTTGTATTATCTCTCATCTCCCCCCCCCCCTTTCGCCTTGTTCTTTGGCCATGCATTTCTCTCCTTTTTCGGTTTCCTGCTTTCTGGGGCCTTGTAAACACATCGATTTTTACTCTTCAATTTCTGTGTTTATATCAGCGGCTACTGTGGTCTGGGACATATGCTTCAGGGATTTAACTGGGAGGAAGTCTAGCTATGAGAGAATCAAAAAAAGATGGTAATTTGGGTTTAACAAACAAAAGTACAACGTTACTGGTTCACACGTATATATGGTTGAATGCTTGTTACAACTCGAACGTCAATTTATGGCCATAATAATTGTAGCCGCTATCAACAATCGACCCCTCGAGTCTGCGACTCGTCAGTGGGGTGGGTTAGTTTGATATCTGTCCCACATGTTTAGAGATATAGGAGCTAACGCTGGCACATAAGAGCGTCGATATTCGACACCCAATCAAGGGATTTCTCGCCCCTCACACCTTAGCGAGATCAACAGCTTCGCATTTGGTTGTACTTAGAGCTTGAGCCTGACAGAGAGACGGTGTTGGGCAGTGCAGCTGGAATGCTTATTTGTTTGGTAGCCTAGGTCGCTGCAGAAGGGTAGGGTTTTGCTCCTTGCACCGATTAGGTACACCTTGAAGAGGCGCTCACCATCATCGAACTAGAGGAGTGATCATGAAGCTCTCTCCTTACGTATGTGCCTCAGGTAATGTACTGGTAAGCAACATACCCTTACCTCTACTTCCACCTCCTGATCAGCGGTAATACTTTCCAGCTTTAGATTAGACTCCTTAAAATAGACGAGTCAAGGTATCCGTACCACTCGACAAGAATCATTCCATCCCAGTCCGGATCCAGCCCAAGTAAAAGGCTGATAGTTTGGTGGGGAGTAGAATTAGGCACCTGTCAGTGGGAAATACTAGCATATAAATGAATCCTGAGAGTATTATACAAATTATACAACTCTCCAGATGTAACCCAACTCTCCGCAATATTATGCAAGCAACACGAATTGTTTCATTTCCTGAAGAGGTAAAGGGTGGGCCGATATCATCCGGGGGGATGGTGGCGGTGAATGATGTGATTATGCGTTCCTTTGTGTCCAACTACTGCGAAAGCGGATGCTAATCTCTCCGTTACATATAAACAAGGGAACCAATTACGCAAAGTGCTGCCTGGCTTTTGGGGCCAGGAGGTGGTGGTGGAACGTACCTAACAGCCATGAAGCAAGACAACAAGGAAAGCAGACTAAGTAAGTAGCTAAAGAACTGAATCTGCTTTTGTTCAGTGGATCCTATGATTAGGTTAGTCTGGTTGCACTTGGTTAGGTAGTGTGGTTAGGCAGTCCTTCAAGGTGTCATTGTATATCCATGTGCCACAGTGTCAGGGGTGCTGTTTGTTTCTCCTCAAAACATACCGGGGATAAGACATATCTTGATCTTTCCTTTTGTGATCGCAACGTTACTACTTGTGGGCAGATCGGCACGGATTTTGACGGTCTTATTCCCGGCAGCTATCGAGTAAATGTGTTCTACAAGCAATCACAGAGGAGCTTGGCACATGGTGGCCACATGTAGTTGAGCCACACTGGAATGTAATGGGGAGCCCCCCAGATGCAATTACCCTGAACTCCCGTGTTGGTACAGAGTATTATTTTCCGACCAACCAATGGCGGGGTTGTTTTTTTTACCAAATACTCTACACTTGGATCGAGTTAATACTTCATACTCGATACTCCTATGCCTAGCATACCAGTGGATTATTATTGTGCATGCAACAGTAGAATAGTATAGGTCGAAACAACTAGGACAGAACCTGAATTATCCGATACAAGAACAATCCGTTCGGGAGTATGCTAACCAGACTAGGGGGATAAGAAGCGATCCTGAACCGATAGGAGGATAAGAAGCGGCTCTGGACCGATAGGAGGACTGGTTTGGTTGCACAACCCCTCGTAGTAGGAGGACCCGACTACTATCATGTCACAGCAACACATACTAGTAGCATCTAGCACCATGTAAATTTTTTTTTCGAGTCTATACGCCTTTCCCCCGAAGGGAGTGTTAGGTTATAAGGCGGAGCACAATATAATAGCACCACAAGTGTCATGATATACCGGTATGTATTATTGAGTAGATGGGAGATTGCGAGTCAGTTCAAGGATCCGTTAAATCCTTGATGAGGTCTGTACCCCAGATTCCTCGCTAGTCTGATGACTTCCATGCCACAACTACGCCATTATCTGGTCTGCATCATTCATGCAGGTAAGTCATGACCTGTATAAATGTATGTATCTGCCTATCTTATATTGAATGAACTCCAAACACCATAAACACCAACCCCTAATGTAGATTGCTTGCTTGCACTACCCTCGTATGCCCTTAATGTATACGTATTGAAAAGTGTATACGTACTCAGTATGTAGTTACTACTCTTGTTGAGTTACCTGTACTAGAGAGTAGGGTGAGACATACGTTATGTCTTTTACTGCGCCCTCGCCCCCATGGCTTTGGACAGCATTAGTGTAAGTGCACAACATTCCAAGACACGTCTGCTTACGGGGGCCAGTTCAACTTCGTAGGTATATGTACTGTAGGTACGGAGTAGTCACCACCTCCTCCGCAGATTCATACTGCGATGAGTTCTTCCCTGTAGCTATCGGAAGATACTTGAATCAACATCCTTGTACGATGACAACCCTAAGCGCCTATGCAATACCTACCGTATTATTTCGAGTAATTGGCTAGCGTGGGTGGCGCCTTCTCTAAGCCTGTTGTAGGAAGATGTACACGCTATGGAGGACTTTGCAGTATACCGTGCACTCTTAACATGTCAGTGAGTAGATACTTTTCCTCTATGAGCGGTAGTGCAGCCAGACTTTGTA
>Ga0307514_10001528_pt1 | contig 27658 bp, 37 predicted proteins | sample 16_EM_MG_FD_203088 | JGI IMG/M metagenome (GOLD analysis project Ga0307514, IMG submission 203088) | Populus trichocarpa ectomycorrhiza microbial communities from riparian zone in the Pacific Northwest, United States - 16_EM | ecosystem: Host-associated > Plants > Roots > Unclassified | place... | reverse complement strand
ACGGGAGGAGGCTCTAGAGACCGTGCGGCTGTTGGCCCTGGTGGGCGAGCGGGGAGTGTGGGACTGAGCAGAACGGGTACGACCCTTGTTCTCCTCAGCGGCTTTCGGCGTTGTTTCTCCTACTCTGAATAAGTCATTTCCCTCTCTAGGAGGGGTGGAGGGGGTGTCCCCTTGACCGGTGGACATGGTGTGAAAAGAAATCGAGGTAGAAAAGTTAAGCGCTAAGAAGTAGATGGTGGTGGTAGGAGGAAGAGAGGTACCCCGGCATACACCTGAATTCTGTGCTTATGGCCCAGGGCTCGAAAGCTTGTCGCCGCTGTCGGTGCAAACGGTAGGACCAGAAATTATCTCTGTTTCGTATGTTCCACGAGTTCTGATCCGTACCTCTCAGTCAACCCCACCCGAACGTCCTCAAGGAAGTCCAAGATGTCCTCCATGCACGAGGTATAACGCTCGGGACCTTCCTGGTGAACGCGCTTCGGGACACAACAACCTCATTGGGTGCCACGGTGATGATAGAACTTGCCGATATACTTGAGGTGCTTCGCCCTCACTTTGAAGAGGACGAGAAGGCAAGGGTATTGCTCGGGGAGTTCTTCGCGTCCGTTGCCTCACCCGAGCCCTTACGGTTCGAAAAGGGCGGTGATGGAATGTCATGAAATCTTCCCGCAACGAATCTCATCACGGACCAACTTATGGAGTTTAGCCTGGATGCGATGGGAAAGAGGATTGCTTTGGATGCGCCAGCGTTGTCATCGTTCCTCGACGGGATCTGCAATGAATGGAAACCAGATGACCGTGATAAGGATGTTGACAACGAGGGCGAGGAAATACGGAGGATGATTCAGAAGGCGAGTTGGCGTCTGGGGCAGAGGCAAGGCGAAAAATCAGTCTGGCGCAACTGCGGGAGATTGTAAGTTAGTTCGCTCGCTGTACGTCCATGGCTCATTCTGCAACACAGAAAGGTTACTGTCGCGGGCATAAGATTGAGCGCGCGTTACCGGGAGTGCAACGCTTTTCAAGTTGCAATAGTCTGCCTCCACTCGACACACACACACCGGACGGGCCGTGCCATGCATGCTCTTCATCGCACCGGAATCAGCATTTCCTTGTCCATCATATTGCGCGCCATCAGATCCATGTGGGCAAAGACGATTAAACTACTCGCTGTACTTACCGAAGTCCTCCTCCTCTATGCTTATGGTGACTTCAACATCCAATTGAAACCCTTGAGTCACCCTTGAGAAAAATGTTAACTCCCTCGGACATCTTACGTGGGCACTCGCCTTCCAATGCCAGCATGACTTTGTACCTGAATATCTGTAGGCGTCACTCGTTCAGAAGACCCACATCATCCCTCTCCAGTTACTGGATATCACCAAATCTACGATCACAGGAAACATCGGAACAGTCAGGTCTTGGGGACTACGGGCTACCAATCCCTACCATCTCGCTTGATCATCACGCCCTCCTTTTCCACAGCAGTCTAGGCAATCAGATCAACAGTGTTAGATTATGGCGGAGTATTGAGGGAACTCCGTGAGGTCAACTTCAGTTTGTCATCTTCGTCATGGATCTCTTTCACGTCGGTACATGTCGGTGTCTCGACTGCATGAGGGTTCTTGCCTAAAAGGAACACTTTTCGAGTCTTGAAGCTTTGAAGGGTCACGACAACCATGAAACCAGAAGTCCGAATGAGTAACGGGATCCAGAAGCCGAGTGTTTTGCCCATACCGCAACCAGCCTGAAGCAGAATATGTTTCGTTCCCTCAAGGACAGCCAGGGCGAACTCTAATTGGAAATTACACGCATTCCGATGGAACCATGGGGCAAACCACGACATAAACTCGTACATAAAAGGAAAGAACATCGGTCCGGTAATCCTCAATACCCGGTTGCCCCATCGAGCGGCTGGGTAGGAGCCTGTCTTCTTCCCCTCTGAACGGATCGCGCGACTGGGTTCGCGGGGTGGGTAACAGTTCCTGCCGGGTTGGTGGATAACCGGAGGACCCACCACCAAACCCTTGCTGTCCAGTGGAAGGGTACCTGGCATAATTCGTTGGGGAGGGCGTCGATCTACTGAAACGCGTGGTGGTGGCAGGTGCTGGAACATTGGTGCCCAACACACCGGTGTAAACCAGCTTTGACGTCGAAATAATGGGGGGAACTGCAGCACACAAGGTTAAAAGCTAGACGCGTGGGGTTCAACGTTCAACTCGTATCTGACCATCAGTGGAGTAAAGGCGACCATACCTGACCATAAGACATCACGTATTGTGTTCCAGATGCGAACAAAGCATAGAGGATAACCGTGGCTCCCCAAGAGCCGTACGACATCCCAATGAAAAAGCAAAGGTAGAAGTGGAATGTAGGCCCACACCTACACCGCGTCAGACTCAATTGATCGGGCACTCGTGGTGGCGGGAATGTACCATTTCCACAAACACCACACGATTACACACTGGTAGAAGATTGACAGACAAAGAAGGTAGCCGTCTTCAAGGCTCGGCAAGATCCAGGGGAGTTTCAACTCTAAAAAAAAGTTAGGGGAGGCAGATTTACTGCACAATCCGCTGTCTGTGAACGCCCGGCTGGATAACGGGAGAGCAAGTTTTAGCCCAAGCCAAAGGGGTAGAAGCAGGACCACAAAGAGGCGGACGGTGCGGGGATAGGAATTAATCCGCTGGAAGAGGTCAGTTTCGAACCCAAGGAGGTCGCGGATAGAGGTGAACACCACGTGCATTGCGAGGGGGGAAGAGTTGACCATCAGTGCATAGTTTGCATCAAATAAGGATAGCTGCTGTCGGGTGATAGACAGCAGCACCGAAAGAAGGATAGCATAGTGCTGGAAGATGAAGGCTATGATTTCTGTATCGATGCCCGAGGAAAATAGGGTTAGCTGGATCACTGGATGTAAATCGAACATCGATCCTTCAAGCTTTGCCCACAGCGAGGAAGCGCTTGAACCTACGTAAACAAAAATTGGTGACAAAAGCTGGAATCTGTGAGCTCACAACCCAGTGGCGACCGGTGACCACCCGCAGGGAAACTGAGACTCACTTGCAACGGCGACGGCAATGCCATCTACGTCAGGATTCGTGATTGCGTTAATGGGAAGGTTACGGGCTTCGAAACATCCTCTCTGATCGGTCTGCGGGTCGTACGATTGGGAAGCCATCTTTCGTGGGGAGGGTTAGACAGAGCGGTGTCGCAAGAATGTCACCGTGTCCCAATTATATACGACCAAGGGATATGCCTCATGGCAAGAAGAATGAAGTCGTGGCAGTGCGAGGCTGGGCGACACATACCTGAGGCTGTGGAAGTAGCGATGATGTTATAAGCTGGAATCCCGAGTGATGATCGACGTTCACCTGATCGCATTCTCCCGGCGGTTTAACCAATCTTTGACAAGGTCGCCAGCGGATACGGCTGTCCCCTCATTCCGCATTGTACAATCTCCCCAAGAGACCCGAGTTTGATTGAAAGGTCTCCAAAACCGCTGCGCTGGCCGACAGTCACAACATCCACAAGGTTCATTATGGCAATCAGGGTCGAGAGGGTCGTGTTTCTCTCACTACTCTTGGACCTCTTCGCTTTCACGATCCCTCTGCCGTTATTCCCACGTCTAATTGAGTGGTATACCGTGGTGAGTTGTGGTATTTTTGTGGAAGAGTAGACGGGCTTGCTTAGCGATACACAGCGTGGATCCGCGCACCCTGATGGTTTCTTGGCAAGAACGCTTCGCCTCGTCTCGAGCATACGGAACCTTCTCCTGAGGACTCCGGCGAAGAACCCCCAGAAGTGGGACATCGTACTGCTAGGTGAGTCCGAAGCTCTAAAACAACGGATGATCCGTCTCTCAATGGCCCTTTAGGAGGGTTCATGGGGTCAATATTTTCGTCAGTTCAAATGGCCTTTGTGATCTACGCTTAGCCGATTTAACGCAACGACACAGCGCCCTACAGTTCGTCATCTCACCACACATCGGCTCCCTGTCAGACAAGTATGGTCGGAGACGCGTCCTTCTCGTCACAATGCTGGGAAACATACTATCCGCGGTGGTCTGGATTCAGTCGACGACATTTGCCTCCTACATGCTGTCAAGAGTAATAGGAGGGTTGAGCGAAGGCAATGTTCAACTTGCCATAGCCATACTGTCCGACATAAGTTCGGCTGCGGACCGCAGCAAGGCGCTGGCGTCTGTTGGGATCGCATTTGCTATCTGTTTCTGTGTCGGGCCACCTATCGGCGCATATTTCGCTTCTAGACCATTTCCACCAAACATCATTCAAGGCCTAGAACTCAACATATACGCGACCCCTGCAGCCCTAACCCTCGTTCTACTCGTACTGGAGACGGGTTTTCTCGCTGTGGCACTTCCAGAAACGCGTTTCTCCCAAAAGAATGAGGGTAAATCTGTGGAGGTTGACGATAACGCTGCATCGCCTGGCCCCTCTCGATCGGTCCAATTACGCGGGAAGTCCGTCCAGGACCGTTTGCGACTCCTCAAGTCCATGTCTACTCTACACTTTTTGTTCCTTGGTATATTTTCTGGGGTAGAGTTTACGTTGACGTTTCTGACGTTCGATCGTGAGTACCTTATCTTCTCACCCAGCCCATCTCGAATCTAATCGTTAGCCTTCCCGCTTCACGGTGCTCCCTGCTCTCGTATCTGGTTCCTAAAATCGGCGTATCTTTCTTCGGATTCTGAATTGAACACGACACGTGGTCACATGAATTGTATGGCCAAAAATACGATGGCCGCGTGGACCCCGTTCTTCAGTCTTCGATTGGAACAACAAACAGAACGGTGCGCTCATTGGGTCGATAGGGATCCTGAGTGCTCTATTACAGGGGGGCTACGTCAGACGGGTGATACCGAAAGTCGGAGAAGGGGTCATCGCCCGAAGAGGCGTTCTCAGTTGTTTCTTTGCCCTTCTCCTTCTATCTGCGGTTCCGCGCTTCATTAACCCGCAACGCCCATCTTCCAACGCCGCGGTCCGACTCCTCCAACTGTCGGCGGTGTTTATGGCATACACCTCCGCCACGGTGGTCAATTCGCTGACGTCGTACGCGTCATTACAATGCGATGACATGACGGAAGAAAAGGACCAGGTGACGGGTAAGCCGAAGGGTGGACGGCACCCGGATTTGGCCAAGGGTAGGGCACTGGGCAAGTTTCGTTCCAGGGGTCAGCTGGGTAGGGCGATCGGTCCGCTTTTGGGTGCGTGGATCTTATCTTATCCCTTATGACCATCTCCCCACCCCCACCCCCACACTATGTAAGCCCCCCCGCTCTTCGGGCTCACATCGTGATCACATCCTACGAGTTCCTGCGTTCGTGCCTGGCACCCGAGAAGCGTAGGCTACATCGGGTGTAAAAACCAGACTATCGTTCCTTCCACGAGCACGCACAACAGATCACATTCTTATCCTCCATATGAATCTTTTTTCTTGCGACACATTGCTGACCTTTCTCCCCCTGTACACAGCATGCGCTTCGTATTGGTCGTTCGGACCATCCACGACGTACCTAGTGGGTGCTTTCGCGATGCTGATCCTATCGCTCAAGATGGGACCCTTAACCCGAAAGATCAGAGGTTGAGACGGAGAAGTCACGGATCCGAGAATTTGGCTCGTGTATTGCGGCTTCGCGCGTAGCCAGTCTATACTGCGATAAGCGTCGGTTATGTACACGATCAGATTGGGGATTGAAAGACCCTCTGAATGTCCATCACCTAAGAGTTCCGGTGTACTTGTTTTCCGGAAGGAACAAGAATGCGTATCTCGGCGGAGAGGACTGCCCGTACTGAGGGTGCTTTCTTATAACAATGAATACCTTCTGCTGCGATTACCGGGGGAACGGTCTGGAAGCGTTGAATTCATCACACGTTCACGAGAGAAGCAGGCCAACGGAATCCCGCACCCGAGGCCGAATAGAGTTGTTTATGTGGTATATATTTCTACTCCCTTTGTCCTCCTGTCCTCGATAGCTAATCCCGAAAGTATGCACGACGAAAGTGGATAAGGGAAAGAAGACCGCAGTATTTACAAGGAGGGAAAGTAAGATAATCGTCTTGAAACGTGCACAACAGTTTCCGGATGGCCAATGTCTGGGACGAAAGAAAAAGAATATAACATAGAGGATAAACGCAACAAAACAGTGTACAAGGAGGAAAGGGAGGGTCGAAAGGGATCACGGAAAGCATGGACAGATATTTAAGTCCCGACGGAAAGCCGAGACCTGGGTGGGAGTATAGCGATGCAAAGTGGACATTTATGAGAGGGACGAACTAATTGTGGGTTGAATCGTATGCTAGGAAATTTGCAACAATTGGGAGAGGGAGAGAGAGGAGAAACGAACGGCAGGCGTCATTAGTCAGGGTGGTAGTGAGTGGAAAAACAATGCTTTATGAATTCTCGTCCTGTCCTTCCACATCCCAGGGGCGGAAAACAGCCAAGAAGACGGACAGGTTTTGGTTCAGGAAATAAACCAAGGACCTCTAATGTGTCCGGCAAAGCAGCCAATGACCCGGGGGTGGGGAGACGTCGCAACAGCTGCGACCAAGACCCGCACTTATGTCTATGCTTCCCATGCCGACTCTCCCTCGTCTGACGTGAATTGTTCGTCGTATGACGAGTTCACGGACCTCCGGTGAGTGTGTGCCATCAAGTCGACAGCGTCAAGGTCGTCAGTATATCGTCCCTTGCTTGAAAGTAGAGGTGACGATGATGACGAGTGCCTGTGACCGTAGAAAGGAGACGTGGTACGGCTTGGAAGGCGGGGTGTTGGAGCTTCAATGTCTCGTGGTGATGGTGTGAAGATGGCGGGTAAAAAGTATAGCACGCCCCGCTGATGGTTTGTTCGCCGTCTGGGTGAATGGAGTGTGGGAGTTGCTTGGTATCCAAAAAGAGCCATGAATCGAGTGCCGACACGCTTTGCGGTCTCAACAACAGGATTCATTGAGATGGCGCTTCCGACAGCCGGGATGACCTCTCCGAGAGAAGTCATATCCGATGACGCGGGGGAAGCGGCCCGAACATCGAGCGGGAGTGGTACCAGTGGCAACTGTGTTGGTGAGCCCGGAGGTGAAGTAGGCGATGTTGGCTGGGTGGTATATCCAGAGGCGGGGAGGGCGAACAATCCCAAGTCCAAATACCATCTTCCGTTCCTTTGTGTCCACTTGGGCAAGACGACATCGTAAGCGGCCAAGCGCCGGCGGTTATTACTCGGCAACGCCAGTCGAATCATGCCCAGAAGCAAGATTATTGCACCGACAATCATCAACCCTTTACCCCAAGTGCCCAAAAAGCCGATAAAGGCGGCATCATCAGCGTGCCAACTGCTTCCATAGAAGTGGGAAAAGAAGCTGTGAGGGGCCTCAAACGGCTGGGCGTTCTTTCCGTACAATGATTTGGGCAGGATCCGAACTTCGCCCAGGCTTTCCAGGGAGATGGGATGGGAGGCGGTGTAGATACCGTATTGGGCAGACAAGAACATGGGCCCGGTGGAGAACATGACGGTCGGGTAATTGAGAATCCAGTTGTGATCAAAAGTGACGAGGTTATGGATCGTTTGCTCCATAAAAGGATGCCCTTTTTCCGCGAACATGAGGTCATTGGAGACGCCAACGGGTATGGTTTTCGGGAGGACGACTGGGAAGACGAGGAGAGGGTCGAGGGGACGAAGGCAGCCAATATCCAAGTCGATGTACACGCCTCCGTAGTGGTAGAGAACGAAATAGCGAATGGCGTCGGCTCGTTGAATGGGATAGGTATAAGCGTCGAAGGTGTCTAGGAACCAGGAATAGTGCTCAGCGATGAATTCTCGCGAACTCGCGTCCGTCCAGAGCATATACTCGCTGAAACCGACAAGTTTCAGCATTGGACGAAACAAAGTGGAACGGTGGGCCAAAAAGAGAGGGGCTTACTAGTCAGACATCATTTCTCTACAGTCGTCCGAAATACCCTTCCACCGTGTAGGGAGAGTGTCTGTTTTCCAGGTTTGGTGCAAGATGCGAGGAATGCGTTCTTGTTTCCCGTGCTGGGTAGCGTTCCATCTTGAGTCGTAATCTGGTGCATCGAGTTCCTCCTCGGACAAATAAGCGGCCTTGTCGATTGCGAGATAGTAAGAGAAGGAGGAGAGAACGATGATTGTGCCGAGTAGGAAAGCAGCGAGAAGGGATAAATAGATGTGGAAAGTCCGTCTTCGCATTTCGAGTGAGTGGGGGGAGGAGAAGGAGTGTGTGTATAGCCGGACCGACGGCGGTGCAGAGGGCGTAAGTCGAAACAGAAATGATTTGTCTATCCATATTTGGGTTTTACCTTGCTGCGGTCCGAAAATAAAAATCAAGTCGGAAGTCTGAAATAATCCTCGACAGCAATCTTCAACAAATCAACAGACTCCCCAATCGCTCGATCCTCATAAACTTTCCCTATCCTCTCCAACATCGACATCGCCGTATCCCATTGCACCCGTGTCCAGTCCTGTCCTCGCCGTCGGCCCCGCGCGTTCGCGTCCTTGCAATGCGGCTTACTCATAAACGAACCGAGCCGTAGCGCAGGCGATCCGGGCATCTTCCGTAGTCCGGTCAAATGTTCCACGCAATCCGCCGCAGTCCATTCCTCAAACGGCTTCGCAAGTATCCCGAAAGCGTGTATCGACACGCCCAACCCGTTTTTCCCAGCCGACCGCGCCACCTCAGGAGTCTCCCGTTCCACTAGCTCCTTCAGCAGTATCGTGAAATGGTCCACGAGTTGTAAATGCAAGTCGTCCAAAACATGCGACGGTATCCACTCCGTACTGTGTTCGATGTCGATGTTCATCCTATCGACCATGACCGCACCAGAAGACGACTGAATATGAGCTGAAGTCCGGCCTTGACGTATCTGGGACTGAACGTATCCGTCAAATCCACGACACCCGTCAGGACCAAAGATACTGCTGGCGATAGCTCGGCTCGACCAGTCCTTTCTTGGCTCCAGCGTCTGAATATCTGTGAGAATCCACCAGGGTTGGCGACGCCAACGATCAGGATCAACCGTTGATCGTACCCAACAACCAACCCACCATCGCTTTCTCCCCTGATGGAGAGATTTATGTCTCCGCTGAGTAGATACACAGGATCTCCGGTGTTCCGCCGGAAGTATCTGCAACAATCCCTGATCGAGATGTCGTTCTCTGTATTCCGGTCCGGTTGCTGGATAGAAAAACCAAGTGTGTGTGATCAGTCTCGACACCCACCCAACGACAGGTAGATAACCACGAGGAATATTCCCGCTCACCAGATCCTTTGAACCCGATCCTTCGAGCGTCTCATCGCTACCTTGTACTCTCAACACCCCCTGCCCCTTATCCTCCTTCAACTTGTCCAAGATCCACCTGGACGCGGCACGAGCGGACCACGAGATGCTCTTCCTCGTGTTCTTCTGCCTGCAACAACAGGAAGAACCATTGATCAGACCGCTGGCAGTCGCAAGGCGAACCTGCAGGGGCGCTTTAAACGCCGACGCACCAATCCAATTCCGATATAACCACGCTCGGAATAACGACAACGCTTGGCCACTTCGTCCTCTCAATGTCCGCAACAAACTTTTGAATCACCATCAGGTAATCCAACAGCACGTTCGTGTCAACCACGACCGTGACTTCCGTTATCGCTTGCGGTTGGGCTGGTAGCGTCGGGGATGGGTGTCCGATTTGGATAGCGTCATTATGCCTTCCATAGGAACCCTGATAAAAGTGTCGTTGTCTTTGCAATTGCGATTGTTGCGATTGAGAATCATGGTTGTAGTACGATTGACTCAATCCGTAGTTGTGGTTGTTCACGTCGTATCCGCCGTTTCCCGAAACGCCATGACGCTGTTCACAAGTCCAGGAATAGGTAATCGTCGGTGTTTGAGACAAAGATGGGAAGGGACGATGCGTAAGTTGAGATTTTCCCGTCCCAAAATCGGGCGGAGGGGAGACGCGGCTAATAATAAAGACGCTCACGCTGTATGACACGTCCATATCGACATCCATATCCATCTTCGCTTGTTCGGTCGGGACGTGAAAATGAGCTGCAGGCAGAAGAGAGACGATGAGACGAGGCCGAGGCCGCGAGAAGTTTGAGCCCATACTTACAATAAACTCGGGAGATCTCAGATGAGTCGAGTTTGAAGTATAGGAGACACCTAGGAGTGCAGACGGATTCAGTGGTTTCGCTAGTGCTGACGCACCTCTGACCGTTCGTTGTGTTGGGAGTTGGTCGGCGGTAGAAGGACCAGGCGTTGTTTATAAAGTCCACAACGGTCACACCGATCACCTGGCAGTTCACGCCGGATGGAATAAAACACGGATAAAATTATGGTGTAGACCCGAACTGTATAACTTGTACAATGTCTTTCTACTTGTAGAATGCGGAGTGAAAATGCGAGAAAAAAAGTCCAATGCTCAGCATGAAACAACCTCAGAAAGAGACCTCCAACTTCTTGGTGGGAGGACTGTCGCCAACGGATGGTTCGTCACCTTCTGCCTTCCTCTTTACACCGCTGGTTCTGGCAGGAGATGGAGACAAAGATGCTCTGGGCTGGAGTGTCCTTGGTGGTGTCAACCGTGTTGGGGTAGAGACAGCAACCTCAGGCGTTCTGGAACGGCTCCGGCTCTCCCTCTCTTCATTCTTAAGACGCGCTGCCAATGTGTTTGTCGAGATAACAGCTTCAGCATGACAAGTGGCGTGGTAAATCTATAAAGAAGCGTCAACCTCCAGTTTACCTCGTGGAATAGAACAAAGTGAGCGTACCTTGTCATCCTTCTTCATCGCATTCTTCCAAACCCATTCCTCTTCCTCCTCCAAGAACTCACAGTTCATCCGTTCCTTGCAGACCGGGCACGAAAACGGCTTGGCCTCGTCTCCTGGAGCCACGACAACAAACATGGCCCTGAGCTCGGCCTCTCGCTTCGCCTTCTCCTCAGCAACGGCAGATTTACCAGTAAGTGGTCGGTCAGCACGGCTCTTGCCTTTCATATCACCAACGTCGTGAATCCAGTCCTACGAAGGGTAAAGTCAATGCCTTGAGCTAAACGAGCTCAAAATAGGGAAAAACCCACGTCTAAAGCGGTGAACCAGCTCCTCGAGTGACCACGGCCGATGTTCTGGTTCGCCTTCCTCTTCTGCCTGAAATGCATGTCAAGGTGGTCTTCCAGCTTCTTTTTTCCAACTGCATCGTCCACGAAGCGCCGTCCACACTGTTTACATTGAACTGTCCGTTTCAGGAAGAGCTCATCAAAATCGGGCTTATGTCTGGAAAACCGAATATAAATAAGTTACGTAACTCCCAAAGAGCAGCGTCTGCCACACACCTAGCGATTCCAGTCGTCGAGAGCTCGATCCTCTGGGAAAGGAGCTTACGCGCGTGTTCTGAAATACTCTTACTCGAGGAGTCTGTCGACTCTGGCTGCGGCTCATTCACGTTGCTCGAAGCCACGGGAGGAGTGCCAGTAGCACCGACTACGCCTGCCTTTACGAGGGCATTATACAAGTTTGCAATATCGTTTACGGCAGGCAAAGTGGGCACACTAGGCCGATTAGTAGGAGCGAGAGGTGCACCAAATACGGGTTGCACAGGAGGGGCAGGAGGAAAAGTTGGTTTTACATCAACAGTGCCTTGAGGGTATGCAGGTTGGGGTGGATATGTTTGAGGCGGAGCAGAGGAAGGGCCAGCATGATTGTAGCTATACTGTGAGTATGTAGTAGGAGGCGGCACAGCTGACATGTTGGAGGCAACGGGATACGACTGAGCGGGTGACTGAACAGGAGGGCGGGTGATGTTTCTAAGTTGATTCAGTATTTGGCGGAGTTCATCTTGAGACAGTCCCTTCTCCACGAATTGGCGAAGCTGAAAAAAAGGTCAGTTATCTGTTCACATGTCAATAGCAGGGGGGTGAAACGCACCTGATGCAAAACCGGAAGCTGGTTCCTCACGGTATTGTTGTAGGGGCTAGACTGCGTCTCACGTTCCGCCTGACCGATGGCGAACTGCAACTCGCCTAAAACCTGAGCTGCTGATACACGGGTAGTGTCCTGCATCCCAAGCGTTTCAAGCAGAGAAGCCAATCGATCACTGAAGAAACGTACCGACGATGCGCCGGTGCCAAAGACCTCCTGCTCGATCGCAAGTTGCGGCACTGCGCCGAAGAGCTCCCTTCCGTTAGGAGCGCCGGCCCGCCAGGTCGCAAGCATCTCAATCATCTTGGCTTTAGTCGACTCATCCACCTGGGAATATGTATCCAAAAAGAGGGGTACAACGACAGGTCCAAAGTGACGAGCATATGGTTCGTACAGATTCTTCGAGATCGCGTCCAACAGGTAGAATGCGGTAAGCTTGAAGGGCGGCGGGATCTGTATACAAATTGGGCAATGATTGGTCAGCAATCCGCGGAACGACAAATAAGGCAAGAGCATGGCAATAAAATCAAAAGTGGCATCGGGGCCCGCCCGCCGCTCGCTGTGGTTGCATGCCTTCGCAGCCTGACAGCAGGACGAACGAAGCGCACGACTGTTCTTTTTTTTCGTCTCATGCGTGAAGATTTTACAAGTAAGGTACATAGGTGGTGTGGTTTTACAGGAATAAAAACACAGGCAGCACAGTAGGAGCGGTGGCCCTCGACGCCAAGCTTGACTGGGTCAGGTAGACAGAAGGAAACACAAACACTCACCCTTCGGATGTGATTCTCGATGCACTGGACGACTACGTCAGCCCATCGCGCGAAATCTTGAGCGATCATCGATAGGGCGTGGATGGCTGGCTTGGAGTTCTCTGTGAGGCCACGGAGCTTATGAGCGTAGAACTGGCGGAATTGAATCGAGTCTGAAAAGTATGGGATGTGTTGTTGAACGGGTTGTGGGTAGGCATACTGGGGAGGGATGGAGGGGAATGCGGGGTGTGGGTAAGGGACCTGCTGGTGGCTCGGTGGTGGTGGGTACACAGACATGGCAGACTCAGACACTGCGAGTCTCGTAACACTTGCGTGAACTAGGATATCTTCCTTTTACCGTCGTCTCTCACAAAAGTATCAGACGAAGCGCAGCAGTCGCTGTACACGGTGATGATGGTTCAGGTCAGAGTTGGGGATGGGGATTTCGGGTGTCGCCGGCTCGGACCTTATGAGGTTTCAAACGCCGACATGGCCACAAACTCACATCACGTGCTTTGAAAATAATTACCAAATCGGGTGATTTATCAGCACTGTACAGCTGAATAAGCCACACGGCCCTATCCACACCCACCTCCAATCGCAAGTACCAGGGCCTCAAGATCTCGTTAAACAATCCACCGTACGCACAGTTCATGCCGCAATATTGGTACACTGACTCACCGGACGGAGTAGATGCGGGACATCCACTCAACAGAAGAACTCGATATCCCCGAGGGTGTTAAAGTTACTGTCAAGTCCCGTATCATTACCGTCGAGGGTCCACGGGGTACCCTCGTTAAGAATGTCCGACACATCGACATGGACATCCGGCTGGTGAAAACCAAGAGCGCCGCAAAGGTCACTCTCGCTGTCTGGCAGGGTGGCAGAAAGCACGTTGCGTGCTTACGAACAATTCGGAGTCTCATCTCGAACATGATCAAGGGCGTCACAAAGGTAAGTACTGTATGCGGTTGCAGCCCACCGGTCAAGGCTGAGAATCGATTCAGGGTTTCCGATACAAAATGAGGGCAGTCTATGCCCATTTCCCCATCAACTGTATCATCCAAGACGGTGGTTCTGCTCTGGAAATCCGTAATTTCTTGGGAGAGAAGGCACGGCTAACAATCTCAATTTATGTGCCATAAAATGCTCACGGGTCCTTTCGTAGATTGTACGAAACGTGGCGATGTTGGAAGGTGTGACGGTTTCCGAGTCAAAGGCACAAAAGGATGAGCTGATCCTCGAGGGTACCGACGTCCAGAACGTCTCTCAATCAGGTAAGTGCCGGTGCCCCGAGCCTGCCAGATCCTTGCACCTAATTTTGTGCTAGCTGCCTCCATTCACGGCGTTTGCATGGTACGGAACAAGGATATCCGAAAGTTCTTGGACGGTATCTACGTGTCGGAGAAGGGTACAATTTCTGAGGAGTGAACTTTTATGTTGCTGTACCATGTCATCCTTACCACTCGTCGCAACACGACGCCGTGCATTCGAGAAAATATGCTAAACAAAAGTATTACTTCTGGCTGGTAATGTAAACCTAGGTATCCTTAAGGGATAAAAGGTATGAAAGTGCGCGTGGTCTCGCGGTACTCGCGGTATTCGTCTCCAAAGAAGTTAATCAACCGGGTCTCCTCGTCTGTTCCGAATGCCTTCAGTACTGACCTCAGCGGTTGCTGGGGGACACTCACATCTTATGCGGTGGTGGAAGAATCTCCAAAGGATAGAAGCAAACAAGACAAAACATACGTGGTTTTGGAGGACCATTTGTGTCCCAACTGCCCAGTAGAAGAAGCCAGTGTACGAAGGATGTCTAAACCACCTGCAGTCGAATGTCAGGGAACGTTGAAGGTATTGGAACGCTGCACATACGCGTAAACACCTTCTTTCACGAGACGATGGTCCACAACTTTATGGTGTGCTACCATGTGAGAGAAATTTGTCGAAGCCTGTATCATGGCCATCGACCTCAGTGCTTGACCCGCGAGCACAATTACAATTCCTGAACGCAATCCTTATGAGACAGTCGGTTTTTCACGTGGAAGGGGGTCTTACCAATTTGCGTAACATATGGGTTTGCCTTCCACGAAGGCCGGAAGAACATGACTATCTCATGTTCTATGACGGCCATCCCGTTCACGATGAGGTACAAACTACCGTTCGTCAACAGGAACGCTGCAGAGACTCAACGTTCCGTGAATTAAGTGAGAGCAGTGGGGCATACGTACAATCGATGCTGCATTTCTCAAGGTTCCATCCAGCAGTGACAGCAAATTCTCCCCAATGGAAACCTGACCAGGCGGCTATGAAGAAGCCTAGTTGGTACGAGTTCCACCAGGAACCGAAGCCGCCTCGCAAGAAGGCTACCACTCCCAACGAGAAAGCCCAGCCCAGAATGAAGGAGATTGTTGAGGCAGTGAGTGGTGTGTTAGACAACGCGCCATCTGGCCGGTATGCCCTCGTCTTCGGCACGGTGCTCAGTGGGTGACTCTCAAGCTGAGCCTTCCTTTGTCTCAGCTTTTCTTCAAACCCATCTTGAATGTCCTGCTCGGTAGGTTCTGCGGACATGTTGGGAAGTCGGCGGGTGGTGGTGTGGGTGAAAGGCGAGTAGCACAAGGATCGCAACAATCATCTCAATTGAGCAGGATGCGGACAATAAGCATTACCTCTCGATCACCTCCGCCACCTCAATCCGGTCAAGTTTCGAGTGCTGGCCCCTCCTGGAATGCTTGCTCGCTTGGCTAGGCAGGCAATTGCAAGGCGCGCCAGGAACTATGCTACTGCAGCTACGAATGATCCCTCAAAAATACGCAATATCGCGCTCGTAGCGCACATAGGTGTGACCCATTTCTAGTCGTTCCGGTTTTCAAAGTCAGACAATGCGCGTACACAGATTCTGGGAAGACCACTCTGACCGAATCAATTCTCGTCACGTCCAAGTACCTCTCCGCTGCTGGGTCTGTGGACACAGGAAGCACCACTACCGATTTCTTGCCGGCGGAAAGGGAACGCGGGATCACGATCCAGTCCGCGAGTATCCCGGTGAAATGGAAGGACTGGACGTTCAACCTCATCGATACCCCAGGGCATGCAGACTTCGGGATGGAGGTGGAAAGTGCCAGTAGAGTTGTTGACGGTGCCGTCGTGCTCATTGACTCGGTTGAAGGCGTGGAAGCGCAGACGAAGGGTGTGTGGAAACAACTGGACAGGTAATGTGAGAGTCTATGCTTGTTGTCCCCTCTGATTGTTGATCGTTATACTTGTAGATACAAGGTGCCAACTAGGTTGATGTTTCTCAACAAGCTTGACCGACCTGGCGCGTCGTTCAAGTCGTCCTTGCTCTCCTTGATGGCCCACCGGCTCCATCCCAAACCAATGGTACTCGCTCTCCCCATCGCATCCTTCAACCCGGATGACTACCAACGTGCGGAACCCGGAATCGAGGGACTAGTGGATCTCGTAAAATGGGAGGTCTGGAAATGGGATGGACAGGAGGAACCCACTCGTCACCCCCTCCCCAAGAGCCAGGAATCCATATCTTCCTCTGGGATATTCCCCGAGTCACATCCCATCGCTCCTCATCTGATGCCTGCGAGAGCGGCACTTCTGGAGAACCTGGCAATGTTTGCCGAACCATTGATGGAACAACTCTTGGAGGCGGACTCAGCGCAAACCGGATATGCGGACATCAAGGCGACCGCGATATTACCACACCTCCGGAAGGCCACCATCTCAAACGAGATCCTGCCCGTGCTCTGTGGTTCTGCCATGAAGAATATCGGAACGGACCTGACCCTGGATTATGTTGGGGAGCTACTTGCAAGCCCTGGAGACGTATCTATCGACCTTTCACTTGTGGACAAACCCCTCCTCATGTTGGCTTGGAAAGTTACTTGGGACAAGCGTAAGGGATGGATGACATTCGTCCGCATCTACTCAGGTGAGCGAAAATGTTGAACGCCGAGCCTGCTGCATCCTAATGACACCTACCTCCCAGGTACCCTGAACAAGCAGTCCGTAATCATGAACAAGACCCGTGGTCAAAAGGAACGAGTTTCTAAGCTTCTCCTACTCTACGCTTCCGACGCAGAGGAAGTAGATTCCCTTTCCTTTGGTTCCGTCGGTGTGGTCCTGGGACTCAAGTTCACGCGTACAGGAGACACCCTTGTCTCCACCCGAGGCACCGCGGAATCCTCCTTGCCGGAGATAATCCCGCCACCCGCCGTCATGTCCGCGTCCATCATTCCGCAGTCCCACTCTGACCTCGAGCCGGTACAGGAGGCTTTGGAAGCGCTCTCCCGAACAGATCCTTCACTACGACACGAAGCTCAAGAGGGACAACTTTTGATCCATGGCCTTGGAGCTTTACACCTGGAGATTGTCGAGGACCGTTTGCGGAACGAGTGGAAGGCTCGGTTTGAGGTTGGGCAACGGCGAGTTAGCTACCGTGAAGGTGTAGGATCTGGGGCCCAAGATTCGCTCAACAATTGGTCAACGGAGATCGGGGGGAAGAAGGTGGATGTCACGATTGACCTCGAGGTCCGCCCTGCCGAAGAGGACGAACCAGGAGACCTAACATGGGATGGGAACATCGTCCTCCGACCTGATGGGAAACCTCTCCCGTCTCCCGACTCCTCCCCCAATCCAGACAGTCCACTCGCTTTCGTTGCACGCGGACTATCCAACGCGCTCTCCAACTCCCCACACACTTCCCTCGCTCACTCTCGTGTCCACATCGAGATTAAAGGTTTCTCTGAGAGCAAAGATGCTCCACCGTCGGTCCTCGCAAGCGCTGCGGCCTATATCTTGCGTCACCGACTCCGCGACGCGGGTCCGGGCCCGGTGATGGAACCGTATATGAACCTAAAGGTGTCAATGACCGAAGAGACCCTTGGGAAGGTTGTGAAAGACCTCACCGAGCATGGTGGCGAAGTCCTTGACCTCGGGTCGAACACTGTCACTGGAGGATTAGATTCCGACAGCATCGAGGCGTACCCGGAGGATGGGGTGTACGTCCCGCCAGAATGGCTATCGCCTTCATCCGCTCCGGGCAAGTTTTCCGGAAAGGGTGGCACGTCGTTGAAGAGATCCGTGCACGCGATCGTTCCGTTGAGTCGAATGCTAGACTATTCAACACGGCTTCGCGCACTATCTGGCGGTCATGGGACCTTCGAAATGTCTGCAGCCGGGTTTCGGGAAGCTTCCTCCGCTCGGAGGTTGGAGATCCTCAAGGAGATTGGGCGCGCATAAAACAGACGAGGGGAGATTAGATCGTAGACTACAGTACACCACGTCTATCACATATTAATAATGTACGGATATCAGACAGTGTAAGTAACTCATGACAATTCCTTCCGCTCATCCGCATCTCCAAACAAGATTGCACCATCGAATCCATCTTCTTCGTCGGCATCCATTCGCAAACCGCCCGTTGCACTGAGCAGCTCGCTGAAAAGCATCATACCACCCTCCTCGTCTTCTTCCTCCTGCACGTCGTTGTTGGGGGAGGGGTCATTGAACAGGGGAACGGGCGGCCGGACAGTCCTGGATGGTGGTACAGGTGTGATTCCCCTGTCGTCATCGTCAGGAAGGAATAACGGGGTTTGGCCACGACCAGATGTAGAATCAGGAATAGCGCTAGGCGCCCGAGAATTGGCAGTTGCACGCGATGATTGGGGTTCCCGAGGCTCAGCTGGAGCGCGAATTACTGGCCAAGGTTCTACAATAACGCAAAGACAACGCCCGAAGATGTTGAAGCCACTGAAAGACAGCTGAAGCTGCGGTTTTGGCTTCATTTCTTCCTCTTCCGCTTCGAGATCGATGAAGGATGGACCAGGCCGTTGCGACTGCGATCTCGACCGTGAACGGAGGGAGGGCTCCCGTTCTTCGTTTTTGACGATCACGACTTCGTCGACCTCGTCGTCGCTTTGGGTCTGTGGTCCCATTTCGGGTGGATCTGAGTCCATCACAAACTCGTCGTCATCGTCCGTCGAGTCTCCATCCGTGTCGCCTCCTTCCCTGTACCCTCTGTTGACAGTCTTCCTCTGTCGTTTAGAGCGTCGCGGTTCAGGTTCGGGGGAGGGAGGGTCATCTTCGTCCATAAGATCTTCACCCGCCTGCATGTCGGTTGCCTTCGCTTTCCCTTTCCGTTTTCCCGCAACTTTGGTCTTGCTCTTCTTCGCCTTTTCGATCCTCCCTAAACTGTCATTCTTCCGAACGCGTTTCCCGGGTCTGGGAAGGTCTGAGACGGAAGGTGACACGGGGTCGGGCTTAGGAACGGGGACCGTGACGAAGTGTCTATTCTGTAAGAGAGTAAGCAGTGACAACAATGCTTCAACACGTCCATCGCACCTTGATAAGGAATGAATACGGTTCTGTCTTCTTGAAGAAATAACAGAAATGGTAGGTCTCTGATCCCATGGTATGTCAAATTAGAGGATGGGGAGAAACTAGGGGTACACACCTCCCCGGTGGGTGCTAACGGTGGGTTTCTTTGCGCCTTGGGGTCCAGAACCAGGACCGAAGTAGACGTGAGCTTCCTCCATAAGCTTGGGAATGATGCTACATCAGACTGAGTACGTCAGTGAACGCTCCCCCAATCGTCCGAGCACATGCGTACAGTGGTCTCAGGTCGGAAAGCACGTATTGGAGGATGGTGTCGGTCATCCAGTTGAGGTGTCTCGGATCGAGATAAACCTAAGGAAAAGGGAATTAGATTCATCCAGGGTGGGTTGACAACCTTTTACGTAGATGGGCAACACGCTGTTCGCAGATATGCGGAGGTGGTATAGATTTTTGGTTTTGAAAGTGGACATCGTGGAAAGACTAATTAGAGGTCGCGAGTACGACCAGCGCGTCTATCACTCTGAGTGGGGATAGGCAACTTTGGGATGGAAACATGTTTTCGATTGCCACTTCTGTATTTACTTCTGCATATACACGCCTGCAAAGCCACGCCTTTGTGGCGATGTCCCCCTGAACCCGTGTTGAGGGAGAGGTTACACCCGTCTAGTCTTAGATATCGTCAACCGAGACGTCAGGACCAGAGATCACAGCTTTGATGACGCCCTTTCCGTCCTCACTCTTTCCCATGCGTGTAACACTGAATGCATTTTCTGCGTCCTTAAATGCGAACCTGATTAAAAGCATTAGTCCGACACACAGATGATTTAGAGAGTGGAATTCACCGATGGGTGACAAGAGGTTTGAGGTCGATTTTACCCTGAGCGGCGAGGTTTATCGCAAGTTTGTAATCACCAGGCTGGAGGGAGACGTGTAAGTCAGATACCCCTATGAAGAAAGAAAAACAAGGCGCACTCCGTATCGGAAGGAACCCTTGACGTTGAGCTCCTTCACCAACAGCATCGTGATGGGGACCACGACTTCGGCAATACCCAATCCAACCTGGGAAGGTGGGTCAGACCCAGAAACGCATACTGTCGACCACCGCACCTGAACATATGTACCACCAGTCTTGATGACGAACAATGCAGTTTGGATTGAGACCTCCGCACCGCTAGCCTCGATGACAACATCGATGGCGGTAGGACCACGATCTTCAACTCCCAAAGCCTTCTTCAACGCCTCTGCGGACCTCTTTGAGTATTCTATCCTGTCCTCGCCGGGATTCAAAGCAGGCGGCACAAAGATGTCGGTGGCGGCATAGTTCTTGGCAAAATCTAAACGAGCTTGATTGATGTCAACGGCAATAATCCTTGAGGCACCGATGGCCTTCGCGACGGCCATGCACAGGAGACCAACTGGTCCAGCTCCCCAGATAGCAATGGTCTGACCGGTTTTGAGTTGTGCGAGGGTGGCAACCGAATGAACGCCGACGGAGAGCGGCTCCATCTAATCTCCGGGATCAATACCTGAAGCGGGACGACAGAGGGGAATAGGGGTGCATACCAAGGCACCATCTTCGAGTGTGAGGTTATCTGGAAGCTTGTAGGTTATGTGACTAGGAATTCGATAGTAACGAGCCAATGTGCCATCATACGGTGGGGTAGCAGCAAAAACTTTGACCAGAGAGTGATAAACAGATGAACAGAAATGTCCAAATTCTCTTTCACTCACTGATGTCTTCGCAAAGCTAGAAGCGGGGGAGTGAGTCAGTGAGAGCGGGGATGTAAATTTGAGCCGATCTCTAAACACACCTGGTACCTTCCAGACTTGCAAAAGTCACAGGAACCGCAGGTTGCACCGGGCTCCATAGCAACTCGGTCGCCGACCTTCAGGTGTTTAACCTTGGCACCAACTGTCCCAGAGGTCAGTAGACACGTCCTTCATAGTAAATTACTGCACACACCCTTAGAGACCACACCAGCGGATTCATGACCGAGGACCTCAATTGGATGGTCTTAGTTTTTACGACGATGAGAAGTTCGAGAATCAATACCATCGGGTTGTTGACGATGAAGTCCCCGATGCGTCCATGAGTCAGATAGTGAACCTGAATAACTTGTTTTGAGTCCTAGTGTACTCTACCGGGGTAGGAACCGTTTACGTCGGATCCACAAATTCCTTTCGGGAGGTTCGTCAAAATAACATCGTGATTACTCGAAGCCGCCCGACACTTACCAGTCTTTTTCACCGCGACCAACACCTCAGTGTCGGCGACTGATCATGTGGAACGTCAACATAGCGGCAGCTCGCAGCCCCAGGTGATTGACGCACCGTCAGGGATGGGTCGATCCTCGAAGATGACATCCTCGATGCCTCTCAAGACAAACGAAGGGTTATCAGCCATGATAAGTAGAGGAAGAGCGATATACGTACAGTAGATCTGGAGTCCCGGCTTAAGTAACCCCGTATTGAATGTCGGGGCTCGGGAGATACTCGGAAATTCCCGTGTGCTCGTCATGGCCCCTCTCCTTCCCCGGACCAGACTCTAATCTTGGGGCTGACTTACAGATATAAAAAGCTGCAGGGGGTGCGGAAGTTAGGGAGACACCCCTTGTCCTGCTTCTTTCACCTACTTCGCATCTTTGCGCGCACTTCTTCATCGCTCTGGCAGCAAAACATCCTTGGCTCTGGCAGCTCTAGCGACATCATGGACTTCCCTCCTGCTGATCTTCCAAATATGGCCGGAACGACCATTGGGTCAGGCGAGATCAAACTCGTCGAAGAAATAGGCACCGGCGGGTTCGGCGCTGTCTATCGTGCTCTCGAAATCAAGTCTGGCTCCGTCCTCGCTGTGAAGTGTGTGCGCAAACGGCGAGAGAAACCTGGGCGAGAGTTTCGAGAGATCTCCCTTCAGAGGCTCGTTTGCAACCATCCGAATATCGTTTCCGTACGAGGCTTCTACGACGACGAGGAGTTCGTGTATGCCGCCTTGGACTACTGCCCCGGAGGCGACCTTTTCACCGCTGTCGTTGAACGCGGCGTTTTCCACATGCAAGATTGCTTGATCAAGACCGCTTATACCCAAATACTGGATGCCGTTGACTGGTGCCACAGCCATCGTATCGCTCATAGAGACATCAAGCCGGAGAACGTGCTTTGTAGTGAGGACTACTCGATGATGTATCTTGCCGACTTCGGGCTCGCTTCCCAGGACGCATTCTCGAAGGATTTTGGCCGAGGAAGCCCGTTTTATTTGAGCCCCGGTAGGTTATACCCCTTTCCTTTCACCCCTTTTCACTCAAGTCGCTTCAGAGTGCCTCGATGAAGAACGCAAGTTTGTTCCTTACTCTCCTTTCAAAGCCGACGTCTGGGCCCTCGGAGTCGTCCTTGTGAACATGATCACTCGTCACAACCCCTGGCATCTGGCTTCCACGAGGGATCCGCTCTTCAACGAATACTTTAGAAGTCCTAGTTCTCTTGCTCGGATGCTCTCGATCTCCTCTGCTACCCTCGCTATCCTGAAACGCGTCTTCATTCCCCATGGTCTTCGAGTGACCGTCCCGGAGTTACGCAAGAGGCTTGAGGCTGTCGAATCCTTCTATCCAGAGAGTAACGATAAACCTGAGGCTACACCCAGAGTACACAAGGTTGTGGCATCTCGAGCTTCCTCTCATCACTCCATACGCGTTGCCGTTGTCAACTCCGTCGTCACCCGGTCCAACTCGTCCCCTGGTGCCACTGGGGTGGCCTCGGATAGTAGTCTATCTTCTGGCGAGGGCTACCTGTTCTCCACTCCTCCCACACCATTTCCTGGTCGGTTGCCCCGCAAGACGTTTGCTAATCTCCGGCAGAAGACACCTGTGTTTACGACGGACGTATCTACAACGGACGAAGAGAGCTCTGTTCCGATCACGCCCCCCTCGCGGCCCGTTGATCCCTCGGTTGACGTGCCGCCAGTGGACCCACTAGATAGCCCAAGCGCGGTAAAGAGGTGCATCGCTGGAGTGAAGAATTTGGTTGTCAATGACAACAAGAGGAAGGCGCGGAGGTTACGTTTGTAGACACAGTGCACAATGTCAAAGTACAGTAGAAACGCGTTCTCTGTTCAACGACCCCGTCTGATCGAGGGTAGATGGTGTGATCAACCAAGCACTCGGGTCTCACTGGGTACACTCAAGTCCACGAATATAAAATCCCCGAGAATTTGTCAAAGCCCCCATCGCTCGCTCCTCTCTCCCTACCCTCATCCACAAATTTACTATCCACAATGGTCCTCTCAAGTGTCCTCGGTTTCCCCCGTATTGGTGCGATACGGACATCTCACATCTAATCAACGGATACTGATATAACCCTCTCCCCCCTTTTCATACAGGTGCGAACCGTGAGGTGAAAAAAGCCGTCGAAGCTTACTGGGCTGGCAAGATCTCAGCCGATGACTTGACCAAAGCCGCTGCCGACGTCAAGAAGGTTTCCTGGACTGGTCTCAAGGAGGCCAAGGTTGATCTGATCCCAAGGCTTGTCTCCATCGTCTGATCCGGTGGCCGCAGTTAACCTTTTCACCTTTTCAGTGGCGAATTCTCCTTGTACGACCACGTCTTGGATCATTCTGCTGCCTTCAATGTCATTCCGAAACGCTACTTGGGACATGACCTCTCCCCTCTCGACATCTACTTCGCCATGGGCCGTGGACGCCAGTCTGAGGGTGTCGATGTCCCTGCTTGTGAGATGAAGAAATGGTTAGTATCCCCGTCTGTTCTTCCCTCGAGCTGCTTCTGATCGTGTCTCCCCTTAGGTTCGATTCGAACTATCACTTCGTTGTGCCTGAACTCTCCGAGTCTACCGATTTTAAGCTCAATTTCAACAAGCCGGTTGAGGAGTTCAACGAGGCCAAGGCCCTCGGCATTGCGACCCGCCCTGTCGTCTTGGGCCCCATCAGCTACCTGTGGTTGGGCAAGGCCGCCAAAGATGCCTCCCCCGACTTTTCTCCTATCTCTCTTCTCCCCAAAATCATCCCTGTCTACAAGCAGCTCTTGACTGAGCTCAAGGCTGCCGGTGCCGAGTGGGTCCAGGTCGACGAGCCCGTTCTCGTCCTCGATGCTGGACTCCAACTCGAGAGCCAGTTCAACAGTGCCTACGCTGAACTTGCCCCCGTCGCCCCCAAAATCCTCTTGACCACCTACTTTGGTCGTCTTGACTCCAATCTCAACTTTGTTGCCAAGCTCCCCGTCGCTGGTCTTCACATTGACCTCGACCGTGCTCCTGCTCAGCTCGAGCCCACCATCGCTGCCGTTAAGCCCACCCCTCTTGTTCTCTCTCTCGGCCTCGTTTCCGGTCGCAATATCTGGAAGACCGACCTCTCTGCTGCCATCAAGGCAGGCCAAACTGCCGTCGATGCCCTTGGTGGCGACCGTGTCATCTCCGCCACCTCTTCCTCCCTCCTTCACACTCCCGTCACCCTTGCTTCTGAGAAGAAGTTGACTCCCGAGCAGAAGGACTGGTTCTCTTTTGCTCTTGAGAAGGCTGCTGAGGTCCATGTCATTGCCGCTCTCCTTTCCGGATCCCAGGACTCTAAAATTTCCGAGGCTCTCGAGGCCAACAGGACCTCGATTGCCAAGCGACGCGAGTTCGAACATACCTCCAACGATGCCGTCCGCAAGAGAGTCGCTGCCATCACCCCCGACCAGTTGGAGAGGAAGAGCCCCTTCGCTGTTCGCCAGGAGATTCAGAAGAAGAAGCTGAACTTGCCCAAGTTCCCCACCACCACCATCGGATCCTTCCCCCAGACCAAGGAGATCCGTAACGCTCGTGCCAAGTTTAACAAGGCCGAGATCACCGAGGAGGAGTACGAGAACTTCATCAAGAAGGAGATCGAGAGCGTTGTCGCCTTCCAGGAGAAGATCGGGCTCGATCTCCTCGTCCATGGTGAACCTGAGAGGAACGACATGGTTCAGTACTTCGGCGAACAGTTCGACGGATTTGTCTTCACTCAAAACGCTTGGGTTCAGAGCTACGGCTCTCGATATGTCCGCCCGCCCATCATTGTCTCCGATGTTAGCCGTCCCCACCCGATTACCGTCAAGTGGAGTAGCTACGCTCAAAGCGTTTCGAAGAAACCGATGAAGGGAATGTTGACTGGTCCGGTCACGATCCTCAACTGGTCCTTCCCTCGTGCTGATGTTTCTCGTGAGCTGCAATCCAAACAACTCGCCCTCGCTCTCCGTGATGAGGTGGTGGATCTGGAGAAGGCTGGCATCCAGGCAATTCAGGTCGATGAGCCGGCTATCCGTGAGGGTGTACGTGGGCCACATCAGCATCGCCTGTTACAATCAGCTGATGATTATTTGTTTCCTTTAGCTTCCTCTTCGTCGTTCCGACTGGGATCACTACCTCACCTGGGCCGTTGATTCATTCCGTCTCGCCACTGCTGGTGTCACTGATGCCACTCAGACCCACTCTCACTTCTGCTACTCCGACTTCGACGATATCTTCCCGTCCATCCAGCGTTTGGATGCCGATGTCATCTCTATCGAGGCGTCCAAGAGCGACATGAAGTTGCTCAAGACCTTCCAGCACTACGGATATGCTAACCAGATTGGTCCCGGTGTTTACGACATCCACTCTCCCCGTGTCCCCGGAGGCGAGGAGATCCAGCAGCGTTTGGCTGCCATGTTACAGTTCCTCCCTGATTCGCTTCTGTTCGTTAACCCCGACTGCGGTCTCAAAACCCGAGGATGGAAGGAAACTGAGGCGTCATTGACCAACTTGGTCAATGCTGCCAAGTGGGCTCGTCAGCAGTACCCTTGAAGGGGTGGATGGATTAGTTCTGAATCTCGCATCTTGTGCTTACTTTGTTTTAACTACCTGCCACAAAAATTAAAATGTATAGATCACGCGTCACGTGTAATCATATCTCACTCCATATCCCTCCACGTCGTAAACGCGAGAACGTATAAAATCCCGGCATATAACGGTCCCCTGTCCCCCGTGTCCTCCCTCTGTCTTTAATATCCTCGTCCATGGCTGCCCCCACCAAAACCAAAACTGCTTCCACTAAGGACTCGCAGAACAAAAAACCAAAGTCCGCATCCGGCAACCCACACGGCGCACCGGCTTCCACGGAAACGACCACGACGACCGCAACGACTTCGCCGGCTTCAACAATCACGCTCATTGACTATGGTACCAGCAGACCGGACAGAGCACCGTACGACAAGGAGCAGGAGAGAATTAAGGCCGAAATCGACGCCTTGCAGCCCAAGCTTGTATGTGTCCGAGTTTCCTATTCTGTTTTCAGTTTGGACACTATTCCTTCATCCTCTTCTGCATATATGTATGCGCAGTGTTTCCGGCGTCGAGCCCAGTCGTCCACATGATCCGCCATCGATGTTCGGCCATGCCAGACGCGCATACGACGTCTTGTTGACGTGTTTCGTCCGGTCGGGATCACATTTCGCCCGCTTGACCCACTTGCAGTCGAATCAATTCACCATTTCACACCCCTTGGTGTCCCCATTCACAAAACCTGTTCCCATCTTCCCGTCCTTTTTTTACCTCTTACCACCACCATCGTGGTCGCTTGACCATCCTTCCTCCGTTCACTCTCGGATCACTCACTCTCACTCTCTCCCTCTTCTCGCGCGTGGCTGTGTGCAGAGCGCCATCAAGGACAAAATCAGCCGAGTTAAGGAAGACCCGGGCTACGACAGGAAACTGCAGATTTCGTGGGAGCTCGACGAGATTCGTAACAAACAATCGGAAAACAAGCTCAACCGTGGGAAGGTGCTCGACGAGCTAAAGGCTCTCCAAGAGAGAATTCAGAAAAAGGTTCACTATGTCTGTCATGTCAACTTGTCCGGTTTCTCATATGCTTGTGTGACAGATTAAGAACCTCAATGCTTCCAAGACCAAGACCAAGTTCAGGTCTATTGAAGAGGTTGACGCTCATATCAGGTAAGTTCAGGGTGTTTGCTCCTTTGACCAGCCACCGAGACCGCACTTTGTCATGCAGCAATCTTGACCGCCAAGTGGAGTCAGGAAAACTCAAGCTCGGTGACGAGAAGCGCGCCATTCAAGAGATCTCCAACACCCGTCGCCTTCGCCGCACCGTTGAAGGCTTCCAAGCAGAGCAAGAAGCCATCGACCGCGACAAGGAGGAAGAAGCACAACTCCGAGCACAACTCGACGATCCAGAGGCCAAAGCCACCTCGGACCGCTACGAGACGCTCCAAGCGGAATACGACGATCTCGACCGGAAAAGCAATGAGGCGTTTGCCAACAGGAACCAACTCTTTGACGAACGGAATGCCATTCAGTCGGAGATCGGTGCACTCTTGAGTCTGAAGAAGGAGTCACAACAGAGATATAGGGGCGCGAATGACAGGTACTGGACGAAGACCAAGGAGGAACAGGCGAGGAGGGCTGAGAGGATACGTCAGCAGAAGGTGGCGGAGGAACAGCAAAAGAAGTTGGGTCTTGTGGAGAGGCTGCGGGAGGAGGCCTCAAGTCCGGCGTACCAGATCGAGATCGAGGATTGCCAAACACTCATCGATGCCCTTTCAAAAGGCACCACTTCGGAGGTACCTGTGGTCACATCTGCCGCCGAGCGAAAGGCGGCTGGCCTCGCTGGTGTTCCGG
>Ga0307514_10001526_pt1 | contig 27709 bp, 23 predicted proteins | sample 16_EM_MG_FD_203088 | JGI IMG/M metagenome (GOLD analysis project Ga0307514, IMG submission 203088) | Populus trichocarpa ectomycorrhiza microbial communities from riparian zone in the Pacific Northwest, United States - 16_EM | ecosystem: Host-associated > Plants > Roots > Unclassified | place... | reverse complement strand
GTCTTCCGATATTCCCTGCTGTCCCATGGCGTGATTTCCTATCCTTGTATCTTGTTTCGCAGTTATTGGAAATGCGCTGTTGGGATAGAATCTTCTAGTAACCTGGGAATTATGTGTTAGCGTGTATTTGTCTTGTTGGGGTCTTGATGTTTGGGACGTATAAATATACGTCCATTCCCTCATTCCTGAGTTCTCTTTTCCTTTCCTCTTCACGCAACAACTTGTTTCCGGCCTTGTCTCTTGTTCTGTTCCTGCCCGTTCCTGTTCCTGTTCTGGGGCTTGTTCCCTCCCTTCTTTCTGGGACCTCGCCTCCCGCCTTGTCTTCCTTCTTGCCTGTCAGTCTAGTATACTCCGTCTAGTATCTAGCTGAATTTAATATATTCTTGCCATGAATTCTTAAGTCTGTTCGGGCGTAGTCCAGACTATCCTGCCGTGCCTCCCATGGCCCCTCTGTCCCTCCGCTCTGTGCTGCCGCCGCTGTCGCAGCCGGTTAACACCCTCTTGTGCCTGCCCCGTCTTGGTGTTGATGTCCCGACGTGCTCTACCGTTAGGGTTAGGGTGTGTTCGTAACATATACAATTGAGGATATGGAGGTGCTTGGGATTACGTCTCCGTATCTATGTGTCCTACTCTGTTGTTCTGTTGTTACGTGAGGCTGAGTTATTGTGGGCTTAACACACGCTATGAACCCGTGGCACAACATATATTCAAGACATTAGGTATAATGTGTCACCCATATTGAATCTACCCATTTCAGACTCCTGGAGCCATCGACACCTGGGGCATACCATGATTCTCATTGTCACGCCAACCCTTCCTCACCATTTGTAATAAAAGCTGCTTGTAGAGAATAATATGATATAATGCATGGGTGTGAGAGGATAGACATTAACGCCAACAACATAAGCTGCTGATAGCCTCAATAATGCCTACGTAAGTACCAACGGTACCTTATTTCATAACACCCACAATCCAAACTCTCACGGAGTTATATGATCCCCAAAAGGTGTTGCGCCCTACGAAAACTACTTCATTACGGTAGTAAAATCCACAATCTTCCCAGGGTTCATTATCCACCTTCAAGACGTTCAAATCAGAATATAGAATACAGAATATAGAGGATTAAGTGAAGGTGAGAAACTTACAGAGGGTCCAAAGCCGCTTTGATCAGTTTCATAATCTCTAACGTCCCCGGTCCCAGCTCGTTGACTAAGTACTGCTTCTTCCCCAAGCCAACTCCATGCTCACCCTATTACCCTGAAGTTAGCACAACCCGACGGAATTTGTGGGCGTGAGGCTACTCCTTACAGTACAAGTCCCCTCCATTTCTAACGCACGATCGACCATATTATGAACAGCTGCCTCGATCCGTTTCACTTCTTCAGGATTTGTTTTGTCGTACATGATACTTTCATGAAAATTTCCATCGCCGATATGCCCGAGAATGGAAGCGAACATCCCGAGGCTGTCCATCTCCTTCTTGGAAACCTCTATAGAGTATATATTAGAAACGCCTGCTCTACACCAGCAGGGGTTTTTCCAATGACTTACCAATTAAATCCGCCAACCTCGACAAAGGCACAGCAACATCAGTAGACCAAACTTCCTGCCCCTTCTCCCTCAAAGCAAGCATGCACCACAAGGACTCTTTCCTTGCAGACCACAACTTTTTCTGCTCCTCTACACTTTTGGCAAACTCAAATTCACCCGCGTTATGTAGTTTTGTTATACTTTGGACACTGGCGATATTATCTTTCACTCCTGCTTTTGTTCCAGAGAATCTGACGCAAGCCATTAGCAATCTAAGTGCCCCCCTCAGGTGATTCACCAGAAACCCACTTGAAAAACAAAGTAGGCGCCTCTTTCCATATCCTCCCCGTCCTACCGTCTTTATTAACCACCATCATCTGCACCTCATCCATTATTTCCATAGCCGCGACTGGGATTCCAGCTCTCATAATCTTAGAGGCTACAGCTGCTGCATCTCGGATAGTGGGAAACGTCACCACCGCAACACTAGTCTCTTCGGGAATGACTGCTAGCTTCAGGGTAATCTCTGTTACTAGCCCCAGAGTGCCTTCCGAGCCAACGAAGAGTTGATTAAGGTTATATCCTGCGGAGGATTTCCTGGAGGCGTACAATCAGCTTTGGCCTCTTTACACAGAGTGTTATGTAGCCCTACCTTGGTCGCCTTTTGGTTTTTATCACACTGCCATCTGAAAGGACGATAGTAAGGTTTATAACCCAATCTTTCATTGTCCCGTACCGGACAGCATTTGTACCACTAGAGTATATATTAGTCCAGTAATTTACAGAGTAGAAGTGTAAATGCTATTATGCCTGCAGTTTGTCCCTACCATCCCACCAATCTTGGCCTATTTAGAATCAGCATTTTATCATCCAATGAACTGGAGTGAGTTAGGGTCACTCACAGATGGTCCTGGGTCAACAGGGAAAAACAAGCCCGAATCCTTGATTTCCTCATTCAGGTCCATCCAAGACACGGCAGGTTGGACCACCACATCCATACTATTGAACGGCCTGTACTTAGTAGCCCACCTCATATGGTAGCTGGCCGAACTAGCAGCTTACTCATCTCCATGAAAAGCCAATATCTTGTCCATATGTGCGAAATCTACACTGATTCCACCGTATGGCGCAGAAAAGTTTCCTTCCAAACTGGAGCCGCCAGAAAATGGAACTGTAGTAGCACAACCCATCGGTAAGGGTCTCAATCAGAAAGTGATATCGTGAATGGAGAATGATAGCTCACTTATGGGTATTTTATATTTGTAACATATTTTGGCGATTTCGGCCGTTTCTTGTGTGCTCTTGGGATATGCCACCGCAGCTGGTAGCCTGTCAACGTTTGAGGTTGACCATGGCGAGTACCCGTGTAGTAATAGAACCTCATCATCTGTGCTTACTGAATCCTCTCCGAGTATCTCTTGAATTTCTATCACTGCCTGATAATGCCCAATGGTTAACATCCTTCACTAGTAGCATAACTTAATGCACAAAGTGAGCTTCAGGTGCAAACCTTCTTCATATCCATAAAACTTCCATAAAGTGGTGGCTTCTCCAGCAGTTTCCTCGGAATTGTTGGACTGGTAACCAACTCGCCTAGAGAACCAAAGGACCTATCTCGACCTACGACATGTCCTAGTTCGTAGCCTCCAAGTAACAATGCAGTACCCACTCCCAGCCACACAGCCGGAAATTTTGTGCTGTTGTGAGGTGTAGGGAAGCCCGAGTAATGCCTGCGTATAAATGCGGTTCTGCTCTGGCTCTGTGCCAGTACATGTAGTGGCCTGGGAAAGCCCCGAAATAGAGACAGTCGCTGGTAGGGCATGGATGACTATGATACTCCACAGAAACCCTTGAAATATTAGGCAAGCCCTCGAGGTTTGTTTCTGTATCCGTTTCGAATCTTTTGGCCTGAAAACAGCTTGGGATAGGTCTCTACTAAGTATCATACAGAAGACTGTTTAATATCTCCCATTGTTTACATCCCCGCATTTGTGCTATTCCTTGTACATACATACATATGTCTATGATCATGGGGCAAAAGTTTCTGGGATTGCGTCCACCCACTGAGCGCTTTATCTACCCTTGAGAGCAGCTTTTTTATAGGTCTAGGAACAAGATTCGCAGTATGCAGTTTTCATGTTTAGGCAGTTGCGAAAATACCAAATTATATCTTTGGTGCTTGAGTGAGTTATATCTCTATATAGGTACTGGTCTTTAGACAGTTGACGGTTGCTCATTGTCATACCGATGTATATACTATATATGTAGTCTGGTTGCATGACCCACCGACGAAGATTGTTGGTGTAAAGTATACAGTATTCTAGCACCTGAATATCAAATGCAGGTACAGTACCTAGCTACATACATAATGTACCTAGTCTTGTTTAGGTTGTAAGTATTACGAGGTTATGAGTGAAGTAATTGTGGAAGAGTGTGGGAGTATTTGTATGGGTATTTCGAGCTTGCTAGACAATGAACAGCTATCTATTTGGGCTGGATCGGCCCAGTGGTTGAGAGGGTCCTTTGCCGGGTTTCCACTCGGGGGATGTGGTCCCTCGCCATAGTCTAGATAGGCTGAATGCGAGTAATGAATCCCCCCCCAAAAAAAGCAGCTATCTATTGTGCTCTCTGATTAAGAGAAAACAAACGAACTCTAAGTACGCGTTTATATCCTTTTCCCGAGCCACTTTGGGATACCCTGCTTTTGCCACTTTCGGGTCCCTGGTTCATATATATCATGGCATCCCTCATCACGTGGTCGAAGTATGATGCGAGGGTAATTCCTACACAGGTTTAGTTCATCAACCTGTCGTGCACATCTGACAGAACGGGTGACAAGCAAATGACACCCCACCCCACACATTCCACCGTGACTCGGGAATGCAAACCGCACCCGCCACTGGCCTCTACGAGGGTGTTGTGCCAACCAGACTACGCCACTGGATGATCTAGCAATCTCCCCACGCTCATGTATGCTGGGTCACCCGTGCCTACCTACAGTACATAAGCAGAGTATATGTACGCATGTCACCACTAGTAGGATTCAACTTATAAATTTGTGGGCCATTGCATCTGCTTGAGAAGTTTTACTCCTCTGTATTTGATTGTCAATGCCAGACCCTGGATCAGTATTGCTACTTTAGAGTTCACCGATCATCACAGGCCCTCTGGTAGCTATCGGTAGAGCCTTCTGTTGGATTTCCTCTCGGTCGATGAATAAGCTCGGAACGGAATATGAGCGGTAATTTGAGGAAGGTAACCAAATATGGAAACTAAGAGGTGCATATAAGCAGCGGGATCCTGCGAAATGTATTTAGTGTATCCAGAGCATCCAGATTCTCAAATTAGTTAGCTATCAACTAAGCTTCGAATATATATTCTTCAGACCACCACCACGTCCTCCCTTGTAAAACTTACACCAATCGCAGTAATAGGATGTACCTAAATCTGGATCTCGTGCCAAGACTCTTTTTATCTGTCACATACTTGTTCTCGTACCCGTGACCCTCTAGCCTGATCTTGTCGTTCGCTGCGTTAAACGTTCGATGACATATGCATCAACGTAATGTTTATAATTAGACATCAATGTCAATCCCCCAACTCCAAGACATCCGCAGGGTTCAAACTGCGATTGATGGAGTACACGATGGAGATTAGCCCCACTGCTACGTGCTGGTGAACTGCAAAGCCCAGCATCTCGAGTATACGTAATTCGAGGGTCACGAGCAGAGCTTGCCTAAGCGCCCAATAGCAATGGGAGATATGTGGTACCTACTGGGTATGGATACGCAACATACCGGTATCTCGATCAGCGGCAGCGGGCCGCGATCTAAGACGCAAATTCGGGTATATTTACTGTACGAGGATGACCAGGTGAATAGGTAAATGGTCGGGTATCATGTACCGTACTGGTATGGCTGGCATCAGACCCTCGGGGGTCGTGAGACATGCAGCCGAGCGGCCATGTCGCGACAGAAACCAACGTTGACGAGGGATTGTGCAACCAGACACTACAATCGCACTGCTGTTGTTTGTCTTCCACCACCCTCCTAGTTCTATCTATGTACTGGTTATGTACTATTAATCCTACTCTACCCAACCAGAGACTACTGATTGTTTCTGGAGTGCAAAAAGAACCATTATGGTTTCAGTGGAGCTCGAGGAGTGGTCTTTTTGGGGGGTTCTGACAACCCAGGAGTGGGACTGCCTGCCTTGAAGCAGATATTTTTGTTCAATCTGCAGTCTACAACAATGATATTTTGGACCTGATCAACTAGTGTGTCGGAAGACAGATTTACAGGGGTTGTTTTTCAACACCAACAACAAACATACTAATAGGTCTTTATAAGCTAGTCTCAATCCCTCATAGCTAGAACTTCAGCTCCAGATGCCCATTCCCAACACCCTAGCATAGGGCACCAAGAAAGCGAAGCCAGGGAGAGAACAAATTCTCAGGCAGGAAGTGGTCGGGCCTGGTGGAGCTGGAGTCATGGATCAAGCCATATTTGATGTTCTATAGCTAGCAAGTACCACTCTACCTGTACAGCTTGGGGATGCCAGGATATATAATCCTAAGCTACCTACCACTGACAGACTCCAGGTAGGTGCTAGACAGCAGGTACCGCAACTGGTCCCGTGCCAAACTGAGTTAGCAATCTGCCGTCTAGTTTCTATGAAACGTGCTGGTGGAAGCACTCTTATTTGCAAGATCCCCTGCGCATGTAAAACCGATACACAGCCCCCACCCCTCTGCCCAGCAAGCCGTGGGGTATGATCTTTTGGAAATGGGCACGCTCACTGTCAGGGAGAATTTCTAGGAATTCATTTATAAAAAGAAGAAAGAAAGAAAGAAACGGAGGGCTGCGACATTTGTGCCCAAGCTGGGGCAGATGTGATACCCAAGGTAGAAGTAGGTATGATTGGAAAACAAGGCATTCCCACATCCAACACTCTCCTTACAGCTTGCATTGCAAATTCCCAGGTGTGTTTCCCCGAACTGGCCAATAATGGCGAGGATGTGTCTGTTCAAGGATCACAATTCTTTCAACCCTGGAAGCGAGTGGTGGAGATCTTACGCCTAGATCGAATTATATGCAAGGCTTAGTCGAGGAAGATCATTGCATTCCCATGAATGATACTGCAGGGAGCGGAGTTCTGATTACCGAACTGCCTATGCACAGTAACACACTTAGACTTCCTTGCGATTCCTGAAATCACTTGTGGTCTGTTGAGTTATGGTGAGAATTGAAGAGCTTGCATAAGTATCTAGCATGTGCAAACACTGTGAGGCTCCGAGCTCAGGCTTCCTCCCAATTCAATAGAGGGGACTCCAGGCAATGGTATAAGAGTCTGCAGGCTTTCCCCCTTTCTTCTCCCTCTCCCCCTACCAACTTAATCTTCATAAACAACTACAATTCTACCCCAATATCTGTTCGCTTACTAGCTATAGCCCTACTCTCGAGATGGATGTGAACCCTCAAGATGAGATCACTGACATACCCTTTGATGAGGAGATGGGGGATTCTTGGGGCGCAACTCCCATCTTAGAGAGGGAGACCTGGTCGAACTCTAGCTCGACATATTCTCTTGAGGCGGTCTTGAATCAAATTCACACAGACAACGCCATTTCACCAGATTTGGACACTTTTACACCGCCACCACGGGATGTACGCAGGTATGGATTCTCCCCACCGGCAGACTTTCCACTTCGGAGGAGGTCCCTATGGAATCTGCCCACGCCCCCCAATCTGAGGCGTTCTATCGGGCTACCAAGTCAGGATAGCCCTGTACCGGCCGTGCCGTATGAACCAAATCCAACACGGCAGCAAGCCCGACACTATACCCTACCGACTGCTGGTGCAATTGAGGCTCGAACTCTCCACCACCCTTACTATACCCAAGAGAAGCCCACTGTCTCCCGCACCCCCCCCAATGCTCCTAGCCGTTACCAGAGGCGGGATGCGCCAAAAGCTCTGTATCCTATCATGTCACCTCATGCAGTTCCCTCTCACAACAGCCGCCAGTGTGGGGATGACTCTTCCAACTTTCTACCAGTCCGGGTTTATGCTCCACTACCGCCTCTACCTCCTCCAGTCTCACCTCAATATCGCCAGCACTATTCATCTCCGCCATACCCCTGCCCAATATTTGAATCTCCGTCCCAGTCCCGCTTTTCCATGGACGACAATGAGCAGAAAGACGTTATTGGACATTTTAGCCTTATTCACAGCCGTAGCCAGGGTCGTAGTAATTGTCCAGCATGCGGTGGAGGTGCAGTTGGCAGTGGGGAAGTAGAATGCACTTGCTCATTCAGCCTCCGGTTATGGGTCAGAACGAAAATCAAAAAGCTTGACAAGAGGCTTAAAACCGCAGATGGGCGAAGGTATACTATGAGGTACAGCAAAAGAGTGAGCACCAGAGCGGATAAGACAGACAGCCAGGATATTAAGGAAGAGAATACGCGGCCAGTGCCCCCTCCACCCCCAAATACTCCCGCTCACGACGAAAATATCGACTCAAAGAGCCTGGGACCAAAGAGAGCAGCGAAGGAGAAGGATTTGGAAGGTGAATCTGGTCGCAAAATAAAGCGGGCTAAGGTTACAGGTGGATGTCTCTTAGACGGACCAAGAATGCCCCCAGCTGGTCCAGGCAGGCAAGAAGGTCAGGCGGAAGAACCAGGCAAATGGCTGGGGAAATGGAAGAAGGGGGTGAGGAAGGTCATCATCGTGAGCAAGGCCAGTGGTGTCGCAGACAAAAAGTAATCTCTTCTCTATGAATAAAGAATCGGATTTGACGAAGGAATTTTTTTTCATAGGTTTGGGTTGGGGGCTATGGGGAGTATGGGGTATTGGTATTGATTTTCGTAGGATGGACTTATATTACGCTGGTGTGTTTGTGGATTTTGTTTCTGTTCGGTACGGGATTTACCCTGAATTCACTCCCCGTTTTTCGTAACCAATATTCTTATTTTCTTGTGTTTTTCTTACTTTTCTCCCTTGTATGCTTCACCTTTCATACAACAGGGGGGTCTTGTATAAGGCTTATACCTACAGGGTCTATGGTGACATATACTGTTAGAGATCGAAAATTATTTGGTGGCTTGGAGTTTCACGTGGCTGTGTGAATATATTGAACGGACACTTTCTGGACTGCTACAGATAGAGGTTACTGTGCGGATAATAGGCATCATCTGACAGTGAGATTCCCCACTTGATAGATAAGAATCAACGACTCCTGACAAAAGTGCCTGCTTTTAGGTACATATATATGAGACACCCTCAGTTTGGAGAAGAGCAGGGGTCTGAAAGTATTAATCGGATTCGACAAGACCCAGTAGGTACGTGGATTCTATCGAAAGAATCATTTGTAGAGAGTATGGTTTCTTATTGGCTGATAATTTATAAAATCTATATCATTGGGCTTTGTAATCGATGGTTCGCTCACTCTGCATGATGGTTGCTCGTCGTGACTAATAAAGAGTCCGACATCAGGGTAACTCTTCATTTGAAGCCCCTCAGACATTCAGGCCCATGCACTAGGATGCGATTACCAATATAAACGCCTTTTCAGAGTGAGTTAAATAGAATCAGACCCGCCACTAACCACGACGGGAAATCATTAGGACTGCATGCAGATCCCATGCCCTACTCCGTCCAATAGCTCCCATGTTAGGCACTACCGATGCTCTGTAATCACTGCAGCACGCGTTGACTAGGTCGAATAGGATATGAGCCGAGATGCCCGCTTGGTATAGGAGGTAACGGCTATCAACCACATTACATTGGGCTTCCCTCCCTCCACTGCCTTTTCCATTGGTGTTGGTGTATAGGTTTCCAAATGGAAAGTAGTGGGTGATCATGGAGGGAGCCGAGGCCTTTTCACTATATCTCTGCCGCTAATCAGGAAAGATTTGAAAAATGCAGAAGGAGCCAGCACATTAGGAACAGTATTTCAGGAGCAGGCCAAATAAATAGTATTCGGAAATCTGTGGACCCGAACAAAGACAGCGGGGACAGGGATTTAAGAAAGCATAAGGCGGTAGAAAGAGAGTAGAAGGTAAGCGGGAAACAACAAAAGATGCAGCTGCCTGTTGAAAGAGTCATGGAGGCTTAGTATGGTAAGTTTCCAAAAGGAGTGGTATTGCTCCAAATCGGGCCGTAGACTCACCGCAGCCGGAATTCAGTGAGTACTCGAGATGCACATCTAAGAAATTTGTATGCTATTCCCTACGCACCTCATTCCCATTCAATAACAAGTACCTCTGGCAGTTTCGCAACTCCGACATATCTTGCAAAACGTGATCTGGCTAGAGCGAGTAACAATGGAAGACTATCCCGCCCTTCCCGGATGCTTATCCCGCCTCTCAAGATCTTCCTTCAGGATGCCGGCGATCCTACGATGTCTGGGGCTACTTGTCACTAGACTTATATAGCCACTATGAAAGGGCCTCAAAACTATAATCATATACAATATCTAGGCACTTGAGTACCGACTGTTTGACAGATGTTGGGAACAAAATGTAATGGCCTCTAGCTACTGCGAGCTATCAGAGAATAGCACGAAAAATGTGTTTTTATTCCTATACTTCGTGGTAACACTTACCTGATTCCGCATAACCCTTGCAAAACAAACGATGTCATACTTTCTAGCCTGGCTGCTCATCACCTCCTTCTGGATGTTAAGTTAGGCTGCATCCTGTAGATAATAGTATATAAGCAACGGGCATTGCCCACTGCGCTGCCGTGCGACTCTGCGGCCTTCACTTAAGACCACCACTGTATTGTCTCTTGGCTTTTTCGGTCGCCTATTCTGCTTTCCTCTTCGCTACTAGGCGGTATATTACTTCTCACATTCCCATTCATGACATTGTTACTCACCCCATCTGTACAATCCTCCGTGGGGTACAGGCTCTTTCCACTATCACACAGATCAGAGGCTTATTCTCCGATATCAGGTAAGGATACTTCCTTTCCCCCATCACCACATCAATTCTTGAGAGGACTTACTGTCTGTCATTGTTGCTCGTGCGAAAGCATTCACTTTAGTCATGGCCTCGTTTGCTCCAAGTTTCCTATCCACCCACACGACGGTCTCACAAAACAAGCTTGTTGCTAACAAGAAGAATATAGACATGATATAACAATAGGCCAATACATTTTCGCCAACGTATTTGGATAATTCATTATACCGAAAGTGATCTCTGAGCTGTGATGCCAGGATGTCTTCTTATTATAACTGTCGCGACTAAACCTCCATTGGGCAGAGCTGTGCCAGTCGCTGATATGACAAATTGAAGCGTGGTATTGGGTGGAGACACCTAGCAACGCAGTACTATAACATCATACCTCCCCGATGAGGAGCTGGTGACTGAATATCCCGCGGAAATCATGGAAGCATATCTCGCAATGACGGCTAACAATGCTGGTAGCTTGCTGATGCCCGTTATATGGTATAAAGAGGTAAAGATTTTCCTGTCAGATCCCTTTTTTCCTTTTGTAAATTCTCCTCTTTGGATCCTCTGGGGTACCGCAGCTACCAACCACACGACCCTAACCCCAGATAGTCGTGTCGAAATACTTACCTTGCACTAGGCATGAATATCAACAGCTTTTCAGTCTTCGGCCTTACTGCAAAGCACCGTCATCGTTTTTCTACCTCCCTCCCTCACTGCAGATCCACCTCACCGGGGCATTTCATCAACTGCCTAGGCTGACTCCATCCCTGTCAAGTTGATAACCAATTCCCCAGTTAAAAGATCATCTCTGGCCGCTGGAGAGGGTATTTCTGGAAACTGGGGTACAAGCAATCCAACGGCAGCCTCGAGTAGTCAACTTAACGAAGCCAAGAAATTGACATATGCCGATCAGCGCTCGACACTTCGACATCTGCAGCTGACACCTTCGACGCAAATTCAATTCACAATTGACCTATCTCCTTTATGAGCAACAAACGTATCGAGCTTGGGAAGCATGGTGTAATCTGCATTCGACTGTTGAAGGAGACTACGGTAATCGTTGAATAGTGGACTATCGGCATGGGTGCTGGGCCATGGAAGTTACCCGCTTCTTTCCTAAGCAGGGTACTTGTGCTAACTTTCCGTCAGAATAGCCGACTCTGCATCTGCAAGGAGTTTGCAAAACCAACTGGACGTTATGTTTCAGCGGCATTTGGGCTTTCTTCGAACATGGATGCGAGACGAAGCGTCACCAAGAAGGATATTGCAGCTGCAGAAGGACCTAAAGTTAACTCCAGACTGTCTTGACCATCAAATCAGTACAAGCTTCGGCAGCACAAAACTATGGGAGAGGGGTCCACGCGCTGATCCTGCCTCGATCGTTGAGATCTGACAGGGAAGAGCGTACAACATTGACGTCAGGTAAGCCGTTTCAAACGTTGATATCCGGTGCGGATTTTACCGATCAGGGCCAGTCGTAAAGGTAAAAGAGGGGGCCTTTGAACTGATCGCCAGGGAGATTTCGTCATTTGGTGACCTGGGGAACCTTGAACGATTCAAAGATCTGCAGTGATATGAGAAGGTGGGGATATTGACGCTTGTGAATGGCTGTCGCGAAGCCAAGGAGGGGGAGACAATGCTGCTGTCACGGAGAACTCCAGGTGGCAGACAAATTAGACGCCGCAATCCAATAAGCCACCCGGGCACCTGTCCTACACTCTCCAATCGGCATAGCAACGGCTCAGACACGGGCGTCGTTGCATCGACAGCATTGCAAAATTCACAATAGCACTGAGGAGTCAATATTGGATCCAAAGAGAGCAGATCTAAGTGGAAGTGGGGAGTCTAGATTTAGATAAATTTACGGCAATACTGGTGTACACTGGTGGCATTACGTTGGCTATGCTAACGCTAACGATACGATGGGGCACACCTGGATTAACTTGTGGTTTATGGTTCATGTCGTGCTCCCGAGCGTGCCAAGCCCATCATGTAAAGTACTGAGTGAGCATTCCAGCCGCAGTGCGTTTTAACGAAAACCAAATTTCAAGTTACGTATCTTGCTAAAGGAATGCTGCTGAATCCCTGCAGACCGTTGCACTAGCTCCGGGACTCCATGACCATGAATAATATGTAAGGCAGGCCAGTTGATGAGTCTATTTATGGGCCAATCGTGGTGTGGGAAAATTGAACAGGTTCATCGTGACATACAGATCATGAATGTACGACCATGGCGGTGGGACGTGCAAGCTTCAAGCTCACGAGCCAGGTTGGAGAGAAGTGATCGGCAGGGCGGCTACGTCACAGGCCGTACTCTGTGCATATGCAAATAATTAGCATACATAGCATGCAAATTCTAGTACAACAGTGTGAACTATCACCGTAGTTGTTGACAGGCATCTATAGCATCAGGTCCGTCTATATAAAGCTGGTGGAGAAGCACCCACTTGGCATGAGGCTGATCAAGCAGAAAACAAGTTGTCGATATATACATTCTTCGGCTGCTACGCCACAGTTAGAAAGGTATGAATCCGCCACAACATTCTCGAAGCTCCCTTATAATTGATTTCTACCCCATGCGTCTCAGGTTAGAGGGGCCTGCTCATATATGGCGTATCCAGATCTGTCATTGCACATCAAGTGCAAAAGGCCGTATCAGAACATTTTTGTTATATAAACGGCTTTGCTGTCCAGTCCACCCCCGAGAAAATAGAATTTAGTATCGAATATCCTCCACGAGGGGTTGTGCAACCAGACTAATCGAATATCTGCAATTGCACAACGTTATTTGATGGCCGATCAGTGGAGCACCTTGGGCACTCCAAGCCAATTTGATCCTCCATTAAGTGTACCAGGAGCTGGTAGAAAGGTTGCTATACCCCGGTTACAGAAACCTGAAGGGAGTGTAAGACCTGGTTTTGGTAAGGAGTCGAATGCTGGAAAGGAGAAGAACAGAGTCTCGCATGCGTGTGAGCCCTGTCGTCAGAGGAAAACGAAGGTGAGCGCACCCAGACTCTCAAGCCTTCTAAGACAATACTTTACTAACCTTCCTGTGTTTCTGGAATGTAGTGCAGCGGAGAAAGGTATATTGATTTTCGTCCAGGGGGGTGGTACATGTTATGAACTTTCAGAACTAACGGCTGTTGCAACTTGCAACTCAACTGCTATTCAGGCCTATATGCCGACATTGTGAAGATTTCCGGATCTCTTGCTTCTACGGGGATGGGAAACGGGATCGTGCAAAAAAGTTCGTATATCCCCATCATGGGCAAAATTAAGTGGCTAACTGTCACAGTGAGATGCTCACTCTGCAACACAAAGTGGAGAGTTACGAAAGGTTACTAGAACAGTTAAGTCTGCAGGTGGATGGTCCAACCCAGCTGGCAATCCAGAAAGCGATAGGAAAGGTGAGTACTACAGACTCTACCCTCCAGGGTCATGGTTGTTGATTTGACAGCAGGTAGCGCACCCGCTATCCCCTGACACTGGGGGTGAGAACAGCGTCAACACGGATAGCCCGAATGACCCTTACACTTATAACGAAGATGACATGTATGCGCAAGTCACTGATGGGGTGAAGGAAGTTGAAAAGACAACCGAAAGTGTGTCATCAGTGCAAACAGCTCGAGACCTGACCAAAGATGGGACAGAGGGCGGCCTGGACACGATTGGTAACGCTCCCAATAGAAAGGATACAGTCTCGCCACCAAGCTACCTGACAGCAGAAATGGACCTGGAGACTCCGACCTACCATATGAACGACCTAGATCTTTCTGTTGTGGGTGATCAGATTGACCCCTTCGCGTTACCGCCAAAGCACATTGCCGATGAGTTGGTCAAAAACTATTTCGACACTGTTCAACCAACATTCCCCATTCTTTTCAAGGAACTGTTCATGGTGCAGTACGAGTCATTCTACAAATTCCCGTTCACCCCGGATTCATCCAAGAGGTGGCTTGCAATACTTAACGCCCTCTTTGCCATCGGAGCGGTTTATTCCCATATGGTCAACCCCGAAATCGTTGCAGATGAGCAAGATCATCTACAATTTTTCACTAGAGCCCGAGTCCTATCCCTTGATGGTGGTGTCGTATATGAGGTGGCCGACTTACAGCAAGTCCAGGTAGCAGGACTGATGGGGATGTACCTCATGGCCATAAGTCAAACAAATCGGTCTGTAACCAATACTACCAAATAGCAATACTCGGTTCTGGCTAACGTTATATCCTTAGAGCCTGGAATATCACCGGTTTGGCAATAAGATATGCACAGACTCTGGGATTACACCTCCGGCAAGATTCCGTGAGGATTTCAGAGAAAGAGAAAGAGATGCGTGCGCGAATATGGTATGCCATCAATAGCCTCGAGAAACTCCTTGTTATTATGACAGGTCGGCCGTCAGCAACTCAAGACAAGGACTGTACAGCACCAATGCCAAAGCCGATGGATGAGGAAGAGACATTCCTATCGGAGAACATTGTTATTGGACCTGGTCTTCGAGTGAGTGAAGCCGCGGAAGGAAGCATGGTTTCTGCTCCTTGCGGATTACAATCTACCTTCCCTCCAGTAACCGCCGAATCCACAAGGTACATCACACCCTCTACACCAAGCACCAGCATGCCACCAGCTATCCTTTACTATTCAGAATATTCTAGAGTGTCAAAAATAGCCGTTGAGGCCATAAATTCTCTATATTGTCCTGAAACCATGAAGCTAAGCTGGCTTGAGGTTCAGCACAAGATTGCAGACCTTGACGAGTGTTTAAATGTGTGGAGAGCGGGTCTACCTCCAATATTGGACTTTACTAAGCATCATAACGATAGATCTTTAGCAAGACAGGTAAATATATCGTTCTATGAAGGACTTCCCCTTTTAACCCATACATTTTTGAACCATTTGCTGACTTCACCCTAGCGTATGACTCTTGCATTTCTATATTATCATACTCGTATCATCATGAACCGACCCTGCCTCTGCAGAAGCGATGAGCGCAGCACTGAGTCGTCCCAATCCAAAATTTTCAATCGCACTGCGGCACTTGCGTGTATAGAGGCGGCTCGAGATACAGTCAAACTGCTTCCGCAAGTATCAAACACCGTGGGATTATATCGGGTATCTCCATGGTGGTCCCTATTTCACTATCTGGTATCTGCAGGAAGCGTAATCATCGTGGAAATTGCGATGAGAGCGGAACATAATCCACGACAAGCCGGAGCTTTACTGAAAGATGCGAAGAAGCTCATTTATTGGCTTAAGGTGATGGGAAAGGAAAATACAGCAGCTCGTCGAGCTCATGGTGTTCTGTCGAGACTTCTGCCCGCAGCAGCCCCAAGGCTGAAGCCGTATGGAGAGGATGATATGCCAAACTCCGGGACTATGTCCCCGATGGTGGGAGTAGAGACCACCCAAAGTGTTTTTCTCCCAACTCTGACGGCTACTCATGATATAAATCAAGGTAACTCCAACACGGACCCGCGAAAATTACCTACTCATGGATTATCGATTGGTGACCTGGAGTTCCTTGCAGCTTACGATGAATTACCAACTCCTTGGGGCCGGAATTATGACATCCCTCATCCCCATCCGCACCCACACCCGCACTCACAATCAGCCATCAATTCTACGAGTATGATGTTTCCGACACCACAGCAGATGCATGGAATTGACGTTGAAGAGTCCCTGAGTCGCCGTGATTCTCTTTCACAACATTCAGACAACAGACATCAACGCACACCAGGATATACTGAGGAATATTTCTCACAGTGGGATACTCTGGATACGGTTCTGGGCAAGCGCCCTTATGGCAATATGCCGTATCCGCCGCCAGGGAGTGCAGCCGAGGGCGAGTATTCTGCTCTAGCTGCCCCAGAATTGCAGCCACCACTCCCGCAGAGCGAGCCCCAGCTGAATGGTGAGCCTGGCAACGCTCAACTTGAGGGCATTGATGGTATTGATGGAGGCGCCAACGAAACTGACGACAACGAAGACCTGGTGTTGAATGTCGCCTCTGCTTCGGCTTCCAACTTCCCATCATCAAGTCAGGTCAATTACCATAAACAGATCAGGGAAGATATCTTCCGCCGTCAGTCACAGGTGGGCTTAACCCAGATCCAGCAGCCGCAACAGCAAGCTCAAAAGCATCAGCATGATCGGCCTAAAAAGAGGAGAGAGGCCCAAGCTAAGTGATTTGGTGTGGTTCATCACCAGCATCACTGCATTCTTGACCACAACATCTACTTCTTCCTCACTCCTGACTTTTCCTTCATCCTTCAACCAACATCAGCAACGATTAATTTTATTCCGGTTATGTTTCTGGTCATGGGCGTGCGTTTTACATTTTTCAGGCTCCAGCACAAAATGAGGAGTAGGGTATTGTTTTCTGATTATCAATTCTACTTACTGCAGGCGCCTAGCTGCACACGGAACATTTTGCGTTATTTTGAGACTTAGGGAATGGGTATACGGTTTTTTCATAAGTTCAACATACGAGATATGCACCCGTTTTGATACTCCACTTTCTACTGGCCTATTGTATCGATACTTTTTCTTTTATAGGAGTTATTACGCACCTATACACGGTTCGACTCTATCTCATCATGGGTTATGCAATGCATATGAGGGAGTTGGAGCCTTTACTTCTTTTAGCTTCGTAGTTTTATTGTTTGTTGTTTGTGTCGATGAGTCCTTTTACATCTACTTAGATTCCAAGAGAAACCATAAACACATACAAGTGAAGGGCGTTTTGGTTTTGGACTCTGAGTTGGTGTATAGGGTGTTCTGTCTGTTCTCCTCCCACACTCTCATTAATATTGCGGGCGATTTTAGTGTCTCCCGAGGAGCTAGAACATCAAATACATGAGAATACCAGGGCTGGCTCTCTGACCTTTAATGACGCGTTGAATAAACGTTCGATGACTCTCAGCATTGAATGTCGCTTATCAGACGCATCACCAGTGCACGTGATTTGTATTTTCCCGATATAGGTTGAGCTGGGAACTGTGGCTAACGCATCATTCTACAGAGCCATGCATACAAACAGGGAATTGCAAAATCGAAAATATTCCACGAAGGGTTTTCGATTGCCAGTCTCAACAGGCTTTCCTTAAGTATTATTTAGGGAACAACCATCTTGACTTTCAGGCTTCTCCAGCAGTAACATCATCGTATAACTGCTGGGGGGCGCGGTTGGAAAAGTACTCGGTTACAGTTGGCATCATAGGTGCCGATATTCCAGGATCCAGGTTTCCGGGGTACCCTCACATATATTACTGATACAGTATAGCGCGCAGTAGGACTTCATAATATTTGCATGTGTTACCTAGGTATTCTTTTGTGACGTATATATTTTGTATATATATATAAAATTTCAGGTGGCTCTCCCACACTGGGAGTACAATATGTACGAGTCAGTGGTGCTGCTCAGCCCAAAAAACTGTCGAAATATGGACAGGGTTATTAGTGAATGAAGGTGGGAGTTGGTAAGTGGCGGAGTTTTTGCTCTTTCTTTTTACCCTGGACGGCACAGTTGATTATCCAGTAATAAATTAAAGAGGTACCTTCGCCACTTGTTAAACAATAAAATAAAATAGCCATGCAAATCTCACAAGTCTGCGTTGTGCCCTATTCTGTACAGAAATGTGATGTAACTGACAAAAACTCGTATTTACACATTAAACATGTGCGGATCAAGGAGGAGGAAAAAGCAGGTCATACAAGGTAAGACAGTTTATAGCCTCGCTAACTAGGGGGGGTGGTCCTGGAGATCGGGAGGTAATCCCCGGGGATCTAACTCATCCCCTCATACCTCTCCTTTGCCTTCTCTTTTGTCCGCCTCACAAAGTCCTTGTATGCCCCAGAAGTATTCATTGCCGATACCTCTGATGCCTCACCGACCTTGCCCCCCTTCGCACCAAGCCCCACGCCTTCCGCATACATTTCCGCCACCACAGGCGCTGTGATACCCTTACCCTCAAGCCCCAATCCCGCTCCTGATGTCCACCCCATTTTGGATAGCAACGCTGCACCCTTTGAAGGCGCAGGAGGAGGAGATGGCGGCTGTGAGACAACACTAGTGTCCTTAACAGAAGCGGCTGAGTCCTTCGATGCTGGCTCAGGTCTTTTCGGCTGGCCAAAAACGGCTCGGCGTTCCCTTGCTCGGTCTCTGTAGACTGGGGCTGCAGCTGCAGCTGCATCAGAAGAAGAAGTTGGTTTAATCCCCGCCTTCTCTAGCTTCTCGCGTGCCTTGGCAACGAGTTTCTCATCCGCAAGATTGGAGCGATGCAGTGTAGAAATCCGCTCATGCTTGTGCACCTCTTGCACTGACTTGAACTGTCTTGCACATAGCAAACAAGCTAACCGGTTGAAGTCCGCAAACGACTCGCTTGGGGGTCCATCGCCGCCCGTCTCTGTTGAAGCCCCTGCCCCTGCCCCTGCCCCTGCCCCTGCCCCTGCATTTGCATCCGCCTCTGGTGTTAACCCAGGTACTACCCCCAAAGCCGTAGTCCCAACAGCCTTCTTCTTCTTGAGCTTCCTGGTTGATTCATCTGATGCGGCACCTGACTCTCCATCCGAGTTGTGTTGAGGTGCAACAACGCCATGCAGTTCCATGTGCCGGTCTTGCCAGAACTGGAGGTGTGAAGGGAGGGCTTTTTTAGCCCCAGGCGCAGCAGAGGAAGCAGCTCCAGCTCCGGGTTTCTCGGCTTCTGCTTTCCTCTTCTTTCCCTTGCTGCTACCCTCCCCCTTTTCCTTTTCCTTTTCTGAGGTGGTAATAGCCGGTGCTCCCACAGGTGGGGCTTGAGTTACAGCCAGTTCGCTAATATAGCCCTCCTCATCCCAGTATGCTAATCTGAGACCTGTGCTTCCCAGAAAAGTGTATTTTTCTAAGTTTTTGCCTTTGGAATGTGGGTTGTAGACAGGAACGAAGACGCCTGAATGGATAAAGCTAACAGTAACTGGCTTGCTTGCGATGGTAAATTTTTCCATCTTCTGGTATTTCTCGAATGCTGCTTTAGAGTCCTGTGTAAAGTGTTTGGTAAGCATTGTAGCGTTGACGGATGTTGGTTGAAACTGAGGGTAACTACCTCAACACCAGCGAATTCCACAAACCCAAACCTCCAGCTCTCACTTGTTCTCCGATCTCTTATCAACAGAACTCTCTTCACGCTTCCTTCCCGAGCACCGCCTTCTGCTACGGCAGCCCCATTCTTTGATCCAGCGTGTGTGTACTCTGCCGAGTTAGGGGTTGAGGCTAGTAGCTTTTGAACACCCTTTGCCAACATCTCTTCCCCAACTCCTTCTGCAAGTTCCCGAAACAATAAGAACTGTGACACAGTTGTCTCTTCTACGTCCCGGCTCCCGTCGTTCTGGAAAAAAGTAGGCGTTGGGTGGGTGAGGTGGCCAGTAAGTGTGACTTCTGTGTGGTAAATTGATTGTTAGTGACTTCAACAAACTGCAGGAGAGGAAACAACATACCCGACTTGGGAGTTCCACAACGATAACATTCCGTCCTGCGAGAGAAATTGAGCATCAAGCACTGCTGTCGTTAGCGAGTTCCCCGTATCATGCAGACCCATTCCATTATAGTTACTCACCACCCGGCAGGTCCACTCGTCATCCCCGTCTCTGCCTCGCCTGCCTCTATCCCTGTCCTCATTGCCTCCACCTCCAGTTCTCGAGAAAGCACACTTTACTCTCGTACTATCCCCAAACATCCGGAAAGAGGGGAAGAAGTCAGAGAGAAACTTCTTCGCCAACGCAACAGTTGAGAAACGTGCAAATCCAAAGCCTCGGGATTGACCTACAGATAAAACATCATTAGCAACCATCAAGGAAGAGCGTAAATATTGAAGAGCATACCTGAACTTCTGTCTTTGATGATGTGCATAGTCTCAACACCTTCCACTCCTAGTTCCTCAAGCTCTTTCAAAATCTGTAGAAATCACGAAAGATTCAAATCTTGGGTTATGAGACTGCACATGCTCACACGTACAAAGGAAGCCCATTTTCCGGGAATCTATTGCAGTGTACGCATGTGCATCACACATCCCCTCATAATGACCAAATTTTAGCCTATGTTCGACAGTATATCCATGTGGGTCGAGAAGAACAGGCCAGTGCCGCTATTCCTCCAGTCTCCTTTTTCATCATCCTTCCGCTAAATATGTGCGGTGGAATAGAATGGGAGGACAATAGTGTATATTTGAAGATGAGGGGAGAGAAGGGGGGGTAAGGGGTGTGCAAACATCATCCTCACTGATCTCGAATCCAAATCCTTCAAGGATTACATCCCGACAAGGCGGTGCCCCGAAGAAAGGGCTTCTGTCTCGGTCTCGGCTGTCTCGGCTGTCTCGGTCTCGGCCTCGATCTCTTATGTCACGCTCGGCTCGGTCCCGATACTTGTCGCGGTCTCGGTAGCTGTTGTCTCGATTGCGGCTGTGACTCCGGCTCTGGCTTTGGGAACGACTCCGGGGACGATCACGGTCTTTGTATGCACCCCCACTGCTCACACCTCTCCCTCGCGACCCGTAGTTGTCTCTACTTGAGCCTCTGCCTGTATCCCAGTCATTCCGGCCATCCTGCCCCTCCCTTTCCCAATCCCGGTCTGAGTACATGTCACTTCCAGCAGGTCTATCCCAATCTCTCTCGCCCCGCCGGCGGTGATTCACGTGCTGCTCATAAGGCCTTTCAGCTGCGCCGTATGCGCCCCTTTCATCTCGGGAATTTCCCCTCTCGCCTCCAACGTGCCTGATGTCCGGGCCGTAGCCTCCTGTGGTTGGATACTCTGGTGCTGTAGGTGAGTGGTAACCACGGCGATGTTGCTGGCGGTAGTTGTTATCCTGATACTCTCCTCGCCCTCCTTCTGCAGCCCTTGGGCGGTCGGAGTCTCTGTGGTATTGATGGGACATTGTTATGATGAATGTAGAATGCGTATGTAGAGGTTTAGCTCATTGGAAAGCCTTGTAGATGGTGCCAAGAGCGCGGTCAGCTGGAACGATCCACGTCACGTTAGCCCCCAGGCTATCCCACTCGTAGGATTCTACATGCCAAACAAATATGCAAGGCGGTTGGTGGATGTATTGTTATTGTACGGATACATGGTGTAGGTAAGTATGTACATGTAAGTTCTATGTATTCCGTATATGTGGTTGCTTTCAGTACATGTGTAAGGATCACCACGCTCAAGGTAATTTGGTCCTGCGGCAAATTAATGGTCTGTGTACATTACTGTGGAATCCCAGGAATGCAGCGGCAAGAGAATATTTTTGAGCTTTGTGTTTATCTGAGAGTCTACTACGGGTATGTCTCTCGTCACCAATAAAGCTAGCCTTTGAAATGGTTAATCTGATATGCTGACGAAAGGCAATTACTTTAGGGCTAGATTATAGTACGAGGAACTGCAGGAGATGGCCCTGGTTTGCAAGGATTCTGGAGGGGAAGGGGGGTTGGGGGAGGGGAGAGTTGAAGGGGGGAGAGCGTTTGAAGGAATGGGGAGAGTGGGAAGGGGCGGGAGTGCAGCAGAATGTTGCGAGAAGGTTCGGAGAGTTTTGCTTTATGGAGCTTGATGATATTGCTTAGCATGTCAGGGTCAATTAATTGAGATCTCCTTATTGCTCCGGATGAGTGGTGCATTCTGGGTAGAGATCTGAGGAGGAGAAAGATATGGAGACATAAATGTGAGACTGGGGACAGTGCATGTTAATACTACTAGGTAGGATAGAGATTTTTTTCCAAATATAAACCGAAGGCAGGATTTTTGCTGGCTAATCCCTCTGCTGGGCTTAATACCCGTACTTCCAAACAGCCCAAGGTCGTGTGGACTGTGGTACCATAATAGCTCTCCTTATATACGATATCTTTTCTCCAAAGTGGCGGGCAAGAAAAAACCGAGTTTTGCTTCTCCCAACTATAATACCGCACAAACTGGGAGTGGAGACCCGCAGCCTGCTCATACAAAATTCGTTACTATCGTGGAAAGGCAGATTCTCAGATTATGTGGGACCAGTATGACGGATGAAATGCGGGACTTCAGGGTAACACCTAGTAGACACCGTAGATTAACAAGTGCCCCTCTCTCAGTAACCCCCCCTTCTCATGCAATTTGCCACAGTCACACAAGCCCTATACAAGACGCAACCTTATAGCGGTCCCACTACAAATTTTTATGGTATCTTAATCACCCTTTGTATTAGTCTCTACGGAGGAGGGTCGTGCCAACCAGACTACCTTTGTATGCATGGTCCTTAGATCCAACCAGACTAGCGTCAACTGTCAGTTCAGCAGGGAACGCCCCGGTGATTGGATAATCCTGTCGAGTCTCCACTCGAGGGTGCAGTCCCTCGTCATAGGTTAGATAGCTTGAATACGAGTACTGATTTCCCTCCCAAAAAATACCGCCGTCAGTTCAGGGTAACTGGTCTGTTGGCACAACAGGGTAACCGACAGTCTCACGCATACCTTTGCCTGTAGTCTGGTTAGCTACTGGCCTTCTCAGCAGGCATCCGCCATACACCCATTTGGGAACTAAGAAAACCTGTGAAGTATGATCTTGATTCCAGCAAACCACAAACTAATATATTGTTACCTATCAGCAGAGGGCTACTTGTGCACCCCCACTCCCAGCAGGGGTGCATGTGTATCTCTCCCAAATGGATATTTCTATGGGACTGCTAATCTGCTGCCCTAAGTACCCTCTCTATACGGGGCGTTGCAGCTAGGCTAATACTCTCTTGGCTTCTACCTACGCCCCCACACAATCCTCCTTCCAGTGTTGCCTTCCAGTCTCTTCCTCATATCCCAGTCCTTCACCTCGTTTCTCCCCACCACATTACTACCATAAGTATCCACCCCCCCAAAACAAGGCAATCCTTTCAACTTCCGCATCATCTCGTCCTATACCAACAATAACAATGGACTTCAAAACTGATCCCCCTGCTCAGGATTACGATGTGGATCAAGTCATAGACGCACCTGAAGGGGAGGGTGCCCTTGAGTCCATCCCACCTGAGCAGAGACCCGTGGGAGAATGGGCCTCTTCTGCAGCCCGCTATGAGTGGGACGACTCCTATGGTGATGTTGCACCCAAACTTCCTGAACTTGAGGAGATTCTCTTCGAAGAACTAGATCTGAGAGGAAACACTGGCCTTGACTTTGATGGGTTAGTAGATTACTCTACGCCCTTATTTTATCTATATCCCCTAGCTTATTAAATCACGTATACTACAGGCTTTTGCAAGTTCCAGTCTGTGTTGAGTCCATCAAAAAAGTTGCTCGCATTTCTAGTGTAAGTTTGGTTCATATGTAAGGAATTATCAATGAGCTGACTGATTGCAGTTTGGAGATGCGGGGCTCCACCCCGTCATGCTTGACAACATTGAGCTTTGCGGGTAAGTGTCTCTGGAGGTCACGGGTCATTTCACGCCTGACCATCAGCACACATAATTGACTTGACTGGCTGTAGATATAAGGTCCCTACTCCAATTCAACAATACTGTATTCCAGCAATCACCCAAGGGCATGATTTGCTCGCATGTGCTCAAACCGGTGTGTATACGTTCAGAAGGCCCACTGGTGGGTAGTTTGTAGTACTAACATCGTTTAAAGGTTCGGGGAAAACTGCAGCCTTTCTGATTCCTATCATCTCTAAGTTGATGGGTAAAGCAAAGAAACTCGCGGCACCACGACCAACTGCTCAGATGTTGAATTATAGAGCTGAGCCTCTCGTACTTATCATTGCTCCTACCCGTGAATTGGCAACTCAGATCTTCGATGAGAGCCGCCGCTTTTGTTACCGCAGCATGCTCAGACCATGTGTTGTATACGGGGGTGCAGATATTACGTCTCAGCGTGCTGAGCTTGAGAAAGGATGTGATGTGTTGGTAGCCACCCCTGGCCGCCTTTTGGACTTCCTTGAGAGAGGCCGCTCTCTGTCCTTGAGACGAATCAAGTTTGCCGTCGTCGACGAAGCGGATCAGATGTTGGACATGGGCTTTGGTCCCCAACTCCGGAGCTTCTTTCTTCACGGTGATATGAACCGTGATGACGACATGCAAATTACTATGTTTTCTGCAACGTACCCCGTGGTAGGTGCCCATGTCGAAATTTAAGGTCTTGGGCAAGGCTAAACTTATGTGATAGGAAATTATGCAACTTGCAAAAGATTTCCTCAGTGATGATTTTATCCAAATCGCAGTCGGCCGTATCGGCTCAACCCATAAAAATATCACGCAACGAATTGTTTATGTTGAGGAGGGGGAAAAGAGGGAGACTTTGAGCCAGATGCTCATGAACTCCCCCCCTACACGCACCTTGATCTTTGCCAATCATAAGACCACTGTTGATACTCTGGATGATTACCTCTATGGACTGAACTTCCCTTGCACCTCTATCCACTCAGACCGTACCCAGAGAGAGCGTGAAGATGCACTTAGAGCTTTCCGCAGTGGACGTTGCCCGATCATGGTTGCTACTAACGTCGCCGCCAGAGGTTTGGATATTAAAAACATTATGCATATTGTCAATTATGATCTCCCACAAGATATTGACGAATATGTTCACCGGATTGGTGAGTTCTTGGTTCATTCTCCTTTTTGTACCGGCCTAACAGATTTGTAGGTCGAACTGCAAGAATCGGTAACCGTGGGCTGGCCACTACTTTCTTCAATGACTCAAACTCCCGCCTTGGTGCAGATTTGAGAGGTCTGTTGGAGGAAGCGGCGCAAGAGATCCCTGAGTTCTTGGAACAGTATAAGGATGGTGCTACCACTCAGGCAGAGAAGAGATTCGATGCTCTTGATCATCACGAGGAGCTCGGGAAGCATGGGACTGACATCTTCAGCATCCAAGCAGCTGGAGCCGGCTCTTGGAACGCCCCCACCGATTCATCTAGCGGCCTCATTGCTGATGATGGTTGGGGGTTTGGAAGCGTTACCAAAATTGACGACGGTTGGGGAGCGAACACTCCTAACGCTGGAAGCTCCTGGTAATCTCCATAAAAAATTTCCAATCTCCCCCTGCCTAACTCTAATTTTCTTTTTTTTCTTTTGTTATTATGGGAACATGGGATGTGGGTGGTCATGCATGTTGCTTTAATTTAGGGCTTAGTTAAAGTGGTCAGATCTCAAGAGCAAAAATATTTGACTTGTTTTCCGCTCAACATACACCTCTCAATACTCAGGGTGGTTACTTACTAGTACCTAGTAGTCCTCCTCCTAGGACGCCGTGTATTTTAATAGTCAGTTGAGGATTTACAAATTGAGACTACTGCTATAGACTGCATGCGTTTTTAAGTTCTGCCTTCATGCTGGTCTCTCGACCCGACCCGCAAGACATGTACAAGAGGCGCAAGCCAGACTACGAGGGGCGATACAGAATGCTGTCCAATCTAACCACCAATACTTCTAAAGTTGGATTACCCTGAAATTTGCGCACTCTCTGCTACCAACACTCGGTGTGTACCAACAACTATTGTGCCTTTATATATTTGTGTTGGGATTGACTTGCATCAACTCAAAGCAACATGGCGCAGCGGAAGCGCGCCGGGCTCATAACCCGGAGGGCCCTCGATCGAAACGAGGTGTTGCTAGTTCGAGTCGCTTCGGCTTCTTATTCTTTTCTCTTTTTTGGCTTCTACCCTTTTTTTACTACTACAGAATTAATCATAACACTGACGCAAAAGTGTAACACCTTCACTCGTATTAAGCAGGAGTATTATTCGCCTGTTACATCTAGCTACAAAAGCAGGAGATACATGGCGACTTAACGAAAAGAAATGAGACAAGCATGTTGTGTGCTGCGAATACGCTATCAAGTTATATATCCCCTGGTCTCAAATGCAAGAATAGAAAAGAAACTAACGTGAGCTATAGGGGATGAAATCTAGTTGGAATTTCATGAACACGAGATGAGCAGTAAGACAACAACGAAAGGAAAACAACAGATGGGGGCCTTGATCCGAAAGAGCACGTCATCTGCATGCATTATGGCGGGGAAGGTGTTATTGATAACTTGAAGTGGGAAATTCTGGTAGAGATAAACTTCAGAGCAGCCTTCCCCTTCTACCGTTAACCTTCTAATTGCTCATGATGGAGCAAAGATGCCCCTTGACTTGGCTGGTAACATACGCCGCTTTGGACTTCTCCGGCACTGGAAACAATCGAAACCATTGGTTTCAGTCCGCACAACCTCGAAGATCGTGCATTTGGCTCCGTTGGAGCAAAGGGAAGTTCGGTTAATGTAGCTGTCACCACAGGGGTGAATGGAGAGAGTGAAGTGGCACATTTTCGTTGAATATATATGGAGGGAAAGTAAATAAGGATGGGTATTGGGGGTTTTGAGATCAAGGGAGTCCTAGATATCGGGCTGAGGATTCGTTTTGCGAAACTGGGACAGACAGAAGACTCGAGGTGAGAGCGGAGTACTTTGGTGGTCTGTTTGGGGTTGCTGTCTTGATGTGGTACGAACTGCGGAAGCTACCGACTTCTTGTGTTTCCGATGGGAATACTGTTTGATGGCTCGGTGGAGTATCTCAAGGTATAATTGCGGTATGGGTTTTTCAGCACTGGCATTCCTACTGACGGGTATGCTATAGAGGTATATATACACTGCAAGAATTGAGTTTTGTCCCATAGTTCTTATTATTACATGTCTGTCCCGGCCCTTACTGCTGCTCATTCACAGGATTCCGGCATACGAGACGGGATTTCCACCAGCACTGGTAATCTGTTTTGCTACACACTATAGGATTTGGTGGATCAAAAGCACGCCTGTTTGCAGGCCGCACTGCTCCCCCATTCGAGCAATATCATGAGATATCCAATGTCCGGAATTGTCTAGTGGCCTGTGCCTCTCACCCACTTGGACCCTTGCCCCGATGAAAAAAGGAAGGGGCATTACAGGAAGAGCTCGGATTGGAAATGTTTGCAGCGGGTATGTACAGCTGACTTTAATCTGCGACACTTCTGCCTTCTGATTCCTACACTACATTGCATCGGCCCCAGCGGGTCCTTGCATGCATACACGAATTACCTGGTATGTGTTCATTGTCAGGCATTGGGTGACAGACGTATAGACTAAAAAAAATTAAAAAAAAATTGTCAGGCACTGCTTTCGTCATTTGACGTGCGCATCTGGCTGGACCTGCATCTGGCGTGTAGGTAGTGAGGCAGTTCGTCATACAGGGGATGGTGATTCCGCCAATTCTTTGTGTATCAGGCAACAGGTTTCTGGATT
>Ga0307514_10001525_pt1 | contig 27722 bp, 30 predicted proteins | sample 16_EM_MG_FD_203088 | JGI IMG/M metagenome (GOLD analysis project Ga0307514, IMG submission 203088) | Populus trichocarpa ectomycorrhiza microbial communities from riparian zone in the Pacific Northwest, United States - 16_EM | ecosystem: Host-associated > Plants > Roots > Unclassified | place... | reverse complement strand
TCTTGCGGGGAACTGCAGTCCGTATACCCTTAGTCCGGGGTTTAGAACCATCGATCCTCTCACTCTCGCTAGTGTCGAGTTGTGGGCGGGGCGATGCCACCCAAAGGATTAACTGAGGCGTGTCAGTGCGAAAAACCGTCCCGGGCCTCGCTATGTTATACCCTAGCAGGTTGCACCCGCTGAACCCACTCGAGTGGTTTAGAGGTGTCACGGGATGGGGCGCGCCTCGGTTTTTTTTGGAACCTGGAAAAAATTAAGCTCAAGCTCAAGGTTCTGCAGTAGACCCCACTATTGGCTAGGTATCACGAACGCTCCCCTGATAATTCGAGGAAAACGGTTCGATAGGGTACGTTGGTCATACGACAAGGATGGATTGATTACACAAAATAGATACAGTCGTTACAAACAATGATATATATGTGGTGCAAATGTGGTGGGAAGCTAGATGAGATGCACATACAAAGAAATTGATCGTACAGGCACCGTTTAGTGAGGAAGAGCTGGTTCGATCCAATCGTTCTTGCCGTTATTCACGGAAGGGGTGGACCACCACTTGACATCAGGGCGCTAATATACAATGGCCAGATCCCAATCCGGACGGAGACCTGACTGGCGGTCGGAAGGCTGGATCCGAGTCCGGACGGATTGTCTCCTCCCCGGTTCTCCAGTCCGGACGATTTTTTTTTCTGGATCTGACCTTGATTGCGGATGTCAGGGGTCCTGAGCTGGGCCGCTGATGCGGTGGTGGCGCCCAGAGGTGTTCGCTGCCGCTGTCAGAAGAGGAAGGGTTTTTCCCCCGAGCGGCCGGCATTCCGCAAAAGTTTTCAGATAGGAAACCGAGCCGCGGTTGACGCCATGGAAGGCTTGACATTTGCAACGCCGTTTGATCTACTCACCGCGGGGTATTCTTCCGTTGAAAGATATCTTCGACGGGTAGGTTTTCCGCTGCCCCCGGTGACTGATTTGTAAGTGAATTCGGCAACTTCGTCAGTCTGAGTTGAAACATTCCTGGAAAGTAGACCTGTGTATTCAATATAAGTAACGAGGTTTCCAGGTGGACTGACCGTTATCCCCCAAACATCTACCGCTCAGTGCACACGCCATGGTCTGGACAGTCGTTGGTGGCTCACCTCCTCCCACTCGTGTCTTTACGCGTCCACTCGACAACAACGAAATCCAGTTCTTTTATGATGCCAAATTCAACGACATAGTAGCACACTGCCTAGTCCACACAACGCGGGACTCTTTGTTTGAGCTCTCAAACGTTGCCAGGACTTGGGTTGCCCTCAAGCGAATCTTCCCTTTGCTTGGAGCAACTACGAAGGAGATGGGTGACGAGGTCTCCAGTGCTTCATTCACCGTCGCGGAAGCAGATCTCGCTGTCACCCGTCCGGGAGAGGTTGGCCTCCTCACGGCCAATTCGGAGGCGGAGGTTCAACAGTTTGTGGACCAATTGTTCTCTGGCCCACGACAGCTCTCGCCCAATCTCCTTGCACGAATTTACATCTTTTCTCGGCGAGACAACCCCGGAGTATATCATATGGTAACTAACATTACCCACTCGATCACCGACGCAATATCTGTGCTGGCTCTCGTCCGGACATTCTTCGATATTCTATCACTTCCACCAACGACCCACGTCCCCGATCTCGAGGCAAGGCTCGCCCTCTGTGTCGGATTGGAGAATTTAAATCCCAACCGAAACCTACCACTTCCCCGTCGACGGTGGAGACGGGCAATCGGCTGGGTCATCCACCACATTAGGGAATCTAAGATTCGGGTAAGACTCCAATTACCCTCGCCGTCCACTGTGCTTACTGAGTTTATAGGGTGGGATGACTCTCCCACGTAAAATCACGACGTATACGCCTTATCGAGTTCCGCGATCAAGGAGATTGGTAACGACATTCACCGAAGAAGAATCAACTCTCGCCATCGCCAATTGCAGAAAATACGGCATAACCTTCGGAGCCGCATTACCCATTTTGGGACAGCTGGGTAGCTCTCGCCTCCTCCACCGAAGGTACATCCGCGGTGAAATAGGGAAAGAAGAATGGGAGTGGCGTCGGATTCAACCGTGGAACGGTCAGAGATTTTTTAACTACCGGCCGTACCTCGACAAGGATTGGTGCGCAAACGGTGGTTCGGAAGTTGTGGCTCTCGGGATCAACTTCTTCAATTATACCCATCTGTTCATGCCTACCGTTTCTGACGAATGGATCGTCCACAACCGACACAACCTCAGGGATGGCGCACCGCCGTTCTCCGCCCTACTATCGCAAGGCCGGTTTGTTCTGCGGTCCAATGAGATCAAACAAAAGTTCAAGAAATTTGTCGCACATCCACTTCTTTTCGAAATCGCAAGCGCCAGGCTCCCAATGAATCTGCCACTCCGAAAACAAGTTGGGAAGGTTTGGATGAAAATCCAGGAGGGTGGAGAGCTCGACGAACCTGAAAAACACGTCCCAAGCGTTCTGACGGACGACGTCATATGCCATAACAATGAATCCAGCTTGGGAAACGTGAGTTTCATTTATCCTCTCGCATATTTGTTCCTGTTACCGATAACTCGCATCAGGTTGACCCCCAGCAACCAACCGAATACCCGTTGCATCCGTACAACCCACTTTCCTCCCAGAAGTACTACCCTCGGCTGAATGCCGATGGAGACCTTTCAGCCGAACCAGCTGTCCGGGTCATAGACTCCTGGGTAAGGGGCTGTGCCCGACCGGCAGCGCTCTACCTGGGCTCCTTTACCTACGACAAGAAATTAACTATTTTCGTCTCGTGGAATGGAGATACTTATGAGGATTCTATGGTTGAAGAATGGCTGAAGGAAGTCAAGCTTGCGACGCATCATTACCTCTGCCAGTGTAAGCCCAGTGCCCCCCCGGTGATCCCCGGACCATGTAGGTCCAAACTTTAGCACGACGTGATTTGTAGGAATACTTTGGACATTTATTCTGGTATATAAGGACTGCTACTTTGTACTAGGATAGCTACGGTACCCAACAAATTGTCTCAATCGTCGACACCCTGCGACACGACTGGACTGACCAGCCGAAACCGATTAGTATCATAGCGCCTGTACCGCCGACGAATGCGCACGAGAGCTGTTCGGCAACGAATGCCGTGGTCAGTTCGCAAAGAAGCTTCGCCCCTGATTCCGAGAGTTCTTTGTATCGACGGATCTGTACGATCCAACCGCCAACTTCACATTCCATCCTTCATCTGTGATACGAGCGAAGAGGGCTTCGTCTTTCGAGGGGTGAGAGCGAAGTTCTGAGTCCACGTAAAGAGCGGTGTTGTCACGGTGGACTTTGAGGGTGGACTCCGGGTTGGGGAGTGAATCAAATGCTGTCAGGTGAGAATCTTCAAGTGCCTGGTATCCCTGGGTGCAAGTTGGTATCAGACGCATATTCTCAACTCTACTAGATGAGACCTCGACGAGCTGGGCTCAGTTTGTCTGCAGGAGAAGGAGCAGGAGGGAATCTGTGAGGGTAACAACGCGGGGCACCTTGTCCGTAGTTGTGCGGCTCCTCCAGGAACATACGAGGGCCGCCTGTGGCTACGCCCAAAGACTGCAAACCGACGTGCAGAATGTCTGAAGTAACTGGGTCATTGGAAGTGTACACTGTGAGAGTGCTCATCCTTCGAGCGTGTTTTCTAGAAACGGCCCATTCCGCTTTCGTCGGGATTCTCTTGAAAGACTTTCAAATAAAGTAAGTAAGCGTGAAGAGACTAGACACCATGGCCTGACTCACAAAACTTCTGTCTTTTTCATCCCAGACATCCTGCGGAAAGCACTTGAGCAACGGAGCCAGTCGCTCCTGAGTCTTCCATAACACATCCAACACCGGGTCTTTGAAACTTTTGCGACAACACGCCAACGATGCAGCAGTCGCCTTTGCTTCTGAGGCGACGAGCTTGCGCGCAAGGAGCCTAAGGGTCTCATCCACGTTGAGACACGGATGCATATATGGCCTAGAAGGAGCCTTAGTTCACGTATTAGAGTTATGGGATGGCCTTTACACCTCACATTCAATCCTAGTCACGAAGATACGACCGTCCGAAGTATTCACCACAAGTGGAACGCGTCGAGTGTGGAAGAATCCAAAGTGGCGCGCTAAAGCGCCTACCAATGATCACACCGCCATCCCGCAAAACCACTTGTGCGTTGTCCTCAACCTAACTCTCTCAACTGGATTTTGGATTTGGGTGGGTTTATACGCTTTCCCAGGACTACTTGATGAAGGGGGTGTGAATTAAATGACACCGTGGAAGGTACAACTATGCGATGGATAATATCAAGAGCAACAAGTACTGTGACGCCTGGTCGTTTTCTGACAGATTTCTTACTCAAGTGCGTTCCCTGGTAGGCCGGCGTTACTAAGGAACATTTGAGGTGTAACAAATGGGCCTTACTCGTGTGATCAATGTGCCCCCCAATCTGTCTGAAGAGCTTGATCATTTCCACAACGCTCCCCCACCGCCCATCGACGTGGTCAACATTTACTATTCGGGGGAAAACTTGAAGGAGGGTTACAGCAACTGCCGACGCTGCCTCCCGTGTGATAGGCGCTTCTCCAACTTGAAGAACCTTCAAGGCGCAATCCACCCGTGGGATGACGGCCGCATCTCCCGACGGGAGGAGGGGTGGCTCAGTGCCAGTTGTCGCCTCTGCAAGCTCTCCCGCTTGCACATGAATGCGGAGTTCAGAGAGTCGGGGACAGTGACAAGAGAGGGCGACGAGTCCCCTGAGCGTGACGCCAGTGAGGGCACTACATGGCGCTCCGCCTAGTCGAAGGATTTCCAACTTTGGCATCGCTCGTGCTAGGCTGGTGACGATATTGTCGTCAACTGTTGACGAACAACCATTACGACAGGAGAACTCGATCTGGAGGAGTTCCATTTGCTTGAATACGAGCAGGGATGAGTAGTTCGGGTTCCACGACTGTGAAGTGCAAAATTTGAATTGTGAAAGTGTGTTTTGGACGGACGCGGCAAGAGCGACGACTTTGAATTCTTCGAGGAAGCCACCGATCTGAGCGGAGCTGGATATAGGACGGAAGGTAATGGTTTCCAACTTCCCGAATGTCGCTTCAGAAAATGCTTGGAGCCAGTCGCGTCCAGAGTCCCACCCGAAATACATTAGGTTAAGATTCGGAAGTGTCAACGGAGGAAGCGATGTCTGCCCCTGCGTGAATATCCAAAGCTGGCGGAGTTTTGGGAGGGTATGGAGAAACCCGCGTGCCTCATCTGTCAACGGACAGTTCACATAAAATGTTTGGAGAGTATTTCGGTTGCAGGCGAGGAGCATCTCGGAAACCGCCTCTGTGATGACTTGATTTCTCGGAAGGCAGTCCAGCTGAAGATGTTGAACGTCGGGGCACAATGTCGAAAACCAGGCGATCGTTGACGCGGCCATCACCGTGGGAGCATTTGCAGCAAATTTGATATCGATCCTGACGGTCCTGGGAGAGAGAAACCAGGGAATAAATGGCATGAACGTCTTTGAGACCGCTTCGCACTCAAAGACTTCCAGCCCTGGAAGCACAGGTTCGTTGCCGGTGCGGAGTTGCAGCACTGGCAGAACATCCAACGCCACTAGGTCCTTCGAGGCGTCCACTTTGAGCTTCCGCATTCCTCGAGCGTATTTTCGAAAACGAGACCACTCTTCCTTCGTTGGGAGTCTGACGAAAGACTTCCTTGGCAGAGCAATCAGATGAGAAAATAAAAGCCGTTAGGGGACTCACAAATTGACCTTTCTCCACCTTCCAGACATCCCCCGGCAGAGACTTGAGTAGCGGAAGTAGTCCATCCTGAGTCTCCCATAACGCATCCAACAGTGGATCTTCAAAGCTTCTGCAACAGCACGCCAACGATACAGCGGCCGCCTTTGCTCCTGACGCGACGAGCTTGCATGCAAGGAGCCTAAGGACCTCATCCACGTTGAGACACGGATGCATATTCGACCTGGAAGGGGGTTTAGCATATGTACTGAAGGCGTGTGGTGGCTAGATAACTCACGTTGAATTTCGTCGGCAGCCGCGTAGGTACGCTCGTCCAATGCGTTCACCGCTAGAGTCCGAAGAGATGTTCTTCAATGACAGAAGCGCCCACCGACCACACCGGTGTCAGGTGAGGCGGCTCGAGTAGATTGAATCAAGTGTAGCTCTCTAGAGCTCTCTCGACCGGGTTTCGCATTTAAGTGAGCGGCTTACCAGTATCCTTTCTCACATGGAGTGAGCGACAGCAAAGGTGATGTTGAATTATCTAGGATACGGATATACGTTGTACATACAAGAGAACACCAGACACTTTGACATCTGGTCGTTCTCAACGGAGTCCCTTCGCGATTGCGTTGCCTAACAGGGTGCCACTAAGAATCACCGAACGGTAGGCGCGTCTCACTTCCGTGGTGGATGCGGCCGCCAATCCACCGAAATATTTGACTGTTTCCGCAATGCCCTTCTACTGTGGATCGATATATTTGATGTCGACTACTTCTGGGGAAAATCTGGAGGGGGGTTAGGCAGACAGACCACCAACGTTTCTTTCTTAGATGGCAGTTCCTCCAACTTAAGATCCGTTGAAGCAGTACACAGCCGTCGGGATGTGGGAAACCGCTACCAGTTTCCGTAGCCGATGGTAGCGGAGGCCAGCTTGCTGATCGGACTGTCCCGGGTGTCCCATGCGATCCCGTGTGTCACCTGACCGGGGTCCGTAAAACCGCCAGATGCCCGGTTTTACGGACCCCTGGTTTTACGGACCCCGGTCGAGAACTCCGACCTACGGCTACCAGGCCGGCTGCCAGCTTGTCCAACACTGGGTTGGGGGGTCGGAGCACAAAGCAAGCAAGATGAGTTCCTTAAGCTTGAATGCAAGACTACTGGGGGCCTGGCCGGGCCGTCGGTCTGTAGTTGAAAGAGACGTGTAGATCGAGCTAGAAAACGACTTGCGAGCAAGCTATCCGGGGGAGGTCAATACAGATCAAGAAGAACGCGGATTCCAGTACGCGAAAAGGAAATGCTAACGCTGAGGATACTCGAGAGAAATACAGGAGTATTATAAGTAGGTCGAGCAAACAAAAGATCGGATGACCGCCGCTGAACCTTTCCCGCGTCACCGCCTACGGACCAAATTGTGGTATACCCCGTCCTGAAATCATTCGGCGGCGTTATTTTCGTCAGAATCGTATGGGTTCGTCAATATTCCGTATATATCAAAGTATGATGGTCAAGCGGCGAATAAAACCTAAGTTCTGTTTGGCGCGAGAGTGAGGAAGTGGTTGGCGAAGCCTTAGTCAACGCAGTCCTTCGGGCCTACTCCCGATGAACTGCCGTTCTAGAATACGACACCTGGAGAGGTGTTACTTCAAGGTATAACGAGGGGTGTTTTACTTACCTGAACAATCGACAATTTTTCTGGAGTGGCGGATCGCGTTCACAACCTTCAACCATCCTTCGTCGTGGGCTTTGATGCTTTCTACCTGGGGGAAAATGCGAGCCAGGGTAAGGGCGGTCCTCGACACTGACTCCTCCGGCATGGGTATTCTTCCGACATCAAGGTGTTTCAAAGCACAATCCCTCCGCAGGACGCTAGGCTCAGCATTAGGAGTCATCCCAATGGTTGCTGGTGGGGTAAAGAGGCTAGCCACCTGAATGTGTATACAAAGGTCAAAGAGGTTCGGGCAGTGGTGGGCGAGAGCCACGAGTCCTTTGGCTGTAACGCCGGTGGGGATTCGGCGGCACGGTGGTACGCCTAGTGCAAGATGTTCAAGCTTCGGCATTGCTCGCGCTAGGTTAATGATGATCCCGTCGTCCACCATCGAGGAGCAACCACCTATGCAGGGGAATTTGACGAAGAGGTCTCTCATCTGCGTGAATGAAAGCAAGGAGGAAAAGGTCGGGTTCCATGAGCACGACCCATACAGACGGAACTCTGACAACGTATCCTGGATGGATGCGGCGAGTGCGACCCTTTCGAATGTCCCGAGGAAGTCGCCAATCTGTTCGGATCCAGGGGTGAACTCGATGGACTCCAACTTCCCAAACGTCGCTCCATGGAACATCGCCAAACAGTCGTCGTCATGATCGTATCTGACGGCGAGGTTGCTGAGATTTGGAAGCACCAGTGAAGGCAGTGGTGTGCCTCTCTCTATGACCACCCTAAACTCGCGTAGTTCGGAGAGTCTGCAAACTGCTTCACGGGCCTCCTCTGTCAGTGGAGAATCCGCATTAAATGTCCGGAGAGTATTTCGATTGGCGGTGAGCAGCGATTTAGAAACACCAGCAGTAATCACCGGGTTTTTTGGTAGGCCACTGAGACGGATGTGCTGCAAGTTGGGAAATCGTGCCGGGAAGGTGGCTATCAATGAGGCAACCAACCCTCCTGGAATGCGGGACGTTTTGAAACGGATGTCGATGAGGGTGATTGTAGGGGAGAGGAACAGGGGGATGAATAAGGTGGACAGCCCATCGACTCTCCGCAAATCGAGAGTTTTCAGATTCGGGAACAAGGGTTCGTTGACGCTGACATGTTGTAAAAGAAAGGGCCCTTCCAAAGACAGGCCACCGGGGATGCCATGATTTCTGAACTCTCGCATCCTTCGTGCGTACTTCCGGAAACGAGTCAATTCCAGCGTCGTCGGCGGTCTTCTGAGATGCTCCTAAATCAATCATTTGAGGGAAGATATGACGTTAGTTGCTTTGACACTCACAGCACATTCGCAACTGTTCCAGACATCTTCCGGGAATGTTTTCAGCAACGGGATCAGTTCGTACTGGGTTTCCCATAATGTGTCTAACACTGGGTCTTCGAAGTCCTTGCAACAACACGCCAACGCGACGGCAGTCACCTTCTCTTCAGACGCGACGACTTCGCAGGCGATAAGTCTCAGGATCTCGTCCACGTGGAGGCAGGCGTGCATCGGTCCTGGAGGACACGTTTAACTCCACATCGCACGCGGATGCAATGGCAACTCACGATCAATGTCAATACTAACGTCGCCGAGGAGGGTCTCAGGTAGTCGCGATCGCCGGTTTATTCACGAGAGGAGTGAAAGGAACGAAGTCAAGGAACGAAGCGCCCTCCGATCGCCGTCTGGGCCCTCGCCGACACCCGGGCTTACGCTTTCAACTTCAAGGAAGGAAACAACTCACTTCTCTCCCTATCAAAAGGGATTCTACTGGCTACGAAGATAAGGGACCCCCTGATCCTCACTGAATTTTTCTTCCAGCGGGTCCGGATGCCTTCCAACGCTCATGCAAGGAGATCCCATGGACCTTCGGCAACCACTAGAAGAACAGCTACATTCAATTGCCTCGGAAATCCCTCTAAATAGTGTAGGAAAAATAGCTACGAACTCCCTACTCTATGTTCCGTCCAGTGGTGGGGATCACCTTTGTGGTTTCGGGCGCTGGTCCCACTATCAATCGAAAATCACCGTCGAAGGGGGTTCGGAGTGAAAGTATCCGATCATGACTAAGGGGAGACCGAGATTTGTTAGGAGTGGGGGAAACCGCCTATGGTGTAGGAGTTTGAAACTAACAGGAGATAGGAATGCAAGTCAATAAAAGCTGAGAGCTGGTTGTTGCTAGACACAACGGGAGTAGACCTGCAACGGTCCGGAAGGACAGATAAGAGAATGGGTGCGTTGCGTGGGCTTTTCATTATCGGAGCTGGATGGCCCTCAATCCAATGAAGGTCTCAGGCGCGGTTCCTAGAAGCGCTACCGTCAATGTCATTCTGAGGTTTAGCAAATCAGTATTTCTTACTTGAGCGATGGGTAAGTTGTCGGAAACCCCGATTCTATATGCAACCATGCCCACCCCGGACTGGCATACTTGATATAGTTGAGACGGGGGAAAATGCGAAGTAAGGCTAGGGAAACCGTTGACCTAGAACCCTCCGGCACGTATATCTCCCCAACTTCAAGAATCGTCAAGGCGCAATCCTCGCGGGGCATGGTGGATTCGCCACCAGAAGCGACTTGAGGGATTTCTGGCGAATCGAGGCTAGCGACTTGAAAGTGGATACAGAGCAAAGCGAGGTGGAGACAATAATGAGCAAGGGCAGCGAGTCCCTTGGCTGTGACACCGGTAGGGATTTTGCAGGGTGCCTCGCCGAAGCGAAGGATTTCCGGCTTGGGCATCGCTCGTGCCAAGTCAGTGACGATATTATCATCTATCGTAGATGAGCAGTCATGTATGCAAGAGAACATGATGTCGAGTTTCTTCAATTGTGTGAACGGAAGGAGCGAGCGACAATTAGGCCTCCATTGGCTTGAGGTACAGAATTGAAACTCTGTGAGTGTCGCCATGATGGACGTAGTGAGCGCAACGCTTTCAAACGCTTCGAGAAAGTCGCCGATTGAGGAAGAATCGGAACGAAAGGTAACTGAGGTCAGCTTCCCAAACGTCGCTCCACGAAATCCTTGTAACCAGCGATGGTCGTCGTTGTATTCGACGTCTATCGTGGCGAGATCTGGGAGTGCCAGTGTGGGTAACGAGCCAGGGCCGTCGATAACCACCCATAAATCACGTAGGCTGGGCAGTTTGTGGATAACTTTGTTGGCCTCCTCTGTCAGGGGGGAATCGACGTGGAATCGTTGGAGAGTATTCTGATTGGTTGCGAGAAGCATTTCGGAAACAGCAGCGGTGATCATCGGGTCTCTCGGTATGTGGAGAATGGTAATCCTTTGTAAGTTGGGACACAGCGTCGGGAGGGCTGCGAACATCGAAGCCGCCGCCGCGGTGGGGAGACCGGATGCAAATCCGAGAAGGATGGAAGTGACTCTGGAGGAAAGGAACAAAGGGATGAATGGAATGAAATCCCCAGTGACGTGTGGCAGCTCGAGGGATTTCAGATTTGGGAATAAAGGTTCACTAAGGGTAAGGAACTGGAAGACTGGGAGAACTTTTGAGTATGGGGGGTGGGGGCCGCATTCTTTGAATGTTCGTATCCTTCGAGCATATCCACGGAGGCGGGCCCATTCCAACTTCGTCGGGAGTCTATTGAAAGGTTATCAAAAGAAGTGCTTGAGCAGATGGAGAACGGGTAATGTTGTCGGAACACACCATGCACCCGCGAGAATCCAGGGCACCCCCCGACAAAGTCTTGAGCAACGGGGTTAACCCCTTTTGAGTTTCCCATAATACATCTAATACTGGATCTTCGAGGCTTTTGCAGCAACACGCCAAGGTGGCGGCAGTCGCCTTCCCTCCAGACGCGACGAGTTCGCAGGCAATAAGCCTGATAATCTCATCGACGCGGAGGCAAGGGTGCATTGGTCCTACGCGGATGCAATGATAGTCCACAGTCAATACGAACGGTGCTGATTGGGGTGTCGAGTACGGTAGTCGTGATGTCCGGTTTTGTTCACGGGTGACGGCGGCCTTTTGGCAGAGGGTTGCCCCAGTCCAGGTCCAGAAAGATGAAGCGCCCGTCGATCATGTTGAACCGCGCATTCCCTCGAATACAACTTTCAAAGTAGTGCAAAGACCCAACGCGTGCGGAGCAAGAAGTCGGTACCAAGTTAAAGTATTTTCGCACTTCCATACATAAGGCGTAGAGCCGACAGACGGAGGAGTCCAGAATGCACTCATCCTTACTCAGGTGCGGATGGTAACAACACAGCACAAACATCATACGAGGTAATGACATCCCGCCGTACTTCATCGGCTGGTTGAAGCACGTTACGGCTACGATAGCCTCCGAGGAGCACATCACGCGCTCTGGGCTGATCACGAAGTTGAGCGTCCCAACGAAAACCCGATTCACCCCTCCCCAACAGGACTGAAGCCGTTCGGAGATTGCAGATATTCCAGAAAGTATATACTCATTTCTTGATGCTGCAACCTCCAGATGCTTTCAATTCGTACCCCACGACGCTCTCAAAGGCAAACAAACTCAAATACTTACGCGTCGGGACATCAGCGCAAAGTGAAGAGGGATTATCAGCCATTACGTGGGAGAGGCTGCTCGTTGACGAACTGTCAATAATCGGATACGCGATGTTATGCAACGTCAGATATGCCTTGACAGAGGGGAAAGAAGCCACAACGGCGTTTTTGCGCAATCGTCCCCCATAAGAGAAAAACGGCCGTACAAGGACATATCGCAACAACCAACCATGTTGTTGTGGCCACCGTCTGAAATCGTTGTTAGACACGGCTCTTGGCCCTCTTCGATTCCATCAAATGGGACGCGTTTCAAGGCATGGAAAAGAGCCGGTACGCACCATCGCAACTGATTTTTGATTCAAACCTACCCACGGCTAAAGCGCTAAGGGGCCGTTTGAACAAAGCAACTACTTGGCAATAGGAACACTTGCTTATTCCCGAAAGTCCCCCCGAGAACACGAGGAGGGTGGCCCGAAACAGTCAAACCGCTCAGTTTGCGATTAGGCCTTTGGGCACACCACCACACCATGGGGTTTGATGGGTGATGAGTGGCTCTTTCGTTGTTGAAAGAACCCAGATTGGTTGGTTTGTCAACGTCACACCCGCTTCCGAAAGGTATTTAAGCCATGGGCAGTTGGTAGGAGGATACTTCCTCACCTACCAAACGCCATTTGTCCCACCCTCTCAATAGCTTCAACATTCTTCAACACCTCGCGATGGCGAACTTGAACGGCGACAACAGCTTTTATTACGCATCCACCGCTTCAGAAGAGGTCGGCTCATGCCCATTCCTGTGGTACCAGATGTTACCCACTACGGAGGAGGTTTACCACCACGGTCCACCCACCTTCAGCGACAGCTGGACCACGGTTGACCAGCCAGGTCCTTCAGCCATCGCGTCAACCAGTCGTCTAGCGACAATAAGCTTTGGTGAGTGACCCTCCAGACTTGTCATCAATCTTTGCCTTACGCACGAGAGTCCAGATTCACTTCCCCCCGCGCTCGATTCACACCCAGCCACCTCGCCTGGTTTCTGTTGGTCAACCATCGGTCAACCCACCCCCCTAGACCACACTGCCGCATCAAGCCAGCACACCCTCTTCTTGGGTGGACGAGAGGGTGATACCATAATGCAAGCACAGACCTTAAACCCCGGTGAGTGTCGCTTAAGCCCTCGAAGGCTTGAGGTTTGGGTACTCACCGATCACAAACAGCCCCGATTGACTTCTGGGCTCCCCAGAAGTATGGGGTGCCAACCGATACATATTGGGTAGTAAGTACTAAGTGACCAACAATCGTTGTTCCCGTAATTTTTGACGATCCGTTGTAGGACAGCACGTTTAGCCACCATCAACCCAGTGTTGGCATGACAAGAACTGGGAGGTTCGATAGACAATTCACCCCATATTGTGGGACATACAGTTCTCGTGCCGGCACGTACGAGAACACAGAGGCTGGACAGTCAACCCAAGCACCTCCCCCAACCTCGTATCACATGCAACCGACAGCACGACCCGCCGGAGGGATATCCGAGACACCGGCCAACGCCGAACAACATCAATCAATCACAGAAGAAGAAGAGGCACCAGTAAGTGACTTTTACTGTTCTTTAATTCCTCATGTAACCGATTGTTTGCCCGACGTCAGGTACCCCAGACACAGCGCCCCCGTGAAGGAGTAGCACGCCCCCACCGCGAGCGCAACCACAAGGATGTGCTCAAGCTGCGGAAATGGGCGAAAGCTCTGTGGGGGTCCGAGGAGCTCCCGAGTCACCGGGAGGCGATCGCTGGTAGGTACCTTGCTGAAATGATATACCTGATCTAACCGATCACAACTCAGCCGCGGCCAGGATCATATCGGTGCTCCGGCAGCCCATCTATGACGAAGACCGCCTCTTCAGGGGCCATGGTCGTCGTACTACAGTGAAAACGAAGAGGGCCGAAGAGGAGTACGAAAGGAGGAATGGGACCCGCCAGACATACCAGGAACTCAGCCGGCACTACCTCCTGGGAGTCGGCCGGTCTACGTGGAACGCAACGCAGCTATTGGTTAGGGGTGAGTACGGATGTGATCGTACGGCATTGGGGCTTCTACTTACCCTCCTCTAGTGCTGGAAGAGCTTGACACCCTCGAAAACCACGTGGGAAAAACGAGCTCTTCCTCAGAATCAGATATGGGTGGTTTCCAGGTTTAGGGATAACCCGGACGATTCGTTATTGGATCACCATATCTCATAGAACCTGAAAAAGTTTACTTCACTTCAACCATCAACCCTTTGTGATCAGAGCCGAGATGAGCGTGTATTGTCAAAGACCTGTCGGATTGATGGAAAAACCCCAAACACATCATGTTCGTGTAACTGCGGGATTTCCTGGTGATGCATCCTTTCAGGTAGGTTCAGATGGGAGGACTTCTGTTGAATACAGGTAACACAGAACCTGGCCACAAAACGGTTGGATATCGTTCCATGAGGTGAATGGCGATGACTTGTTGCTACGGAGTAAGATTTGGATCAGGAATACAGAGCATCGCTTACAATCGATGACCGTGAAGGCGGAGGTAGCTGTGATCCAGCTGTAGTCGAGTGAAGGCGAAATAGACGTGAATCGACAAGAAACGATGGAAAGATGATTATCGACGTGGGAAACAGCCAAGTGAAATGGGCATCGGAGTTGACTGAGTCTCAAGTTGAACAGAGGATCCCGTCGATAATCTCTCGGACGTGGGCACCGCGTCGCCTCAGTTTGGTTTGCAGGGCATTGGAGGCGGTGGTCAATGTCGAGGTCCAGGTTCGTGGCATCCTAAGTTTCCTTTATTCGAGCGGTAGGTTCTGCGATTCACACGCTCGTTCGTCTCTTCACATCTCTCAATCATCATATGGCAGACACCAACACGACGGTCGCGACGGTTCCCAAGCCAATAGGAGATTTCCAACACCTTTCTCAAACACCTTTTCTCTCCCTCCCGGGGTGGTTCGTCGAGTGTAACGCGGAAATTACTGATTCCAATACCCAACGGAGACATACGCGCTCAGAGCTGGAAACTGGGAAGCAGGAGCTAGGAATTGCGATCAAGGAAGGAGTTGAATGGATTGCATCCATTAGGAAAGCGAGATACGGTCGGTTTGTATTTATATACTTCGTTTGACGAGGACTTGGCCAGCGAACGCGGCCCTCTTACCGCACCCTCGACCCTCAACTTCTCGCGTACGCTCCGAGTCTCAGCCCTTTCGCCTTCGCTTTGCAGAACATGTCATCACCAACACTCCCAGGACAACCACCCTTGTTTCTTCCCACCATCCCCGGACGAAGAGAGGATACGGAGAGATCTATGGTGATTTGGAAACACGCAGAATAGATGGTCTCAAGCATGGTTCCTGAAAGGGGTGTCATCAGTAGCATTCCGTGGTCCACCAAATAAATCCCCACTTTAGTTTTTTGGAAACCCCGATTGTATGCTCGACCTTTGCCCAACTTGGATCAGTATGTCTGATACAGTCGAGATGGGGGAAGATGTCAAGGAGGATCAGGGCAACCGCCGACGTAAACTCTTCTGGCACATGTATCTCTCCAACTTCAAGATCCGTCAAAACGCAGTCCTCCCGTGGCATAGCGTATTTTCCGTCGGAGATGACTTGAAGGATTTCCGATGGGTTGAGGTCATCAACTCGAAAGTGGATACGAAGCTTAGAAAGATGGGGACAATGGTAAGCGAGGGCAGCGAGTCCCTTGAGTGTGACACTGGCGGGGGTTTTGCAGGGCTCCTTGCCAAAGCGAAGGATTTCCAGTTCGGGCATCGCTTGGGCCAAGTCAGTGACGATATTGTCGTCTATCGTAGACGAGCAACCACGTCCACAAGGGAATATGAGGTCGAGTTCCTTCAGTTGTGTGAACGGAAGGAGCGAACGGCAATCTGGCCTCCATGTGGATAAGGTGACGATTTTGAATTTTGAGAGCGTCGCCGTGATGGATGTAGTGATCGCAGCACTTTCAAATGCTCCAAGTAAGTTGCCGATCGAGGAAGATACAGAATGAAAGGTAACCGAGGTCAGCTTCCCAAGCGTTGCCCCGTGGAATCCTTGCAACCAGCCATGGTCGCTGCCACACAGAATATCTATGGTGGTGAGATTTGGGAGCACGAATGTGGGTAACGAGCCAGGGCCATCGACAACCACTGATAAATTGCGTAGGTTGGGGAGTTTGTAAACCACTTTTTTGGCCTCTTCTGTCAAAGGGGAGTCGATGTGGAGTTCCTGGAGAGTGTTTCGGTTGGTGGCGAGAAGCATTTCTGAGAGAGCGGCAATGACCATCGGATATGTTGGCACGTAGTGGAGGCTAATCCTCTCCAAGTTGGGACACAGTGTTGGTAGGGTTGTGATCATCGAAGCAACCATCGCTCTGGAGAGGCACGTCCAAAATATGAGAAGGATAGAGGTGATTCTGGGAGAAAGGAACAAGGGAACGAATGGAATCGATTCTTCAGTGACGTTCAACAACTCTAGAGATATCAAACTTGGGAGCAAAGGTTCGCCGATGGCACGAAACTGTAACACTGGGAGTACTTGCGAAGGTGGAGGCTGGATGTCACGTTCTTTGAGTGTTCGCATCCTTCGAGCGTATCCCCGGAAGCGGGCCCATTCCAGTTTTGTCGGCAGTCTCCCGAATGACTGTTGGAATAAGTGGTTGAGAAAATGTAATACGGATCATATTGTCGGAACACACCATGCATGTATGAGGATCCCAGACGTCCCTGGGCAAAGACTTGAGTAATGGAACCAGCTCCTCTTGGGTCTCCCACAATGCATCCAGCGCCGGGTTTTCGAAACTTTTGCAGCAACATGCCAAGGCAACGGCAGTCGCCCTCCCTCCAGATCTGACGAGTTCGCGCGCGATAAGCCTTGTAATTTCATCCACGTGGAGACAGGGGTGCATCAGCCCTAGAAGGTGTGTTCAATTATATGCCAATAGCACGCGGATGCAATCAATACGAACGTCGCTGGGGGGTCTCGAGTATTCGCGATCGCCGGCGTCGTTTACGAGTGAAGCGGAGATGTCGATGAAACGCCCGTCGATCGCCATCCAGCACTCTCTACCAATTGTGTCGACTTGGATTCCTTTCAACGCCAAGGCCATCACATACCACGATACCGACACAAATTCTCGAACGCACAAGTTTACCTGCAAGCTTCGTAGCCTCGTGGTGGGCTTCCAACCTCTGCCCTCTGATCTCGACGATATCCTTCTTGTAGCATTCACCATCCCTCACATTTGGAGACTATTTCAAACCCACGGGGGAGCTGGGATCAGGTCAGGCGGACTGTAGAGCTATTACAGACAACCCCACGGGCTATCCCTCTCCCATCCACGAACTGATCGGTCTCGATGTAAGCCCAGCGGCTGGCAAAAAGCAAATTAGTTGTGCAAGTTGAGCGTCCATGGGGTCTCTGAACTCGACCGGACCACATGATAGTCCCACCCAACTTTGGACAGATAACCGCATTGCAAGGTTGTGCGCAAGTAACTTGGGCCCTCGTATTCACAGGGACAGATCCTTTAGACTTGCGACGGGAATCGGGGAACATTGAATGGGGCCAGCACCTGCGAAATGGGGGAACCGGAGAATTGAGATGGATGGACTGTACACAAACTGCCAACCCACTGGCCATAGCTTTCGAAGTAGTTGGAAGGAGATCCATCACCTGCGGAACAGCTTCCATTGTGCCTTGAAGGGGTAGAACAGGGTAGAACGCAACGCCGAATGGCGACAGTAATATGCGAGGTGATGGTATCCGCACAGCAGATCCCCAACCAAATCGATGGTCAATTTAGTACGGTACATTTTCCCAGAAACCGGCCACCGAGTGCCAGTGCACAGCGGCTCGCGGCCAACAGAATATATTGGGACTAAATCAATAAAGGCTGAGAAACGATTGGGGTCAGATACAACAAAAGTAGAGCTCCGCGGTGATTTGAGGGCGTGGGCAGGAGAGATGGGGAGAAGAAGATGGACGTATCGTGCAGGTATCTTACTATCGAAGAATGGCAGTGGGATCATGTGGTTTCGGTAATAAAACCCGCGCGAAGACCTGGGTGTAAGCATCCCGAGGGCTTTGCCATTATTGGGTGGCGCTCTCAAGTATGGGTCCTGAACAGAGTGCCGTCAATGTTATGTTCAAGTGTGGCAAATTAGTGGCCCTTACTTGAGCGATCGACAAGTCCTTTGGAAGCCCTAATCGCACGCGCAACCTCTTCCCACCCCGGATTGAGATAGTTGATGGATTTGAGACGGGGAAAAATGCGAAGTAGGGTTAGGGCGACCATCAACGCAGACCCCTCCGATAAGTGTATGCCCCCAACTTCAAGATCCGTCAGGGCGCAATCCTCCCGCGGCATGGTGAAATTTCCACCGGGAACGATATGACGGATTGTTGGCGGGTCGAGGGTAGTAACTTGAAAGTGAACACAAAGCTGAGAGAGACGGAGACAGTAGTGCGCGAGAGCAGCGAGTCCTTTGATAGTGATACCGGAGGCAGTGTTACAAGGAGCTGCGCCAAGGTGAAGGATTTCCAACTCGGGCATCGCTCGTGCCAAGTCCGTGATGATATGATCGTCTATCGTGGATGGGCAATCACCACCGCAAGGGAAGTTGATTCTGAGCTTCTTCAACCGTGTGAACTGAAGGAGCGAGCGATAGTTTGGCCTCCCTGAGCGCGAGCCGTATAAGTAGAACTCTGAGAGTGTCGCCGAGATGGATGTGGTGGGCGTAACGCTTTCGAATGTTTCGAGGAAATCGCTGATTGTAGAAGATCCTGAAGAAGAGGTGAATGAAGACAGTTTCCCAAGCGTCGCTCCGCGGAATCCCTCCAGCCAGTCGTGGTTGTCGTCGTATTCGACCGCCATCGTGGTGAGGTTTGGGAGCACGAACGTGGGTAACGGACCGGGGCCATCGAGAATCACCTGTAAGTCGCGTAGGTTTGGGAGTTTACAAAACAATTCGTTGGCCGCCTTTGTGAGAGGGGAATCGACGTGAAGTTTTTGGAGAATGTCCCGGTTGGTGACAAGGAGCATCTCTGAAATAGCGACAGTTATCTCTGGACCCTCTGACAGCGGTTGGAGATCGATCTTTTGCAAGTTGGGACACAGTGTCGGGAGGATTTTGATAAACGAAAAAACCGCCGCTTTTGGGTGGCCGCATTCAAATGAAAGGGAGATGGACGTGATCCTGGGGGAAAGGAACGAGGAGACGAGTGGAATTAAATCTTCAGTGATGTCCCACAAGTCGAGGGAATTCAGGTTTGGGAGGAAAGGTTCGTTGGAGGCATGGGACTGCAGCACTCGGAGAATTTGCAAGGGTATAAGCTCAGCACTATCTGCAAGCGTCCGTATCCTTCGAGCATACTCTTGGAGGCGAATCCATTCCAGCTTCGTCGGTAGCCTTCTGAGAGACTGGGGATGGCCACTTGGGTAAGTAGGGGATCGGATGATATTGCCGGAACACACCATGTATCCATGAGAATCCCAGACATCCTCCGGAAGAGTCTTGAGTAATTCGGTCACCCCCAGCCGGTTCTCCCATAATACATCCAACGCCGGGTCTTCGAAGCCTTTATGGCAACACGCCAAGGCGACAGCAGTCGCCTCCCCTCCAGACCCGACGAGTTCCCAAGCGATAAGCCTCACAATCTCATCGATGCAGAGGCAAGCATGCATTGAACCTGGAGAACAGTGACCACCATCCAAGGTGCAGAAAACGTTTACCACTCACGGTCAATGCCAACGTTTACGAGCCTGATATGTTTGAACCGTCAAGAAAGAAGGTTCACCGCGGTCACCTGACCTGTGACGAGAACCAAATCACCCCTTCCTCTAGCTATCTCATTGTGATTGTGGTGTTTCATGTGCGTGAGACTGTATGCTGTACACTGCGTCAACTCGTCCGCCATACCACAAACTAAGAAAAGAGGATGAGGCCTCGAGGTGTTCCTGTCTCAACCACGTATAAAGGGAAGAATTCAGCGTGGGTTCGACCCCTGCGCCTTGGTAGAAAAACATGTAGAGGGGTGGTTCGAATGGCCATTCACATAGGCTGTATTCTGGGATCATGATATAAAATTATGACCCTGGGTGGAACAATGTCCCTTTCAACACTGTTGCCTTGGGCAGATGGATGATGAGCCATTGAGCCCTAAGCCAACGAAACGGGTCGATTGTCTGACCGAGGCGAAAACCGAATGGCAATCACAAGCAGATCCCCCAACCCACTCTTCCAGAAACTGGTTAGCTTGGGTGATCTACTTTCGGGAGCGGGAGGCCGTAAAAGGCGGGGAGTTTGTTCCAGAACGGGCGGGTTGTCGCCTCGCTAAATTGACTGCGGGGTACTTCCTGGAGAACAACGAAAGTGCCTATCGAGGGCCGCCCATGACCCCGTGAAGGAACGTTGTGCACGCCATCTACCCACGGTGGATAGAAACCAATTGTACGAGCAGCATGATATCGTCTGGCAACCGAAGAGCCCGTTGCATTGGGAGGCCCGTCTGAACGACGAAAGTCTTTGGAGAACATGGTATCGCGGGTGCAATCCTGATTGTCAGGGGTTCTAGTGGGTACATGGGCGGCGAGGGCACGAGTCTCGCTTGATACAGCCTCGGTCATAGTTCCGAAGGGCGGATGTGATGTAACGTTATCCCCGACGGAGTTATGCAGCGGTGCCTGGGAATAATTGTCGTTTCCCCGGAAAGAGTTCGGACGAACAAAGAGGTCTGCTATGTACAATCAAAGTCGCCAATGAGGCTACGGTCGAAGCGAGGGTGAGGGTGAGGATGACAAGTCAAAGACAATTGTGGGTTCTCTCTTTTTCCAGAGAGAAGATTACCAAAACGAGGTGAAAGAAACGGCCAAAGGGATTCCCGATTTGGACGTTCTATTGTTCCTTCAACCTAAACAGACGCTGGTCGGTACCGAACCCTTTTGTTTATGAGCCAACGCTCTCGGCGCATGTTTTGATTTCCTGCTCTCTTCTGGCCTTGCTATTGTCTTCACCCTTAGCTATAAGCCAGAACCGCGCCGAAGGAATCGTCTCTTGTCTTCTTCCCAAGGTGGTTTTCTCTTTCAACCTCCGTCCCCCTCCTCTTGTACACACCTGTTGTAATACCTCTCTGCACAGAAAGCAAACCATGATGAAAACCGGCTCGCTCGCAGTTGCCATCGTTCACCGTCAGGTCGTCGTCGTCAAAGGTGAGGGTGTTTTCACCTACCATCCGTTTGTTGTCATTCCGACGACCCCTTTGTGCCACAGCCGTCCGTTCCCACACGAAACGAGACAGCTTGCTCGACGTGTGTACCTTCACACCAATTGGAGACCGTCTCTTCATCGCTTCGGACTTCCCGAATGCTAGGATCCCTTCTTCCGATATCCTCACCATCTTGCCATTCGAATACACCCCATCGGCGTCGGCCTCGCCACAGTCGATCACCCTCACCTCCTCCGCGTCCTCCGAGACATTGATCGAGGAAGGCATTCAGTCCCCCCAGTCAATCACGGTCGAAATGCTCGAACTCCCTTCCAAAGCATTCGCAGAGTTCCAGCAGCTCTGCTCCAGAAATCAGGAGCAATGTGATAAACTCTGGATCAGCGGTCAATCCTCCAATTCCGGCAGAAAGGTCAAGAGCAAGTTCCCGTTCTTCCGTTGAACCCCCCCTCCCCCGACGCGTTTTCTTGCCCAAATCGTATCATACCATCGTTTCTTGGTCATTATCTTACCCCGCCAGTGATTGACTGATGTCCGCTCCTTTATGGTTGGTTGTACCCAAATATTCGCTTTCTCCCTGTCATCTCTTTTTGGTTCGCTCTTTCCTTTTCCTCTGTTAACTAGATGATGTCTTTTCTTAGTGTATCCCTAGCCCTTACATATGATGTAGCATAGTACATAAGCCCAACCCCTAAGCCGTCTATGAAATATACCTTTCCTATGTCCAGATTACCACGAACAGCGGAGACCGAGAACAACTGTTAACCATTTAACCGAGAGAAAAGTTACAGAGGTATGGAGACCGAAAGAAAATTTTAAAAACTACATTCTGACATAGCGTCTCACAAATTACCCCTACGCCTGACCCTCTGGGGAGGTTCGTTCGTTCCTTGGCTTGACATAAGATGGTGCTTGCGGGTCGACCTTGCCCTGCGATTCGGCTCAAGTACGGCGTCAGCGTCGTTTTTCCCCAACTTTCCTCGTAACGGAACTCACGGGTCGAAGACCAGAAGTAAACGATCAAACCGACAATAATGACGGCGAACGCCACAAAGTACAACCAGAACGGCGTGTAGTGCTGTAAATCCATCAGGTCACCAGGAATTTGCGTGCGTACAAGTTGGACGTACATATAGGAACAGGCCTAAGGTACCGATCAGACCATTGACGTATCTCGACAGCCCTAACGGTTTACTTACCGAAAAGGAGACCGAAAAAGTCTGAAGAGAGCAAGTTGAGGTTATAGAACACAGAGCTTGCCAGTCGATAGAGAAGTGGAGCCGTCGTGTACAAGATGAACATCGCCGCCGTGTAAGCCACCAACAAACCACCTTCAAGCACGTACTCAGTCCACAAACCCAGGATACACTGGTGGCGGACGGAACTCACCGACTGCGCCGTTCCACGTCGCCTGCGTCATGTCTTTGTGCTCCAGGCTGGCCGCTTGGATGCCGTTAATGAGCGTGCCCCACATCCCAAGCTGGCCCACGACTTCATACAACGGCGACTTGCGCACAAAGAATTCTTCAGCGGCGTTGGCTGATGACCACACAACTGTCAGTAAACGGCGTCTCAAATGGACGAAGGAAAAAACCACACTAACTGAATCCATACAAAGTGGCTCCGGCGAGCATGAACAGGTCACCTTTGACCTTATTCAACGCCGGCCAGTCCTTATCGGTCAGCTGATCGGCTCCGACAAGCATACCAAGACCACCAACACAGATCAAGATTCCCTAACGTGAGAAAAAAGTTGTTCATCGGCCGGAATCCAAGGGGAGGCTAGACCACATACAGCTAGCTGAGCCCACGTATACCTGACCCGCATGAACAACCATGAGAAGAAGACGCAAGATGGGATCGCCCACCTGTTCGATGTCGTAATATCAGGAACGGGAGCTCTGATTGAAGGGAGAAAACTCACGCGTCGAGCAACATGCAGGACAACAGGTTGGTGTATTGGAATGCTCTGACAACAAGGAAATTCCCTTCGACGTCGCATGCGGCCAAAATAAAGTCTAAGGGTCGATTAGAGGATGAGACGAAGTCAAGGACGATTCTTGCTTACACTTCCAGCCATCACGAAACACCATCTTGGCCCACCCAACAAATCCGTCTGGTATTCGAGTAGTCAGTTGACGATTGTTGCGTTCCCTACGCCTACTCACACTTGTAAATCGTGTACGGCGTGTAGATGATGAACAGAGTGAAGTACCTGGAGTGGAGATGGTCAGATGTTACAAAGGGAGATGAAAGATCGCACTCACAGGAAGAAGGTCTGAGTAGTCGATAAGGCCCATCCACGATTGACAAGTTCCGTGGTCGTAACATTGGTACAAGTGATGCACAACGACACAACTTGACCAGCTAACAGGCTGAGAATGAACCTCTTGGTCCAGATACTGGCGAACCGAGCCCAAAGGGTCTTGAAAAACACCGATGGCGAATCGAACCTGATCTTTGGTCTCGCAGTCACGGACCGAATGGCGGGATCGGCCTCATCTTCGAACTTTGACGGAACTGGAGAAACAGACCGCTGCCTTGTCGTCGTTGATACTGGCGCGACGGTTGACTCCATGGAAGTCCTGGGTGGAGATTCAGGTCGAAGGGACGACTTTGTGATGGATAAAATTGCTCCCTGATATATGTCCCCTCATCGGCCGATCAAAATTCGAGGCTCTTCTTTTTGGCGGGGACGTGCATGAGGTGGTGCTTATCCCACGGTTTCTATTGGCTCTCCGGGCCCCGTGACCTATACAGTTATCCCATCGCTGGGAAAAGTGGAGGTGTTGCCTATCCCCATGGAGGGGGGAGGTGATCCAGCTCGTAGAATGGGCTAATCCCAACGTGAGAGTGTGATGTCCCAGATGGCTTGGTCGAGAAACCTATGTACAATATCGAATCGGTTGGTGGACTTGTGGTCGTCGTCAGAATGAAACCTTACACACCGGTGATTTCTGTTGCGCTGACGATTGTGACAGACGTCTTAGACACCCAGCGTCTGTCCATCGCTGAGTCCCATTCGGACTGGCGTCGGCGCAAGAGCCTGTTCGTCTGTTCTGTTGTGGGTTGACGTGGTCCATTTTCCCCGTCAAAAAAGCACCCAGGATTGCGTCCGAGACTGATCCTGGGGTTGACGTGGGAGGAAAACAAGCTCTCGGTTCATCCCGTGGACCCGATCTCAAAGGCACCTCCGAATCCTAAGCTTTCAATTTTCACCTGCGAAGCCCGGAGGTCAAGTGAGTGGGACGAGTCCGAGCATACTTGTATACCCAGCGGGAGACGGACTAAGATGGGTGCTGTCAGAGTCCGAACGGCTGGGGACCGTAAGGAGGTATATGTCTGAATTTCTTACCTCCCTGCAGGGGAATGAACCACCCGAGACCCGACCCGAACCCTCAACTACACCCTGTCTCCGTTTCACAACTTCTGGTCAGCGTCGGAACGATCCTGATATGGATCCGAAGTATCGCATGCGCCTAGAGACTAGAACGGCCGGATCAGCGATTCGCTTATGTTGTATTCTTTCCTTTGGGTCGCCATGTTCTCGGCCCAGGGGGCAGTTCGCTGTCTTTCGTTGTGACCACCGTTTTCTTGCTGTTTTCATGTGCCTGACTTAATTATCAGCCCCATCAGCTGCGCTTTGAGCGTGTTCATCTAGGAAATTTCGTCTATCCGAGGCTTCAAACATAGACTTGGTGAGTGGGGCCAACTGCACCAATAACAGTAACAAGCCGCTCACGGACTCGAAAACGTGCTTTCCTGAACGACAGAAGTAAACGAGTTCGTTATCTGAGAGGAACGTATTCGACCCTGCGAGTTTGGAGGCAAGGAACTCTTCCGAAACTCGAATATGTCAGAACTCAGCGTTCAGCGTTCCCTTGTTTCTTTGCAATTTGGGAATTCCGAACTAACGGATCTGATATGAACGGATGTAACATAAAATCGGAATAGCGAACACGCTAGCGGTCGGGCGAACGATCGGGAGTTCCCCGGGTGAAGTGCACGAGCGGTCGCCGAGAGGGGGGGACAACTGAACCTTTGGAATCCCATTTTGACGGGAACAATGAAGCTTCTTAGACCGTGACGACGACACAGCGTGTGGAGCTGCGCGTTTACAGTGTCAGTATGCGCTTGTTGTTGCCCACCTGCACGAGGAACGGGTGATTGGTGCCAGGGTCAACATCGGAAGCTTAAGAACCTAAAAAACCCGGGGCGTTGAAAATTCAAAACAGGATATCTCAAGCTGTTGTTTCTGCTGAAAAAGAAGCCTCACGGCCCACCCTAGAGTGAAACTCGAGGGTTCGGACTGGGGGGAAGAGGCTCGAAGTGGGGATTATCAAAAACCGTGGAGCGATCGATTCCACGGGAACACAGACCGTTTCTAAAGATGGGGTCTCAAGAAACGCCGACCGAACATTACCATATCCTATCATTCCGCACTTGATGTCGCGGCCACATATAAGTACTTAGAGGGGGCCCACCCCTTACCTGACCGCCCATGAAATGGACCGCAACGACTGGAATGACGCGGTTCTCGTCTTATTCGGGATATCTGCGTGCGTACATCGCCCGTTTTTTCGCCTTCCAAGTCGACGGATGTCTGAGGCCTTCTGGACAGCTGGGACTACGTCACTTCGCTCTGGTTTGAATATCGACTGATCAGCAGGAAAACCCCGCTTCGACGGGAATTCGTGAGTGTCTTTCAAATGTATTCCAGCGAGGAGGGGAGAGAATACCGATCCTTTTTCGTTCGTAGGTTCCGTATTTTCTAGCCAGGTATTTCAATCTGACAGCCGCCACGCTTAAGTGGGTCACCTGAATGTGCGGGAGTACGTTTGCGGCTGTTAACAACTTTTCCGCAGTGCCGTGTGTGTTTTCCTCGACTTCGATACGCTCCCTATATGCACCCGTGCTTGTAGGCAACTTTTACATAGTCACTTCCTGCAAGTTAACTGATACCAGTTCTATAGCACTCAGAACTGCAAGCATCGTCAGTCATTTTGCCTTGAACATCCCTCTCCTCCCCCCGTTTACTGATGTTTTAGTTCCTTGCACTCCTGGCGATCATGTTCTCCACCTGGAACCTCCTGATCCGAGCGTGCGTTGTCGCTCGAAAATGTTTCAAGTCAATTGTAGAGCTCCTCATAGGATCATCATATGGGGACATCACCCACTTGTGGTCAAGCCCCTCGTCGCGGTTGGATTGCTTCATTTCGCATTTGCCGTTGTCTGTGAGTGACACGCCGATAGGTCATTCGAAACCCGATACGGTTGCTCACCACTGATGAATCTAGTTGGTTCCATTGGGCGGCCCCCATGCGTCCCTCTTCCAGCTAGCGTTTTGAGTGTCACGACATTCGGAATCACCAGTACGGCCAACCCCCGTGTCGTTTCCGCAAGGATCTGGATTGAGGGCTAAACGATGAATCATACAGCTGCAGTGATCGAATTCGCGATGCTAGTCCTTAGCTTGATCGGTATCAGACGAGCATCCCGGCATAGAGAGTCACGTCTTGCACAGCTCCTCAAGACCCAAGGAATAGCATATTTCGTCATGGTGACCCTCATGCATGTGTCTGTGGTTGTAAGCGATCCTGGTCCTCTCGAAACTAACGTCCTCTGATGCTTACACTAAAAGGTCACGACTTCTATTGTGACTCACGGTCAGTCGTGGTTTCGTGGTACCATTATCCCACTGACAGGATCTACTGGCGTTGGCTATCCATAGGTCTCACTGCTTCAGTCGCTGGGGCAATTGGCGCGACCATCGGGTACGTGATCCTCTACCTTGTGCTTGTATGTGTACTTGCTGACTGGTCGTCATTCAAGTCCATTGCTTTCGTGTCGACTCGTCACTTCAACACTATCTCACACCTTCCACGCGTGCGTCTCGTCCCTCTGTACAACGAACTTCTCTCACGGTTAATTCCAGAGACTACACACTGGGGAGAGAAACACATCGCATCGATTGTTTCGGGGTTTCCGAGGATCAGAACCCCTCCTCCGGGCGAATTTCAACATGCTTACAGGTCACAAAAGGTGCAAGTGAAAGTATCTGCTAGTTTTTCATGTCGTACGGGGCATATTGGTATTGTATTTTGCCGGGGGTTTCATGGTAGCGTCTTTTTTATTCGTCTCGCATATATTCTAGCCTTGTGTATTATAGTCAATCCGCCCAGGAGGTGTATTTCAGATTGGGTAGATGGGTGGACAAAGAATGGGACATTGACGATAAGGACAGGTTTCCGGTGACCCTAGGGTTTGTAAACGTAGTCAGACCTCGCCCCCGAGCTTCCATCCGTTTCTTGGCTACTCGAGGCGTGTGCGATGCGTCAGCCTGAAACCTCACCAGAGTGTGCACCTGGTGTCTGGTTTATAGCACACTGCGACCGCGGCTGCTGCAAATCCAATGAGAAACAGGGAGTGGGAACGGGCGAGATACTCGTTTCACGGAATTGGATCGACTTTGGTGGGCTGAACCCTGTTGGACATAAGGGTCCTAGCCAGAGTGCACCGGACCAACGAATGTCACCAGTCACCAGTCACCAATGGAGGTGGGTATCGAA
>Ga0307514_10001523_pt1 | contig 27729 bp, 26 predicted proteins | sample 16_EM_MG_FD_203088 | JGI IMG/M metagenome (GOLD analysis project Ga0307514, IMG submission 203088) | Populus trichocarpa ectomycorrhiza microbial communities from riparian zone in the Pacific Northwest, United States - 16_EM | ecosystem: Host-associated > Plants > Roots > Unclassified | place... | reverse complement strand
ATTTGTTGAGTCGCTGTGAAATAACGCGATATTTTACACGAAATTGGCGGGTTTTCGATAGCGACTCAACGAATATTGGTCCGATCGCAAATCTGAGAGCGGGAGGTGAAAGAGCGGCTAAAACTGCACAGTTTACATACTGATCATGTGATGATACGATCAGAACTCAAATACTTAATTGGAGCCAAAATTGTGAACTTGAAATGCCGGGTTTTTGGTGGTAAAACCGGCCCATTTCCAATGGTCCGGGTTTTTCGTGTGGTAAGACCCGTTGCCACGGTCCGGTTTCGGGTGGAACCGTACCCGGAACCGACCCGGGAATTTGGACCCGTTGCTAACACTAGGCGCGAGTCCTTTCCTCCGAATGATGATGACCGGTACTATGAACTACCTCCCACAGGGAGCACACACACAGGCGTCACAGAGTAAGTAGTTGAAGGAGCCCTATTTTCTCAATCGGTAAAAAAGGCACCGGGGCCGGACAAGCTGTCTTTTGGCACCATACGGCTGCTCTGGAAGTGGGACAAAGAGAGGATCGTGAGTCTGATGAAGGCGGCTATTCACATGTGAAGGCACCCAGTAGTATGGAAGTGGGCTAGCAGGGTGGTGATTCGCAAGCCTGGCAAAGTCGACTACACACAGCTGAAGGCCTATTGCTCCATATCGCTGTTGAGCTGCATGGGAAAAGTGGTCGAAAAAGTAGTTGCTGTGCTGCTGTCAGGTGAAGCCGAAAGAAGAGGACTACAGAGCGACGGACAATTCGGAAGCAGAAGAGGGTGGTCAGCCATCGATGCAGCGGCCATCATGGTTAACCGAGCTCATGCAGCCTGGAAAAACGGCCACATAACAGGCGTGCTTCTCATGGACATTAAAGCAGCCTTCCCAAGCGTGGCAAAAGGAAGGCTAGTTGACTTAATGAAGGTCAGGCAAATGGATGCAGACCTTATATGATGGACGGAGCGCTTTCTCTCGGAAAGAACAGTGGAGATGATAATCGAAGACAACGCCAGGGAGAGACACCCGGTGGCAGGTGGGGTCTGGCAGGGCTCACCGATGTCACCGATCCTCTTCCCAATCTACACCTCAGGACTGATCAAATGAGTCGAACAGTAAGTATCTCCAGCTGAAGGCCTGTCCTTTGTAGACGACCTCGGCTGGGTGGCGACTGGAAGCAATGTCAACCACGTCGTCTCGATACTTGAGAGATGCGCAGCAAATAGCATTGAGTGGGCAAATAGACAAGGGCTACAGTTTGACACTGCCAAGACAGAGGCGGCACTATTCACATGCAGACGAGGCCACAGGAAACACTTCCGGCCAAAACTGACAGCAAAGATAAGAGTCGGCAGCAGGGTCATTCCATTCGATACACAGGTGACACGTTGGCTGGGTGTCTGGATGGTCGCACATCTAACGTTCAAGGAGCAGCACAAATGATACATGAAGAAAGCCAGGGCAGCAGAAGTGAGACTCCAAACCCTGACCACGACATACGGCATTGTTCCTGAGAGTGTAAGGGCCGTCCAAGTGGCGTGTGTCCAAGCGGTCGCACTATATGGGAGTGAGCTCTGGTGGGATCCCAAGGAAGTAGGCAGGCGGGATAACCTCCAACTCCTCCTCAATTGACAAGCCAGGTCCATCAAGGGCGTGCTGTCCACAACCCCACGGGGGTGCACTTATGAGAGTCAGGGCTTATACCCACGCCTGTGATCGTAGACTCCAGACAGCAGCGATTTGCAGCAAGACTAGCAGACGCATGCAGCAGCAAGCTAAAAGAGTTACACGGAAACCCTTCTTCCGGTGCACTGATATGCATAGTAGTCAAGAAACAGCATGAGCACAGCCAAACAACCGAAGGCATGATGTGGCCGGCCCCAGGCGAAGAATCAGTGCTCAGGACCATCACACTGGACGACACCACCGCTGCCAAGAGAAGCGCACAACGCTGGGCGCGAGAGAAAGAAGCTAAAATTGGAGCAGGGGTCTCAATGTTGTGGACAGATGGATTGCGCGCGGACGATAGCCGAGTGTGAGCCGTAGCAGTGTGCAAACATGGAAATCAATGGAGGTTCCGCTGCAGCTTTCTGGGCACTGGGTGCATGGAGGTCTTCGACGCCGAGCTGTGGGCGATTGGACTCGCACTTGTTGTGACAATCGAGAAGAGAGAAACATTTCAAATGTATGGAGTGAAGATGGTGGCAATCTTTAGCGACTCGCAGACCGCAATTCAACAAGCTGCACACCTAGAGCCGGGCCCGGGGCAGCGATTAGCGAGGCGGATCAATCAGAGAGCGCAGGCACTCCTCGCCCACAGCATCACAACTGAGATTCACTGGGTTCCGGGACACTTCGGCATCCCCGGAAACGAAGGGGCTGACGGTCAGTAGTGTTAGCAACGGGTCCAAATGCGAGGTTCGGTTCCGGACCGTTGCAACTGGTTTCCACACAAAACCCGCTCCTCAAAAGTCAACATTTCTTGCTGCAATTAAGTATTTGAGTTCTGATTGTATCGTGACATAATCTATATGTGAAATATGCAGTTTGATGCCCTCTTTCATCTCCTGTTCTCCGATTTGCAATCGGACAAATTGTCATGGAGTCGCGATGAAAACCCGGTCATTTGCCGTGATTTTCAGCTTAATTTCACAGCGACTCAATGAATATTGATCCGATCGCAAATCTGAGAACGGGAGGTGAAATAGGTCATCAATCTGTACATTTCACGTATAGATCATGTTGCAATATGATCAGAACTCAAATACTTAATTGGAGCCAAAGTTGTAGGAACCGTAAAATGGAACGGCGGTCCGGTTCCAACCCGTCCCCAAACCCGGTGGGTACCCCTGTTTTCCGGGTAACAACCCTGACTGGACCATCTGGTCCGGTTCCAAACCCGGACCGCAGCCGGGTAACCCGGAACCGTTGCTAACACTAACCATCAGGCAAACCTGGCACGAGACACTAGCGGAGACACAGTAATAGAGCGGCCATACACTTCGGCCCCGAATAGAGCTAGACGAAGCTCTGAAGGAAGGTCAGCAGCCAAGGCGAAGTGGGAGGCGGACAAGTGTAGTAAGCACTTCAGCTTCAGACTCAAGGGCAAAATAGGGACCAAGAGACCTGTTCCGATGACAAGTGTGAAGTCATTGGCTACAAGGTTCTACAGACTGAAGTGCAGGCATGCACCCACTGGAGTCTACGTAAAACAGTTCGGCCACCGAGAGCACGACAAATGCTGGTGGTGCGGCGGCGGAGGCAGGATGGTGGCCCAGACGCGGAAACACCTCTTCCGCCACTGCAGCTGGTGGAGAGACCAGCAACAGACACTATGGAAGGCGGTGGGAGAAGCGACAGGCTGGAAAGCAGGCAGATGCAGATACGTGCAGATCTCTGAGTTGTTTTCTGTGGAAGAGTGCAACCAAGCGGTGATGGACTTCCTGGTGGCTACTGAAGTTGGGAAGTTCCCGCCCAAATGAAGGACGGTATGGAGCAGGCGCAGAGGCTGACTCAGGTGCGGGGAGTGGCGGCAGCGGGCATATATCTTCTCTTTTCCTTTCTGTTCTGGTTTGGTCTATCTTTTAGTTTTTCATTTGTCAGTGGGGATGAAAGATAGCGGGGGGGGAGCTCCACCATCTAGCCGGCTCGCCCGGAGGCGGAGGGGATATTGGGTCCTGTCATACTCTAATCAGAGTGCATACAGTATGAATAAAACAAACAAAACAAAACAGAAGCGTGGAGGGCCGGAAAATGGGGGAATCAAAGATGAGGTCTACCGTATTCATACTGAAGCATTCACGGCGTCACCTACCATGGCTAATCCTCCAGATCAAAGAGCCATTTCCTCCTTTCCCGTGCACTCGAAACCACCGGTCAGCCGAGGAGTTGCAAGCGACGAAAAATTCTGAGAACGAGAGCACCTTTCCAGTTGCCTCCTGAGGTCGCTAGAGGCTCGAATATTGTCTCACACTAGACGTTACTAGGTCTGCGAAACCCTCAACCCTAATTTGCTTCGCTGGGTGAAGGTTCCGCTTCCGGCCAGGTGCGAGACAACTTCGAATATAATTTTGCATTTTGGCTGTTTTTCAAGCGTGTACCACATTCCGTGACTATTTTCAAGCTGGCGCTTACTTTTCCCGACGGAGACAAGGTGTGGAGGTGCCGACGCCAAGGGTTAGCCCTGCATGTAGGGCATGTTCAACGTCATTTACAAAATAGGCGAAACTCTATAACAAAACAACAAATTTCTCGACATTCCGCTTCTCCAACCAGAAGATAGCACCCAAGATGCTCCGATCTGTGCTAACCCTCTTTACTCCACAAGGTCGACACCACCCCGAGTGGGAAGGGGCAGAGACGCCGTAGAAAGCGAAGTAACGGAGAGTAACAGAGGGAGTCCTGGAACATCTCGCTGCAGACCGCGATCAATATGAACGCGGAAATTACCGAGGCAGTTCGTGGAGAAAAGCGTGCCCGTCGTAACTTGGCCATCTGGCCGAGCTTCTCCTTCCTCGAGCCTATTGGAGAACTGTCTAAGCGATGCCTTGAGGGGGGCGGTCACGTGGTTTCAATGATCTCCTCAGTCCTGGGATCAAGTGGATTGCTGGGGTTCTTGGCAGTGTTCTTAAGCGGCTCGGCCGGCAGGCTTTGTAGTGGCCTGCAGATCCGGCCCGGCCGCGATTTTGGAGACCTGCCTTGGCGGAGGCTAGGTTAGGCTTTATGTAGGCTGGCTGAGCCTGGCCACTTAGGAACACTGGTTCTTTGAATACCTCCCGAAGAGCTCGCCTCGACTAACCAGACTCCAGAGCCAATGAATCGAGGCAGAATACCTGAGTGTATTTTCAGCAATGCCAGTACCAAAATCCCACAAGGGAGCAGGGATGTTGCAAACTAGTAAGGCTATACGTACCCTCTTGCAAAGCTCTTCTAACGCTCCTTCCGACACATAACTACAGAGAAATTCCCCATCTTCCTCACCTGCAACAATTCGACAATCCACAACCTCGCGTCAGCTAGCTACGAGGATACAGCTCCAAACAGTTCCTGTCGATAGTCCAAACCATCAAACTTAGCTATAACCTTGAGAACATCTACTTACTCCTGATACCACACGGATTGGTACAAACGTACAGCAATCAAAAAATACTCTCTAAACCGTCAGATTCCAATCCGTTCACGACTACATCCCGATGCCCCCGTTGTTGACATGTGTACACTACGGTGGGCGTGGAAAGTTCGTATTATCTCGTGTGTATATACAAGTCTAAGATCAAGAGGAAGAGGAAGGAGAAACTCGTAGATATAATAAACGATCACGTGATCTCAGGCAAAGTCCTTCACTGCGTTAACATCCGCTAACATATGATGTGGGATGCCATCGATTGCTCGTCACAGTAACCCAAGAACCACCGCCGCTAGTAGCTATTCAGGCTCACCAGAGCATCTCTTTCCTCTTCAAACACTGCTCAGACATCACACCGCTCTACACAGCAGATCAAACAACTGTGGGCTTGGACCAGGCATCCGAATAGTCCGTCCCATCTGGGTAACGTTTTGACTGAGACTGGTAGGCGCCAGTATCTATAGGTACCTGTACGGAGCCCTATGGCAGTAGAAATGTAGCCCCAGACGGCCGAAATGATGCCCGAGATGCGACCGCGGCTTCGGGCCCCGAAAGACTACAGTTCGCCCCGGACCGTTCGTCCCTCTGGCTCGGACGCCGGTTACAACTTATTACCAACGTTCGCCATCCAGAACTATAACATCGAGAACCTGTCGTATCCACCCAAATTGAGCGCCGGATATCGGAAAGTCCAGTATGGTCTCAGCACTCGCGATGTGTTAAGTACTAGCGTGTTTATAGTTAGTTAAAGGGCCGTAAAGGATGTTCCGCTGTTTGAAATGGTACAACTGGGAGTAGACTGGGTACGACTGGAAATTTCTCAGGCTTCTGTAAGGCGTTTCAAGCGTTGCAATAGGTAGCGGGGTTCAGAAGCGTACTGTCTGCCGGCCACGCTATATACAACCGATGAAGCAGATTTCCAACAGATGTCCAGGTTGCCGACTTCGGCGAAGGTTGGGGACAAGGAGAGCTGTGTGACTGGTTGCATATCAAGTCCTGTATTTATGGCTAATTCTGGCAAATGTTAATTGGCGTGACACTGCGCAGTCAGACTATGATAAGTAATAATATACCATTACTTCTTTGTCTATACTCTACTCTAATCTTTACATCCCAACTCAAACACTAACATTCTCCCCCCACAACCCACCCCGCCGTATCATGCCCCATCAACACCCTCTCCAGCCGTCCCACACACGCCACCGCCCCTGTCCACACATCCGTAACTCTATACCTCCTTCCCGCCGTCGTCCCGGGCACCTCCCCCCAGCTCACCCCCATCCTCCTGTCCCCCTCCGCATAATTTACCACCAAAACCAGCCTCCTCCCATCCCCATACCGTCCGGCCCAAAACTCCGGCCTCCTGGTCCAATCCCACATAATCGGCGTCGCTGATTCCCCGACCGTCCCATCCTGGCTGAACTCTAGTAGGTACTGATTTGCCAGCACCTGCACCAGGCCCTTATCCAGCCTCTCAAGGTCGGTCCCAATAAGTAGCGGACTCTTCATCGCCACCCACAGCGCAAAATGACTCCGCGCCTCGGGGATCGTCACATTCCCGTTGCCCACCTCGAGCATATCCGCATCATTGTGTGCAAAAAACCCCACACGGTTGAGCAGACGCGAGGTGTACGCGGCAATGTGCACGATTTTCTCCCAATACGCTTTTTCCCGTCAGCCTTTGCCCGAAAGGGGGGGAGGGGCGGGTACGAAAGATATCGTCAGTAACCCTCCAACTCTGCGCGGTCTGCGGGCCCCAGTCCTGGACGCCCGCCTGGCCCCATTCGCACATGGAGTAGACGATCGTGCGGTTCTGGCGCAGGAGGGCATCGCGCATGCGGCGGAAGCGGGCGGCGGTGCTGGAGGAGGCCCAGTCGTAGCCCTTTGGGGCGGCGCGGGGGTCGCCGGGGCAGGTGATGTTTGGGCCCTTTGGGTGGTCGTAGTCCGGGTGGCAGTTGTGGTATCTGTCCCTTGGCCAGGACGCGGGGACATCGCAGTTGTCGTATTTCAGGTCTTTCTTGTCAGCGTGGTTGCCGAAGGGGGAGGGGGGGCATGCGTACAGTCGATCCCCCAGTCTGCGAATGTTTCTGCGTCGACGGATTCGTGGTATAGACTCCCGGGGTAGCCGCCGCAGGTGGTGCTGCCGGCGTCGGCGTAGATGCCTACCTTGAAGCCCATAGCGTGGAGGGTGTCTGTCAGCACGTTGATGCCGTTTGGAAACTTCTTAGGGTCGGGGAGGAGGCGGTTGGTGTGGGGGTCGCGGTGGGATTTGATTGACCAGCAGTCGTCGACTGTGGTTGTTAGTAAGGATGACGGGGAGGGAGAGGGACTGGGAGAGGGACTGTTGATGTAGTTGTATCCTGCGTCTTGCAGCCCGAGAGTCTGAAGCGAGTGCGCAGCGAAAAGGACCTTGGATTCGTTAATGTCGCAGCGGTAGGCGTTCCATGAGTTCCAGCCGAGCACGGGGAGACGACCCTGAGATTATTAGGAGGAGTGGCGTGCGGGGAAGGGGGAGGGTACGGAGCCGTCTCTGGTTGATAGGCTTGCGGTGAGGGAGAGGAGGGATAGGAATGCTAGCGGCGGCAACATTCCGAGTGACAGATGTGAAATCTTGGACTTGTTGTAGAAACGGATCGAGCCGCGTAAGAGAGGTATCGAAAGGGAAGTAATTGAAGTTTCGTTGCAAGTGCAAGTCCATTTTATCTTCTCGGCCCCTTTCGGAGTTTGTCCGTCATTGAGCTCGGACGCAGGCACGTCATTTGCGAACACCAATAGCGAACAGAATCATAAAACCGCACACGACTATCAGAAACAGGGCGGATTTCGATACATCGATTTCCGAAATGCCCCACTTTCCGTGAATCCTGCTGATTTCGATCCGTCCACTCCTTCCCTTCACCAAAGCTGTATGCTAGTCTCGGAGTGGTTTCCCAGTGTTCGAGACTAGTTATATGCAGGTACGGCCGTGTACCAATTGGGTACAGAGTCCACTGCTTCCTCTGAGACAGACAAATGTTAACTGCACATCCGGCGCATGATTGGATATGAACCTGGTCTCCAGAAATTGAACGAGAACCCTAGCCCATCGCCAGCCTTGTTATGATGAAATGAAACTGTCGCGTGTAACCCGAGATGCAGGAACAACGACCACATGGAGAAAAAGTGAAATAACCGAATCATTCATCTATACTGCTATAATCCAGTTCCTCAACCCGGAAAAACACCAATAACCCCCAGCCCAATCATTCACATCTCCTCCTCCACCGTCGTCTCGTTGCGATAACCTTCGGGATTTGCACCTTCCCGGCACGACAAAACCTGCTTGCGCGCGGCTCCACCTTAGCGAACAAACCTAACCTCAACATCATCTCTTCACCAGCTCCCTAATACCATCCCACAACGCACCGACACAATGCCAGCCACAAAAACCGAGCACCTACTAACCACGTCCGGCTCGCACTTCTCAGCCACCGAATCTCACCACTCCAACACCTCGGCCTCCACCCTCTCCCTCTCCGACCTCCAGGATGCGTCAACCCTGCAGCTCCCCAGCGAAATCATCCTAGCGCCGGCAGCATCCTACCCTTCCGCCACCGCCGCAACAACAATGGCGCACGTGCGCACTGCCATCGACGATCTTGATCGGCAGATCGTGGGTTTACTTGGTGCGCCCCCCACCTCCGGTGGGTACCTAGATACTGACGGGATGATGAACAGGAAGGCGGATGCGATATATCGAAGCTGCAGCACGGATAAAGGCGACGCGGGAGGCGGTGCGGAATCAATGGAGGGTTGATGATGTTATTTCGAAAGTGAAGGCAAAGGCTAGAAGCGTGGATTTTCCTGAGGACCTGGTGGAGCAGGTGTATGCGACGCTGGTGGAGGGGAGTATTCAGCATGAGGATCGGAGGTGGGTTGCGAGTAAAGGGGAGAACTAAGGGGGGGTAGGTGGGGATAGAGATGTTTACTGGCGGTTAGTAATATATGTCGCTTTGCGCTTTCAATGACTGACGCGAAGTGGCTGCGCGGATTTCTTGGCCCATTGAATGCGGTTTCTATTGTTAGCTGGCGAAAGTGTGTTTCTACCGCTTTCTGTGTGTTGTTGAAGTCTATAAGGTACAGGTAACTAAGCTATTAATCTTTCGATCTGCCATGTTGAATGATAGTGGCTCGTAATCGCGAGTTTAGTACGCTGCAGCGCGTTGTCACATGCATACCTGCCAGATGTTTTGACCGACCAAGTTCAAGACTAGCAAAGATGCTCAAGTACCGCATACTGTACCAAAAAAGCACCGTTTATTGATGCCGAGTTAATGCTGTACTAATGTTGAATTTTTTATAAATGTATACATTGGCTGAACTTGTGGGGTATTTTGGAATTTGCAACAATATCAATTGTTTTGAATGTGGGATCAATTTCACAATAATGTAGTACAGAAAACCATGTTAGATGGTATATGAATGCCACATTGATGCTGGATTGCTGTCATTCAAAATGATGTGCATTGAGTTAAATAGTACAGTTATCCTATATTACTTCCACATGTGTATATTCTGCAAATGCCTGCAAATGCTCACATACTCCCATGCATGCCTAGACTTGCCTGAAGGCTTACCTGTAGGCTCCATACAGCCAGCTGAGCGACATATTGTAAAAACATATCTGTGTCAAAATTCAAATCTGTTTTTGTAGTTATTGTATCCATCTACCAAGCACTATATAACTGTACCAATGAACCCCTATTTATTAATGCTAAATTAATATTGCATGAATGTTAGTTTGTATGTAAATATATAGATTAGTTTATTTTGTAAAATATTCCAGACTTTGAAAGAATTTAGATTGCATTACATGCTAGATCAATGTTGCAATAATATAGCACTAAGAATACATAAAAATATTTCACTAATACTATATTTAATATACATTGATAAAAATATAGTAGTCATACTACATTGGTTCTAGATGTATATAGTTCTTAATTTCAGCATATACCACCTGCTATCTACTCAATGTATTTGGTAGCTGCTGCCACTGTTGTAACTGCAAAAATAATTTTCATTGATTCCTACACTGGGATTTGAACCTATGCTGTTGAGTACAAGTACAGCTTTGTAATTACTATACTATATGGTATATTGCTAGTTGGTTTTATTAGGGCCCTATAAAGAGACCCATGTATATTACACTTGCAGTAATATTGTGAAAATGTGGAATGCATGCCACACTCATGCTAATATTCCATACTATTCAATTCACCAATATTACCCCATTCCAATAAATGTATAATTATGAACAATGACATATTTGCTGGTATCCCACATTGCAGTGGTAATCTAAACTATTCCCCTAGAATTTAAATGTTAAATTTAGTAATATGCAATGCTGACTGAACTCTAAAAGTTATTCTGCACTCAGGTAAATATGGCACTACAGTCACATCACAAAATAGAGTTTTTTTGGCATTATAGTTGTTTAGTAGTCACTGCCACCATCTCCACTACTATTGATGTTACTACAACCATCATCTCATCAACTCAACAAGTGGTCCAGAAGCAATGCCGTTTCCCTCTACCCACTATCTATGTTATACACAACAAACCAAATTATCTCTCACTTAGGTACACTGTCTGTATGTGACTTGTAGCAACCGTTTATCAGATACAGAGTTGAGTAGATTTGCAACATCAATGACACAGTGACGCTGGTGTATGTGATTACAGTATCTGGATTCAGTATTGCAAAGTGGTCACTATGTTTGAAGCAAAATTCTGCCATTGTATTTCAATATCTTTAGCAGATATTCTTGATAGCAGAGTCAATTGGTACTATTACATCTGGGGTAGAGTTTGGGGTAGGTTAAACAGCTGACTATCTTCCGGTTATCTGGTAACACAGTAGAAATGGAGGCTGCCATTGCAGCTATGTGCACTGCACCAGTACATACTTGGGCTTGGTGATAAGAGTAGATATTAATGAGTGAATTTAGGCGAAATACCAACCGTGAAAACCCCAGGCTCACCTGCAATGCTATTCCTCGGCTGAACAATAAAGTCTCTTTGTATTGATGATATACCAATGGCAGGCATACTTTAATACAGTGCAAAGGAATTAATTCTGCACAATTACCACAATATAGCCTTCTAGTGATTTCTACCTGGGCTTAATGGAGAAGGTAAGGTGGTTATATTTAAATGACATGATTATGAGGAGGCTGAAGAAAATTGTGCAAATTGTTGTTGGTGAGAACCTCAAGCAGCAAAAGATACAAGAGTCATACTTTGCAACAGACTGGAATTATATTTCTCATTATCTATCTTCTATAAGCTTGGGAGTTTACTATTTTGTAACCATATGTTCATGGGGATTTTGAGGCATTGAATCAGGAAATCAGTTGTGTGGCCATTTATCCTCCCCTTAAGCTGATGTGTTTTTACACAAATTCAAACTATAAGTATGATTGAAATTATAATCACAAAAAATGTAAGGTGAAACGGCCTGAAGACATACCTTCACCCAAATTTCATATTCCCTGCAGAGGGCCCAGCTGTTAGGGGGTATTCTTTTACCACTATCTGAGTTAATACAAAGTAGTTTTTAATTCAATTTACCATATGTTAACTTACGATAGTATTAATTCGAATCTGATCTGGATTGCTATTAGTATAACCATATTACTTTCCTACACTGTATGCAACTAATTTTGTCCAATATGTATTGTATTCCTTATCAAGTTAGAGTCTTTTCCCTTATACTCTTCTCTCTATATATAACCCACTCAACATGTATTGTTGAAATATTTACCTTGTTTACCTGGGAATTTTATACGGTGCACAATCGTTATGCTCTTTTATAACTTCAGTCCCTCACTGCACTATTCTTATTTTGTCACTTCTATTTTCAACTTTGTAAATACATTCACACTGGGAAATCTCATTCCTGTCATCTGTATATATGCACACTAAGATTTAAATAGAAAGAACAAAAAGAATATACTGTGACAAGGAAATACCTGCAGAGAAATTTACAATTTACAATGTATAGCTTTTGGGGAAGCTGTTTCAGGGATTGTAATCAATAGCATATTCAATGAATGGTACTATGAGATTCTATAGTCCAGTCCATTAACTAGATTACTATAATCTATATATATTTCTGTGCCCTTGATACTATACATTACGCAGCATTTAACAAAATTGAAACCAAGCTGCCAAATGCACTGCATTGTATACTTGCATGTATACTCTATAGTGTACTGCAGATTGCACTTGATTGTACACTTGAATTCTACTTCAGTTTCATTTACAAGTCAGTTATCAAGAGACTCCCAAGTCTGATTGAGCATTCATGTATAGTTTAGAGTAAGTTATGAAGCATACTCCCATTTATACTGTCATATACACTTCCAATTGAACTCAACAGTATGCTTCCAGCATACTGGGCTCTACACTGCCAAGTGTACTGTGGAATGACAATATATGTTTGATCTCACCTGACTACATGCTTCCATGGATATTTCTATATAGTCTATCTAAAGACTTGTTGAGTTACAGACATCAGGCATCAGAAGATATAAGGCAGCTGGTTGGAAGTGGGTAGTTGGTGGTAGGTAGAACATTGTGACTGGAATCGTGATGTTAGTTGATATTTCAGTCTGAATCAGATCCTTAATATTATACCACTGACAGGATTTCATAATGCTTCAAAGATTTGGTGTAGACAATTTCAATCCTAGAGTGTATAGCAAATGAGTCAGTTGCATTATGAAGGGAGCAGATATCCAACTCGGATATTCCAGTGAAATCTACAGTCCACTTTCCATCCATTGTGGGAATATGTATAATGTATTCTATTTTGAGGTGATGGTGATGAAGTGAATGGGAATGGCAATTGCAATGCAAGTGTGGTGGCAACGTAAGGGCAATTGTAATGGTAACAATGTTTCGTGAGGGTAATTGTTGTACTAAAAGAACTTTGGGAAGTAGGTTTGCTATGTCAACATCGGCATCAAAGCTTCCAGATACTTAGAGTTTTCCATTGGCCAAAAGCTACTTGTGGAAAACTCCACTGCTTTTTAAGTGTAACTCTCTCAATCATACTTTTACAATAAGCTGCTCTCTCTTGATCTTCTTTCTCAAACAAACACTCCAGTAGGCTATCATATCAGCTTTCAACTAGACAGTCAACCATTCTTTTATGAACTAGCAGGCTCAGAAGCAGGCTCCCAGTGACAAAGCATGCAGAACTCAGATATTTGTAAAGACTGTTGATAGTCATGTCATGTACAGATACAGATCCATCCCTCGCTGCCAGCAGTCTATAGTTTTCTATACCCAGGCTCATATATCGATAAAATAACTATTGATCACTAAGAAAGGTAGATTATGCAGAGCTATACAGGAAGTCCACAACATGGTGGATGTGAACCAATAGAGGAGTAGTATAGCCAAGAGTCAATATGCACTTGTGCGGATGGAATAGTGTTCTGAGAGCTTCCTCCAAACACAGTTTCCTCCATCAGCCCAATGCATTCTAGTCACTGGGAGCCTCCAGCAGTATGTAAGAGAATGTGGGGTGGTAACATAGAGGCACCAATGTCAGGAGAGAATCTGACAGTAGGAGGGCTTTGTGGCTGCCATTCAATGTTACTTTGATCTCTGGTGACATGAACAGGAGCAATATGGGAGTAATTGTAATTAGTATGGGATGACATTGGAGCACTGGAGAGTATATTGGGAGCACCTGGGAGTGTCACCCAATGAATGAGGGAATCTCAATTCAATTCCAAAAGAAGCCAGGATTCTTATTTGATCTTCATTTGGAGAACCGAAAGCATTTTCTGAGACTCTCTGGATGTACATGAGCATTGGATTACCCTCTATGGCAGGTATAGTACATGGATTATTGGTTTTTATCACTTCAAAATCATACTTATAGAATCTAATAATAGCTTCTTCAATATTCTGTTTTTTGCATTGCTGCACAGTGGAATCTGAGAAAAATGCAAGAGATTCACAAACAAAAGCAGGTACGCCAAAAGAATAACTCCACTAAACAATTGAATGACATCAACCAAACATGGGGTCAATGTCATCTGGAATATGTTCCATCCAATCAGGGCCAATGTAAGAAGAAATACACAGTTTATCAATGGTGTCAAGATGCTGCAGGCGCTCTGTGCATCTGCTGATTATTGAGACCTGGGGAGTGTGCAAAGTTGAAATCCAATGTTGTATCACTCAATTTGTGATATCTAACACAAGTAAGACCTGTGATACATTGCATGTATAGTTGCACAATATGATAAAAGGACATATTGAAAAGACAGAGCGTTGAAAACTCAATTTAGAAGTGATGCAACGCAGTTCATTGCATTAAACATACTTAGCCCCACAGCACTGTTGCCGCTCCATCGCCGCTTGTTTTTAGAAGGTAGTAGCGGTATTGTTTCTAGAATTTTTGTCTATCAAGGCAGTCTACATATTAATTATAGGATAACATTCATGCAAAGCCCTTGGATTATGCAAGTTGCAAGATAAAAAATCCTTCATGCTCCAGTGACACTCTGTTGACACTCATTTTGAGGACATATTAGTGATTCCATCGCAAGTATTTTTGCCACAGAAGGTGGCCGATAGTTCAATTGTGGGTGAATGTCATCACACAGCCCTTAAAATAGTAAAGATGCAAGGCCAGCAATTGTTGACACTCCATTAGTGTTTATAACAGTTCTGGACCATCAGGTCAGGTCCGGGTCCAGGTCGGAACTGAACAGTTGCCACATTGCTGGTCTGCGTCATCAATACACCAGGACAGTCACTTTGAGTATAATTCGATGAAAATCACCCAACCCGTCTGAATTGGGCGGGTTTTCAGCGGGTTGTCTAGCGGGTCTGTCTGTAGATTCATATAATGCTCTTGCTTTTGCTGTTGAATAACAGTATTTGGTCAAAATCAGTTATTCATCATGCAGAAATTACGTTGTGAATTCTGTAGAGAGTGCGATATTGATTATTTTGGAAATCAATGTTTTTCCTTTCAAGATTTGTATTAATGACCATCAAGGCAGTCAATGGTTTTGTTATAAGCTAAAATAACCATGCGATGTCTTGATTACGTAATATTCAAGACAAAAAATTGTTGCTGCTCTGTTAATATCCATTGTCAGAATGGGGCAATGACTGTGTCACTTTCTCTTTTGTCAATAAAAACTGCCATTACATTCAGTATACCTAACCACTACCAGATCACTTTACAATTACCTGATTTAGAAGATTAAAAATTATTGACCCTCTGTTGACACTCATTTTCATGATAGGGTAATGAAGATATCACGCAATGTTTTGCCTGAAATGGCCGTCAATACATCATATATGAATTCCTACCACAAATAAACATTTAGATAACCCAAGATGCAAAGCCAAAAATTGTTGAAGCTTGGTTGACATTCATTTTCAGAATGGTGCAGTGACTCTGTTGCTTGCTATTAGGCCTATACAGACTGGCAATACCTCGGATATGCTAAATAGCAACCAATTCACTTAACAAATACCATGCTTACCAGACCAAGAATCGTTGACATTCTGTTGATGTTCATTTTAATGTAGTGTCGAGTCAATATCTGCGTCCATCAATAATTGTATGATCAAACATTTGAACTTATTGGTTGGCATTCAGCAAGATTGATCGTCAGCACTTTGGCAAAGCCGAGCCGAGTAATCCTCTTGCATGGGTCATTCCCATTCTGCCAAAATTGGGATACTGTGCTAAATGATTCATTTGTCCACTATACTTCGGTTTATGAACACATACCCACATGCGACTACACAATCTTCTCCCATAATATTTCTCCAAGTCAAATTCTTGGTCAAGCAATATATAGAACCTGGTGAAATTGTATTGATCCATTCTGTCCTACCTTGTTGTGTTTCCTTTATTCCTCCTTGCTTCCATTGCAATGACCATCATCGATGCCTTTTCAGCCTATTTCATTGACCTCCGTGTTGGCCGAATCAATCTGGAAACATTTGATGCGGTACTCATATCCTGATGCTCCAGGCTCTCTGGAACTTCAATGTCAGTGTCATGCCCAATATCTGATTTGTTGTCTGCCTCCAAGTTATCATCGCTCGACTTTGGATTATCCAAGTCACTAATCCAGTCAAGCCAAATTTTGGTGTTGGAAATGCTGTCAGGTGCACTATCCTTATCACTTTCGGCTGGATAACCATCCATTTGTTCAATTTGGTGCATATTCAATACTTGAGTTCATCCTCCAGGGAAGTCCTTTGCAGACAAAGTAGGTGGCAACAGTGATCTTTCTGACAAATGAAATGCAGCCACACCAGTGGGTTGAATGTTTGACCAGAATACATTCATGATCTCTTCCGTATCTGAAATGTATCCAACAACTGTCATTTGCATGTTGTGGGCGCAAGATTACATCTGTATAGCATGTAGGTTTGGCTGCCCTGCCACAACACCAAAAAGTTGTGGACCTTGGCTATTCTGTGCAACTTTCTTTCTTCCGCCTCTTTCTTCAATTCCAAGTTGTTTTCAGTTTTCATGGTATCTAATGCTGTGTAATCACCTACCAATATTCTGTTATTGGCTGGAGCAAACTGCCATACTACAACTTTTTCCTAAACAGTCTTGCTAGTGATTTTAGACTGTCTTCAGCCAATAATGTGTTGCCCAAGGGAAAAACTGGCCTCCACTTGGACATCATGAGGTATGATAGAGATTACGTTGCATGGCACATTGTAGAGATTGGTGTACTTTGAGTGTGTTTCCTCTTGTTGACGCCACCAATGGGTGACATCTGGTAACCACAGTTTATCGCTAATCTCCATGCAGTCGGAGTGGTACTTATTAGGATTGGAACTAACTTGCTCCCAGTTCTTTGGTGCTTCAGGTGGTGAATTCCAATAGAGTCGTGTGGCGGTCAATCAGCATGCTGCGTGATCACTACGTCTGGGTGTTTTTTCAGCCATGCTTCTAGGCCTTAAGTATTCTTCATTATTGCGTGACAAATTATATGGATCAAATGAAGATTGACCAAATCCAGAAGCCTTTGCAGAAGGGAAATGATGGCTGTCTGAAATATTTTTGGGTTTAATGATGGACATTTTTCACTGTTTGGCAGAGTATTCGTTCACCACATACTTCAGGAATGCCTTTTGGTATTGGGTAGTATATAATGTCTTGTCGCCACGATGAATATCGATCCCATTGTCCCATTTCCGAAATAAGTGCAACTTCCGGAAAGGATCAATGATCTGTGCTGAAATAAGACACATACCGGTCATTGGGGTTACTTCCGCATAATATTTAGTCAGCTTCCTTTACACAAACTTCACCGCACCGTATAAGTCATCCTTCCATTGAATCTTCTTCTTAGGTAAAGCTCGCATAATGCCATCCATATGATCAAACATGTCATTGTGCACTGTGATTACATGATGGAGAGTTACCGTATACCTTGTCGATATCCAAAAAGTCCAGTATAGAAATGCCCTTCAAACTTACATGATGTACCTGACGACGGTCCATTCATCCTGTGTTGGGAACAGTTGCGGCAAATTGCTGTATTTCGATTCTTGAGCCACTCGTGGGTCACTTCTGGTGAGTGGTAGGCTTGCTCAAGCAACTCTAGTGTCGAATTCCACTGTGTTTTCACATCCATTTTCGGTAGAACTGCAATGCATACTTTGCCTGTTTGGCTGTGAATGAACTCGTTTCAATGACCAGCTGTCAGCATAAGCAATACTGTAAGCATTCTCTGCTATATGATGGTCAATTTCAGGTCTTTCAAAATGTCTTCAAATATGTACTTTCTCAATTATCTTTGCTAGACCTGGACTCATAGCCGACACCTTGTTGATTCTAGTATTGCCCTCTTTTCGCAGTCTTTGACTCTTCCCAATATTTATGCTTTCATTCTCTTGACATTGCTGATTGCGCTCATGGGCTTTCGAAGACTTGGTGCGGCCTTTTACACGAAGACTGCTCATGAATGCACCCAAAGCAAGCTGACTGATGTGCACCATACATGGTATGTTGTTCCTCGTAGCAGGCCACTCAATTCCGGAGGACTCAAGAGTTGATCGTGGTTCCTGAGTAATCGAGTGATTTGAGGAAGCATTATCTGTAGTTATCTGAAGTAAACAGCGGTCAGTAAGCTCAAAACGATCAGGAACATCGTTCAAATGTATGGCAAGCCTAGCTCCCGTATTTTGACCCTTGACCTGTTATCCTTATTTAGCTTTTGAAATTGCAAATCAGACAGCTATCAACCTTCTTGAAAGCTCGTACGACCTCTTGCAAGGCCCAGTTGCGAGCCATATAGTAAGCAATAACCAATGTTATGGTTAATTCGTTTGTCGTTGTCCACCCATCGGCAACAGTGCAAATTGACTATAGGCTATATTCCGCACACATGCACACACGTACAGCTCATAGCAAGCTTCCCATGGACCCCTGCCCAACGCGCAGCCTACAGTCATCTATAGTCGATTCATAGAAATGTGCGCATGGGCCTATGGAACTATATACGGCTGCCTGCCAGAGATGGACCTATACTTGTCTTTACTGCCAGCTGTTATACCGGTACTGTACGCACTATCGCTGCGAGTCTGCATGAGAGCCTGCTGGCGATTGAAAGCCTACTCTAGAGCCTGCTTGAAATCCTGCTTGATAGCCTGCTTGATAGCCTGCTTGAGACAGCTGTGCTTCAAGCGGAGTAGTATTTTCCATGAGAAGCTTTTAGCCGATGGCAAACTCTGAGTTTGTGGAAGCTTTGGCTAATAGAAGGCTCTAACTCTGTAGAAGCTTTGATGCTAATGTTGATGTAACCTACTTGTCTAAGTGCTTCTGGTACTATGATCACCACCACTGACACCATCACCATCGCAGTCATCACCATCGCCATCATCACCATCACCATCATCACCATCGCTATCATCACCATCGCCATCATCACCATCGCCATCATCACCATCGCCATCATCACCATCGCCATCATCACCATCGCCATCATCACCATCGCCATCATCACCATCGCCATCATCACCATCGCCATCATCACCATCAGCCCCGGCCCAAATGGGCACACATACGCCCACAATCCGTGCAAAGCAAGCAGCAGATTCTGCTGGACAATCTGAGTCGGAGATCTGCTATCCGCAAGATCCAATTGTCTACCATTCTTATAAAATCTAAGGCTGCAATTGTCAACACCATGGTCATGAGGCATCGTGAGATTTCGTCTCGGTGGGCACGCTAAAGATAAGATTCAGATCATGATATCGACCGACGCCATGATTTCGGCCTCCCCCACCCGCTACCCGCCACCTGCCACATGCCAGATGCTACCCACCAAACACTGCTCGGCACCCACGAAACACTGCTCGCCACACGCAACCTGCCTCACGCCTCCCGGTGGCGTCTGCAACACAACAAGTCTCTGGATCGAGCACATAGGAGCATATTCGGGAGGAGTAAAGTTTTCCACGGGAAGCTTTTGGCCGATGGAAAAGTCTGAGTTTGTGAGAGCTTTGGCTAATAGAAGGCTCTAGGTCTGTGGAAGCTTTGGCTAGTAGACGGCTCTAGGTCTGTGGAAGCTTTGGCTAGTAGAAGGCTCTAAGTCTGTGGAAGTGGGCAGCAGATTCTGCCAGAAACTCTGGGTTGGAGATCTGGTCTCTCCAAGTTCGAATTGTCTGCCGTTCCTGTGGAATCTATGGCTACAATTGTCAATACCATGACCATGAGGCATCGTGAGATCTTGTCATGGTGGGTGCGCTAAAGATAAGGTTCAGACTATGATGTTGACTGACGTCATGATTTCGGCCACCATACGCCACCCGCCATCTGCCTCACACCACATGCCACATGCCACCCGCCAAACACTGCCCACCATACGCCACCTGCCTCACGCCTCCCGGTGCCTGGCTTCTGCAACTCAGGAAGTCTCTGGATTGAGCATGCAGAAGCATACATGGGAGCATATAGTCAAGTGAGATTGGGACTGTCTTCCCACTTGAGAGTGAACTTGCGAGCGACTCGGAGGTGTACTTGCGTGGGTACTTGGAGGAGTACTTGCATGGGTACGTGGAGGTGTACTTGCGTGGATACTCGGAGGTGTTCTTGGGAGTGTCTTGAGAGCTTACTTGGGAGCGTATAGTCAAGCAGCCTGGGAGTGTGCCATCGAGTGCAATTGGGAGTGTACTTGAGAGCATGCTCGGGAGTGCGATTGAGAGTGTCTTGAGAGCTTACTTGGGAGCGTATAGTCAAGCAGGCTGGGAGCGTGTCATCGAGTGCAATTGGGAGTGTACTTGAGAGTGTGCTCGGGAGTGTGATTGAGAGCGTCTTGAGAGAATACTTGGGAGCGTATAGTCAAGCAGGCTGGGAGTGTGCCATCGAGTGCAATTGGGAGTGTACTTGAGAGCATGCTCGGGAGTGCAATTGAGAGCGTCTTGAGAACTTACTTGGGAGCGTATAGTCAAGCAGGCTGGGAGCGTGTCATCGAGTGCATTTGAGAGTTTGCTCGGGAGTGTGATTGCGAGCGTCTTGAGAGCATACTTGGGAGCGTATAGTCAAGCAGGCTGGGAGCATGCCAATGAGTGCAATTGGGAGTGTACTTGAGAGCATGCTCGGGAGTGTGATTGAGAGCGTCAACAGAGCTTACTTGGGAGCGTATAGTCAAGCCGGCTGCGAGCGTGTCATCGAGTGCAATTGGGAGTGTACTTGAGAGCGTCCTTGGGAGTGTGATTGAGAGCGTCATGAGAGCTTACTTTGTAGCGTATAGTCAAGCAGGCTAGGAGTGTGCCATCGAGTGCAATTGGAAGTGTACTTGAGAGCATGCTCGGGAGTGTAATTGAGAGCGTTTTGAGAGCTTACTTAAGAGCGTAAGTCAGGCAGGCTGGGAGTGTAAGTCAAGCAGCCTGGGAGTGTACAGTCGAGTGCAATCAGGAGTGTACTTCAGAGCGTATTTGGGAGCATGCAAAGTAGTGCATTTGGCAGTTTTGTTTCAAGTTTGTTGAATGCAGCATGATGTATAGTATCATACGCACATAATTGCACGGGTATCATAGTAATCTAGTTAATGCGCAGGTCCATAGGACTTCATGGTGCCACGCGTCAAATATGCTATGGATCACCGACCCAAAAACAGCTTCTCTATGAGTTACGCGTCGTGTAATCTCATTTTTCCCGGTGCCCATCTGAAGTTAAGTTAATTTATTTCTTGACGACAATTGTTTCTCAATTGCATCCACTGTCAGTGAGTACTCCCTCTGGCAGATTTTGCTAAGGGTGCTGGCTGATGGAAGCATCAGCTTGCTATGTAATACATTCTATGACCGGTATAGCTCTTGGTTTGATATTGCATTTAATGGAATATGAGCCGAAACAAATCTTAATATGAGATAGTGATTCCAGTTGTCTTGGTGAAATTCAGAAGTTAGGAAGTCCTTTGCTTCCAGTTTGGAGCACTGTGTCTATCAATTGTATTACAATAGATAAGATCACACTGACCAATATGGATTTCCTCTGCGAACTGACTATTGTAATTCCTCGACTGCCTTGTCTGTTCAATATAGCCAAAGCTGTTGCATCCAGTGTTGTACTTGTCAATTCAGTAATTTCCGACTTTGTTAATTCATTTAACTTTGCGCTATCTGCTTTTGCCAGGAAGTGTTTCCCCATTAAGCTCGTCCCATGTTCTGATGGATAACGAAAACCTGATGACGAATAATATATAAGATGCCACGGCTGCCGGTCTGCTCAATTCCATGGTGCAAATAGAATCGCCATGAAGGTGCATATCTTGAATCATTCGAAGCAATAGGATGCTTTCAGCCCACATTTATAGTAGCCCACTATGTATCAAATATGATTTGGAAACCAAGGTTGCTCAAATCACGAGTAAAGATATCTTCATTTTTGGAAGATATCATAACCTCTAGCAACGAGGTATTCAAAGATTCGGAATCTGCCATGGTGGTAGGAATTTGAAAGCAGCATAATTCGAGCTGAGACCCTGTCAAATGTGACGTTATTATCAAGTGGAATGCTGGTTGTTAAATATTGACTTTAGAGCTACACACATGCCAAAAGTAAGACCTGTAAGACATTGTATGCACCATTGTGAAGTTGTATTCAAGAACATATTGAAAAGCCTGACCATTGAAAGCTCCATTTAGAAATGATGTAACAAAGTTCATTGCTGTGTAGCTTTTTGAGCCCCACAAAAACTGTTGCTGCTCTGTTGACGCTTATTTTTAGAAGAAGGTAGCGGTATAGTTACTTACATTTTTGCCTATAAGGGTGGCCAATACTTTGAGTATGGGTTAATGTCGATGCACAGCCATTGAATTATGCCAGTTGCAACACCAAATTTCGCTCACACTCCGTTGAGGCTCCATTCATACTCCAATAATGCTCAGTTGATGGTAGGTTTATGCTGAATTTTAGGACATAGTAACATAGGTGTCACATGCATTTTTGTCTTGAATGGAAACGGATAGCTTGATTACAGATGTATGTGGTCGCACAGCTGCTTGATGATCCAAGATGCACGGCCTAAAATCATTGATACTCAGTTCACAATCATTTTTAGCATGGGGCAATGAGCTTGTGGCTTTCCATTGTAGCTACAACACCAGCCAATACATTTACTTTGGAAGAATACGACAATGCAACCCTGTGATTGCCAAATGTGTTTGACTAAAACTTGTTGACACACACAATAAACACATGCAAACAATTATCGTACACTCAGTAATTGTACGCGATGCATCATATAGTTATCAATGACTGTCAATATTGCATTTCTCTGTATTATCAGTTGCATCCAGAAGCTTTGTGGCATCTCAATTCCTTATCAACCACTATTCATGTAATCTGAGTGATAGATGACATGGCCATACCACATTCCTGCGCTTTCGGCCGGGAATTTACGGCATGTAGATTATTCCACTAGTTTTTGCTTAATATCATCTGACTTCCTCACCATTCCTTATCCAGCTCATTCTCCTTGATTTCCATGATATACAATAAGAAATTTTCTAAATCTCAATCATGTAAACTGTTGTACGGTATCCGATGTCCTGTATCCTGAATCTCTCTATTGACCTAAAACTCACTGACTCTCGCTAAATCTAATTGACACATACACAAGAACTGAAGTGCATGTGGCTCCGCTCGACTCAACTCTAAACCAACCCATCTGATGATTGAACTCAAATCCGTCCCCACACTCCTCTAGGGCGGTATCACGACTGTAAGTACTAATCTCTCAAGAAAAACGAAGATAGAGCTTGCCTGCAGCTCCTCCCAAACTATCAACTGTGCCTAGAGCTCCTCCCAAACAATCGACCATGCCTGGAGATCCTATACTCTCGCTCGAGATCTCTTTTCTGCAATCTTCACGTCCAGCCAGAATAACCCGCCAATCTGGCGTCCGACGCTCACAAGATTTCCTCGACCTCGACTGTTATACTCTGCCGGCGCTTTCTTGTATATCTTGATTCCGTAGCCTTTGACAGGGACAATCCGTAATTCCCGATCCATCAGCCTCGATTGGGAGAGCGAGTTGTGTGCTCCTTCCACATGGACGACATTTCTCACCACTACTTCGTGTATGCGGTTGCGGCCTCCAGGTAGTCCAAGCCTCAATTGAACATCTCCATGCCAGATGGCCTTGCCCACTACCATTCCCGCAAAGTCACAAATCTCGCGCCCATCTCTTCTGGTATACTCTGTTTACCGTTTGAACTTTTGCTGATCTCTGCAAACGTGAGAAGTTATGGCACAATCCAAGTACCAGCCCTCCTTTTCAGGGGATCTGCCAGTGACTGTCATCCAATAGTTCTCAATTGATGTCGTCGTCATTGCTGCCGCTGTCTCTGTCAGTGCTACGCTCTCCACTGGTGCAGTGCTTGGACAATACCAAGCAATGTGCCCCACCTGATGGCATCTGTAGCATTTCTGAGTATGCCTGCTGCGATGCTTCTCACTCTCCGAACTACTACCAGTGCTCTCACTGCCGCTATCATGGGACTTCTGGAACTTCTGGGAGTGCTTTGAACTCTGCTTCTTGCTCTTCATCTATGTCTTAGCCAGTTCCAGCAATTTGATGCTTTCCAAGTCGACTTCGTGCTGTTGCCACACTTCGTGGGCTTTCATCTTTATGACAATCTTCTCCGGTTTGTTGGGCAGGGTGTTAATCTTGTCGTACATCAACTGGGTGAAAAACCTCCAATCATCATCCTTCAGTACACCCTTCATCAGGTAATAGGTTTGCTCGCTCTTCGGCATCATACCACCCCCACCAGTCGAACTGTCTGAGTCGGCACAGAGGTTGAAATTGTTCACATACCCCTGGATCTTTGATGCATAATTCGGCACATTCTCGCAATCGCCTAACCTCACAGCTGGCATCTCATCTCGCAAAACCCACACATTCAGCTTCACCTTCGATTTGTAGTCCTCCTTCAGCTGATACCACAGCGCCTTTGAATCTTTCTGAACGCCATACTACTGCTGCAGTGACCGCTCCATCGCGAGGGGAACGGTCGACCGCATGATTCCGTGCTGCTTCTTCCATGATTTGAGCTCTTTCAGCTCTTCAGGTGCTTCCTCTGTACCCTCAACAATGCCGAGAACCTGCTCCTGCTCCAAGAGTATTTCAAGTTCCAATCTCCAGCTCTTGTAGTCCGTACCATCTAACTTCTTGATCGAGATAGCTGTCGATTCGGCCATCTTGTCGTCCGTACACGTGTCGAGTCTGTCTGTCTGTACTCCTCTGAGACCGTGTTGATGATGCCGCAATTCGAGTCGAGTTCGTCAAATCAGCGAAGTGCCCGGGCTCATAACCTGTTGCACGGTGTCCGGTGTCCTGTGTTCTGAATCTCTCTATTGACCTAAAACTCACTGACTATCGCTAAGTCTAATTGACACGTACACAAGAACTAAAGTGCATACGGCTCCGCCGCGCTCAACCCTAAACCAACCCACGTGATGACCGCACTCAAATCCGTCCCCACATAAACCAGGTCTGTGCGGAGAGTTATGCAGTTGGATACATGCACTGGGAAAAATGACCTTACGCGACGCGTAACTCATAGAGAAGCTGTTTTTGGGACGGTAATTCATAGCATATTTGACGCGTGGCACTATGAACGTCCTATGGACCTACATGTTGACTAGATTACAACGATACGCATGCGATTTTGTGCGCTGGATACTATACATCACATTGCATACAACAAACTTGAAAGCAGGCTGCCAGATGCACTTCATTGCAAGCTCCCAAGTACACTCCTGACTGCACTCGATTGCACACTCCCAGCCTGCTTGACTGTACGCTCCCAAGTACGCTCTCAAGACGCTCCCAACTACACTCCGAGTACGCTCCCAAGTACACCTCCGAGTACAATCTCAGTACACTCCCGGGCATGCTCTCAAGGACGCTCCCAATTGCACTCGATGGCACACTCCCAGCCAGCTTGACTGTACGCTCCCAAGTAAGCTCTCAAGACGCTCTCAAGCACACTCCCAAGCACGTTCTCAACTCCCAATTGCACTCGATGACACACTCCCAGCCTGTTTGACTGTACGCTCCCAAGTACGCTCCCAAGACACTCCCAACCACACTCCGAGTACGCTCCGAAGTACACCTCCGAGTACAATCTCAGTACACTCCCGGGTATGCTCTCAAGGACGCTCCCAATTGCACTCGATGGCACACTCCCAGCCTACTTGACTGTACGCTCCCAGTAAGCTCTCAAGACGCTCTCAAGCACACTCCCGAGCACGCTCTCAAGTACACTCCCAATCTCACTTGACTATATGCTTCCATGTATGCTCCGGGGTGCTCGATCCAGAGACTTGCTGAGTTGCAGGTGCCTGGCACCGGGAGGCGGGTGGCGGGTGGCATATGGTGGCCGAAATCATGACGTCGGTAGATATCATAGTCTGAACCTTATCATTAGCGCGGCCACCGTGACAAGATCTCACGATGCCTCATGGTCATGGTGTTGACAATTGTAGCCTTCGATTCCGCAGGAAAGGTAGACAATTCGAACTTGGGGAGAGCAGATCTCCAACTCAGATTTTCCAGCGGAATCTGGTACCCGCTTCCCATCGATTGTGGGCGTATGTGTGCGCATTCGGTCTGGGGCTGATGCAGATGGTGACGATGGTGATGGCGATGGCGATGGCGATGGTGATGGTGTTGGTGTTGGTGATAGTGATCATAGTACCAGAAGTACTTAGACAAGTAGGTTGGCTACGTCAACGTCAGCATCAAAGCTTCCACAGACCTAGAGCCTTCTATTAGCCAAAGCTTCCACAAACTCAGAGTTTTCCATCGACCAAAAGCTTCACATGGAAAACTCTACTCCTCCCAATGCGAGGCTCTCTCAAGAAGGCTCTCAAGCAGCCTTTCAAAGAGGCTTTCAAGCAGGCTCGCAAGCAGGCTCTCAAGCAGGCTCTCAAGCAAGCTCTCAAGCAGACTCTCAGCGATAGTGTAGAGTACCAATATGGCAGCGAAGACTGCAGGCAGTGAAGACCGGTATAGGTCCATCTCCGGCCGCCAGCCGTATATAGTTCCATAGGCCCACACGCACATCTCTATGAATCGACAATTGATGACCATAGACTGCGCGTCGCACAGGGGTGCACGGGAAGCTTGCGATGAGCTGCGCGTGTGCGCGTGTGTGCATAGCGCAGTCTATATTCGATTTGCACTCTTGCCAATGTGGATGATTGCTGCGTGACAGTCGTCATGCAGACAGATTCGTACTGAGCACTGACCGCTCCGTCTATGACTCGTATGACATCACTGACTTAAATTTTGTTAGTAAATTTTGTCACTAATTTAGTTTTTGCTTTCTCGCTGAACGGAAATTGGCCAGACAATATTGAGTTCATTGGTTGTCTTACAGCCTGATTTGAAGTCTAGTACATTTGCATGGCACGTACAACCCTTCCATATCTACAGATGAATTAACATGCCTCACAATTTGGTCACTGAAATCAAGAAACAGCTGACACATAGCACAATTGGTATAGGAAGAATTTTTCTACCAGATATAAGGTCAAAAAACGACAATTTGCCTGTTTATTCTTCTGGCAACACTTGAGCTGTCACCATCCCATCGTCCGAATACAATGTCTATATGGTGATGAGCTCGGGAGGCAATATGCAGGGGTAAAAGCTTACAACTTCCGCAAGCTTCAGTATCGTACTTCGAAACAAATCGAGCTTTGTGTCAGATGAACAAGACAATATGCATATGTCTGTATGTGGCGTCCCTGAACCTAGCCTCATATGACTACTTCCTGGTCTAGAAGTTCCTTGCGGCATTTGGGATTTCCATGGACGATATCAAGAGACTCCATTAGCTGTAACGGGCAGGGTCGAATGTAGGTGATATTGGTAACAATAATGTAATTTCGAAAGCGGGGCGGACAGGACTCGAGGTTCGTTTCGAGGAAGTCAAGACAAGACAAAACAAGACAAAAGTCGAAGCTGTTTCAAAGTCGTAACTTGCTTTGCTATACAAGAGAACGAGTAAAGAGAGAAGAAAAGGAAATCCTCCAATGC
>Ga0307514_10001522_pt1 | contig 27730 bp, 18 predicted proteins | sample 16_EM_MG_FD_203088 | JGI IMG/M metagenome (GOLD analysis project Ga0307514, IMG submission 203088) | Populus trichocarpa ectomycorrhiza microbial communities from riparian zone in the Pacific Northwest, United States - 16_EM | ecosystem: Host-associated > Plants > Roots > Unclassified | place... | reverse complement strand
CTTCATACGTATATCTATCTACATACTGGGTGAAGTGTTCCTTTATTGGTCATACATCTGTACCGCTGCTCTTGTTAGCCTCATATCGTAACCTGATATTCCAACATCTGGAAGGGTAGTGGGGAGCGGGCTTGGCGGGATTCTTCTGAAGGACGAATCGACCGGACGAACGAAGAGCTGTACCTACGCCGTAACGTCTTAGCCTTAGGTACAGTAGGTTGTTGTTTTCGGCCAGCCAAGGCGGGGTCAAGCTAGTTGTGATGCCGGTAATACTACAATAAGGATATAAGTAGATCATTTTATTCTTCTATGTGCGGACGAGGTATGAAGTGGGTGGCTGGGGCCATTTTGCGTTTGCCATTGAGAAGTTATTCCATTAAAGTAGTACTCATTCATTACACACACATATATATATAGTCGTCGCTCCTGCTTATTCCCTTCTTCATCCAACGACTTGTTCTTTTCCTTGTATGTACCTAGTACTAAAGTATCATCTCTACGAGCCTCCCGTGTGTGATCTCCCGTGCCGTGCTCCTGCCCCTTACAATTATAGGATAATACAGGTAAACCTTGCTATAAGGAAGTGCAGAAATCCGGCCAATTTCTTCACTATAGCGAGGTTTCCTTATAATGAGTAGTCACGTGATTAAATAAGCAGGGTGAGAATTTTCTCTCGGTCCACCATCGACGGATCAGTCTCTCTGTTGGTCAGTTTGTACTTGTATCCAGGCATCTTGCCTGGAATCGAGCGATCAACTGTTGGGCAGTACGATCAATCACTTCTGCGGGAATTGAAGCAATCACAGAGCAATACCTGCATCATGATGAAGATATATACCAGACCGTCATGCTGAGCCTACTATTATTTCAATGTCGGAGCATGTATCTGAATGCATTAATGCTGACCTAACATCTTCTACTGGCATAGCTAATGATCTTGTGATCTCGTGCCCAGACTCTCTCGGGGCTTGGCGTTGCCTTTTGTGTGCCCCACTTCGAGGATCTTGTGTCTATATACGGATGAAGGCAACATTGGTATTGGTATCTCTACCAATATCAATTATTACCAGTTCTGCAGCTGTTACATTTCTGCAAGACCTTACATTTTACTTTCAAAATCACTTTCAGTTTCCTCCTGTACCCGGGTCTCCTCCTGAGATTAATATTTCTGATCTTATAAAACCTCTTTCCCATGTTCAACGATCTCTTACTCAGCATCTACCGTAGATGCACACAAGACGCAATCCCAGCTTGATAGTTAACTTCAGCGCTCAGCTTAGTCTAGTTGCACTCTTAGATTGCTATACCCTGTCGCATATTTCATTATATCAAGTATTTTTTACCTGTAGCTAAATTAATAAATCGCACAAGGCACTTCACTTTCACTATAGCTCTTTTTAAATAGCTGTGTGTAGAAACAATCCGTGGCGGGGCTTCCGTATAGCAGGGTTTTCCGTATGTCAGGGTTCCTTATAGCAAGGTTTACCTGTATTACCTACTTTAGTTATGTATCAATATCAATAACCGGCCAACCCGGGTGATCCAGGCTGGTCCAGGCCTTTGTGGCCACGGTCGGGGCCGGCCCGTTTCCAACACTGATTTAATTTTAATTGGCATTGTCATTGTCAATGAATGCCTTGTAAACCAAGAAGGGCGAAAGCAGGGTAGCCTAATGGATGCAATTAAAGAGCCAGGAATTCGCCGAAAGAAAGAGAATACATAGAGAGTACTAGATCCATAGCCTATAGCGAAGCTCGTCTTGATTGAATATATTCTGCTTTTACGTCTTTATCAAAACTCCTCCTTTCATAACCTCGTAATCCTACAGCTCGGGTAGGTACTTGAAATAAAACACGTGACCTACATTACTACCGCATAAACTGGTGGTTGAGGTCTAAAAGCAGTATGTCGTCGGGACGGGGGTTCTTAACCACCAGTGTGTGTGGTATTGCTTGTTGCAACACCATAAATGAACTGACGGGAGGCATGGCAGTGGTAAGTTCCTTACTTTCCGGCTTTGGTTATCAATTGAGGGATTCGCAAAGAGTGAACTGTCATAAATATTACTTTGTAGGCTAGAGAGCATGCTTTGAGGGTAACTCGTTTAGATATTTTATGGGAAAAAGTCTATCATTGAAAAAAAACTGGCAAGCTGTAAATTTCACCATATAGCTGACTGTGGCCTCGTTAGTTGTAAATTCTAGCCGACATAACTTCTCCTATGCGACCTCGAGCGTTTTCAGTATCGATAATATACAGAAGGACCCAATAAGCCATCTTCAGAACCCCCCAACGTTAGCCTCAGTCAACTGAAAACTGATTTTTCCCTGGATCTGGATGGGCAGGTGGAGGACCCGCTGCTCATATACTTCATCACACAAAAACACACCAACATCCAATCCCCGCAGTTCCATTGATTTAACTTGCACCTAAAATACACCAACCAGTGAATTAGTTCATCAAAGCTTTAACAGCTAATAAGTGTAAGGAAGCCCTTACCTGCTATGACAGCAATGTTAACAGATGGCTGGAGATATGCAGCCGGGAGAGCGGTAAAATCAATAGATATGAAAATAACTCTACCGGAGTCGCATCCAATGACAAGAAGGTTAGCAGTGTCATTTATTGCAGAGCAGGATGGCCGGTATTCAACAGGAAGCCAGAGCAATCTCTTCATGTTGCATGTAATCCATTGATCAGTAACATACAAGGAATGAGTTAACGTGTGTGGTGGTTCCCGATTGCCGCCGCTGTGAGATGATTTGAGCTGCAGTATGCCGTGAGTCGTATGTAAATGCGTTCCGTCATTAGAAAACCTTATAAGGCTGATGCTGGCATGAGTTTTGATGATTTCTATGGTTGTTTTGTTTCTAGTATCCCATAATCTGACCGTGTTGTCCTGGGATGCAGAGGCAACAAGCTTTCCATCGAGTGAAAACACAGCCGAAGTAACACGCATGGTATGACCTTCCAAAACTCCACACTGCTTTCCAGTTGATGTATCCCATAATCTGACTGTTGCGTCCCAAGATGCAGAGGCAACAAGCTTTCCATCGGGTGAAAACACAGCCGAATTGACATAATTGGTATGACCTTCCAGAACTGCACATTGTTTTCCTGTTGATGTATCCCATAATCTGACCGTGTCGTCGTAAGATGCAGAGGCAACAAGCCTTCCATCGGGTGAAAATACAGCCGAACAGACATAACTGGTATGACCTTTCAAAACTCCACATTGCTTTCCTGTTGAAGTATCCCATAATCTGACCGTTTCGTCGTCGGATGCAGACGCAACAAGCTTTGCATCGGGCGAAATCATAGCTGAATTGACATAATCGGTATGACCTTTCAACACTCCACATGGCTTTCCTGTTGATGTATTCCATAATCTGACCGTCCAGTCCCAGGATGCAGAGGCAACAAGCTTTCCATTGGGTGAAAACATAGCCGAAAGGACATCCCAGGTATGACCTTCCAAAACCCCACATTGCTTTCCTGTTGATGCATCCCATAATCTGACCGTTTTGTCGGAGGATGCAGAGGCAACAAGCTTTCCATCGGGTGAAAATACAGCTGAATTGACTGTATTTGTATGACCTTCCAAAACTCCGCATTGCTTTCCTGTTGATGCATCCCATAATCTGACCGATTTCTTCCCGGATACAGAGGCAACAAGCTTTCCATCGAGTGAAAACATAGCCGAATTGCCACCACATTGCTTTCCTATTGAAGTATCCCATAATCTGATCGTTTTGTCGTCGGATGCAGAGGCAACAAGCTTTCCATTGGGTGAAAACATAGCCGAATTGACAAAATTGTTATGGCCTTCTAGAACTCCACATTGCTTTCCTGTTGATGAATCCCATAATCTGACCGTTTTGTCGTCGGATGCAGAGGCAACAAGCTTTCCATTGGGTGAAAACACAGCCGAACTGACAGCCCTGGTATGACCCTCCAGAACTGCACATTGCTTTCCTGTTGATGCATCCCATAATCTGACCGTCTTGTCCTTTGATGCAGAGGCAATAAGCTTTCCATTGCGTGAAAACATAGCCGTTGTGACCCCATGGGTATGCCCTTTCAAAACTCTACATTGCTTTCCTGTTGATGTATCCCATAACCTGACCGTGTTGTCCAAGGAGGCAGAGGCAACAAGCTTTCCATCGGGTGAAAACACTATCAGTTTGACTGAATTGGTGTGACCTTCCAAAACTGCACATTGCTTTCCTGTTGATATATCCCATAATCTGACTGTCTTGTCAAAGGATGCAGAGGCAAGAAGCCTTCCATTGGGTGAAAACAAAGCCGAATTGACACCCCAGATATGGCCTTCCAAAACTGTACATTGCTTTCCTGTTGATGTATCCCATAGTCTGACTGTGTTGTCGTGGGATGCGGAGGCAACAAGCTTTCCATCGAGTGAAAATACGGCTGAATTGACCCAATGGGTATGACCTTCCAAAACTGCACATTGCTTTCCTGTTGATACATCCCATAATCTGACCGTGGTGTCCTTTGATGCAGAGGCAACAAGCTTTCCATCGGGTGAAAACACAGCTGAATTGACCCAATAGGTATGACCTCCCAAAACTGCACATTGCTTTCCAGTTGATGTATCCCATAATCTGACCATGTTGCCCTCGGATGTAGAGGCAACAAGCCTTCCATCGGGTGAAAACACAGCTGATTTGACACTACTGGTATGGCCTTCTAGCGTCTGTATCAATGAGCCCCACACATCTGCCACTTTGGGTTTCATAGTAACCCAAGAGATATTTTTCAAGTATCCTACTCGAATTAGACTTGATCCTGGAGCAAACAAAAGTCCCGAATAGTAGACCTGAAGAGGTGCCACTTCAATAATTGACCTCATATACAATACAAAGCGTTTGGCATCATATGCAAGTTCTAACAATCTGGGATCATAGTCTCCCAATTGTCCCTGTTCTCAGGTCAATACTATTCTCTGTATAAACTAATGAGCATTACAACTTACAGATAGCATCTCCTCTAGAGCTATTATCATATGAGCTCCATTTGGTACCTCTCCAATTAAGCTAAGTCCCTCCAACCAATGAAGGAAGTATTTTTCCAGAAATTTCCGAATAGTCTTAATGTCTTCTTTTACTGGATTCCCAAGTCGGCAGTGATCAAGCCAGTAACGGCATGCGTATTGAACGTGGGGTGGAATGCTTTGTTGAATCGTATCATCAGGAATGTCGGTAATCAAAACCCCTGGTCCCCAAAGATCGCATGTATTTTCCTCAAGCTTAGATATATGCTCCATACATTTTCGAAATAGCATGGTATGTCGCTCTTTCTCATCTATCTGAAACCGAGAATCACTGCATCTCTGGGAATCTAGAAGGAAGTCACGGAAGGATAGATGAAATAATCGGACAGACTGGCTTTCATCTTCTGGGACATTGAGGACAGAACGCGCAGAGTCCAAAGTGCTTGAAACCATTTTGAATGGTATTTGAAGCAGCTGGGCTAGATTTCTAGCTGGGATAGTATTAAACATGACCACAATGGACCCAACCACCTGTCTAAACCGCCCTGCGCACTCTTGATAACCCCTCCTTCCAAGAACTGAGTGCTGGAGTAGTGTTGTATATATGCCATCAAGATGCTCAGTTGCCGGCAGAGATGGCTTGGTTGCACTAAGAACTAAAGAGAGTGGTTCTTCAGGTCCATCTATGCCGCCTTGAATAAATCGGAGCGTTGTTGCAGCGTAGATAAACAGCCCAGCTGCTCTTTCCACCAACTGTTCAATTATTAACTCATCTGGCCATGGTGTCCGCAGCCCATGTTTGGCTTTCAGTGGCGACAACTTTTGCAGGAAGAAAGTGGATATATCTGCATTAACTGTATCGAGCGGGATATTATGGAGTATAAAATCCTGATACGCCTCACCAGACAACTGACGAAATCCATCAAAGATGGGGATCTCTGGTCGGCTGGTAAGGAAAATCTTGATCCGAACCGTTGCAAGGTCCTTCGCTTCTTCAAGTAGTTGGAGGATTAATTGGATATCCTGCATGCTGTCACACTCATCAAGTGCATCAATTACTACAACCAGTTGAATTGATTGAGTAGGGGCATTCTTTAAAGGATTCAGAATGAGTTGATTCCATTGCTCCCGAGGCCCTTGTTTAAAGATATGAGCATTGTTGTCGATGGCGTCTGAGATGGATGTCCGGACAACTGGTAAACTGATTGCAAGCTGGGCGGCAATAGTAGTGAAGAACATGCCAGAGTGACTGACATCCTTTTTGCCTCGGGTAAAGAAGAAACTTGCTGCAAGTCTTTTCTTTTCTGCAAGCTCTCGAGCAATTGTGCGAGAAATTGTGGATTTTCCGGTCCCGGCCATTCCGTTAAGCCAGAAGATGCATTTACTATCCAGATCGTCACACCAGTCCATAATCTGCTTGCGGAGCTCTACTCGCGTATCCTGCAAACAGTGATCCTCATGTCGGTGGAGCCAGTCGTTATGGGCAGCACCTTCAGCGTATGGTAATTTTGCAATATTTGTGCTTTGGTGTTGTGACTGTATACGTACCACTAATTAGTACTAGTACTGTGCAATTTTAGATTTTATGTGGTACTGGCACGGATCAATAGTGGACACTTTCCTCAACTCGATTGTCAATTTGAATAACAGCCGTCCTAGTAATGATAATCCATAGATATTAGCATATACTATGACTTCAGTCGAGCTACGAGGAAGAAGTAGATAGGCTCTTACATCTGGTCAGAATTCATGGCAAAAATCAAAGCTGATTTATGCCGCTCAAGTAATTGAAGAATTTGTTCCACATCCGCCTTTTGAAATGGCCACTTCAACCTCTGTCTCAGCACTTTTCTCGTCGCCCGTTGCCCTCGTCCTGGCTGCAAAATCTGAAGAATTCGGTTAAACTCCTTTTCAAGCTCCAAGGAGCTACTTTCGAGGAGCGGCTTCAATGCAATCAACTTGGTGGCACCAGGACCTTTCGTCAAGTTTTGAACTTGCTGGAATGTAGTTTGCAGAGCCATAATGCCATCCATAAGGGCATTCATCTCGGATTGGGCATTCTTAGCATCCTAACCCCATATAAAGTTATTTACTACCAATTGTGACTCAAGTTTTTTTGGGAGATTCTTACCTGATAGTATTTCCAGCCAGTCGACCAGACCTTGCCAGCAGCTTCAACCACAGCCACCGCGCTTGCGACTGCACCTAGTACTTCGGCCATGGTTTTATATGTAAATACCAGAAGGGGTGGTGTTGTCGTTGTGTTTTGTTGTGCTGTGTTATGTGTGCCGTTGTGTTGTATGTCGCTAGGCTGTGTGTGTTGTGTTGTATATCAACCCCGCATGCCAGTGACAATATTGTTCATGGCAATGGAAAACAATAGAACAATATTATTCATGCACCTACTGCGAGAGTCCCGAATCAATTGCTCCTGCGGCTGTGTCCCTGTTCCTGTAACTTAGTCTAGTTAGCAAATAGGTCCTACTCACGTGACCACAAAGCGATTTTTATCGTTGCACCTGATTCGCTTAGTTCTGGGTAGTTACACTGAACCAGGCCTCGGTCACACTGCTCCCAGCTCTGGAAGGTGCCCACTCTGAGTATACTCCTTCAGGATACCACCACTGAAACCTCCCCTTGAAATATCTCGGAAACTCTTCAAAATTGCCCCTCCCGTCTCACACATCATCTGTAGCAGCCAATAAACATTATGCATGTATGCGAGATGTGGGAGGGTAGGGAGTGCCGCAGGAAGGCCGATGGGGCAGGTGCATGTGATGTCAACAGGGGAAAGGGACTCTGAGAAGGCCGATTGCCGGAGGTTGAGGACACCGCAAGAGGTTATGGCATTGCCGAAGCGGTCGGTGCGGGTGGCCTAGACGCAGTTGAACATGACAGCACCGAAACGAGGAGGTCTTCGGGGTAGCCCTAAGGGAGAGGTTCGATGCTAAGGTCAAGGTTTAAGGAGGAATGAGCGGTGGGTAGAGTGGAGTGCAATGTAATGTTATGTTAGATAAATAATACATACAATGCGTGGGGGAAAGTGAGGACGCACTGTACCACCCCCATCACATATCTCGGTTTCCCTTCCGGTAACAGCCCTGTACAAGTATTCCCCCACTTTACAATAACTCACCTTCTTCTCCCCTTCACTCAACCCCAACTGCAATCCCCTCTTGGCCATCTCCTCACATTCCTCCCTCTGCAAATCAAGATCCAGTCGACCCTAAATAATACAAAACAGGTTCTGCGTTTAGGGTTCCTGTGTGTGGTAAGTAATATACTGATATAGCCATCTTATTGACCCATACTATAAGAAACAAGGCTATGAGGGGCAGTATCTTGAATGGAGTCCTAAGACTGAAGTTGAGTTTTGTGCGAAAGCGTGAAAGGGCAGTGAACCCAAATTGCTAACTCTAAGGCTATGGAGATATCGACAAAGAAATCTACTTACATGCGAAATGCCCTGCTTATATCTTCACAACTGGCCATTTTCGTCCGCCGGCAGCCCGTGATCTCGCGTGGTTGCGAGGGTATTTCCAACACCCTCCCCTGCTCGAGCAACCAGTTTTTCATCAATCCCACCAGGACGGGCCTTCTAATATTGGCCCCAAGAGTTCTCCGAATAGTGCGTCGTCTTCTGACAGTACTGGGCTTCCTTTGCTAGTGATGTCCCCTATGTCCGCGTCGTATTCCTTCAACCCTTGACTGCCATCGATCCAATATTCCAGTGTTCCCTATCGGGCAGGTGACTATTCAGGCTGCCGGACGCCTGGCCTGAGGGCCAACCGATCCGGGTTACCGGGGGTCAAGCTAGTTTTTTTATTTTTATTTTTATTTTTATTTTTTAAAGGAATCATTAATCGCATTCAGCCTGTCTAGACTATGGCAACTCCCGGTACCTAAACCCAGGTGGTCTCTCTCTACAAAATAAACTCCAGTACTCTCTCGCACCATTCCTCGTCACTCCACATTTGTTCTGCCGGCCTCCCTATCCCATCGCCCACCGATGTGCATCATTACAGGTATACCGCGTTTTACGGTGTCTATCCATCACACACCAGGATTCCTCTGTCTTTCCTGATCTCCCTCAGCCACTGCCGCTGTGGCCCCTTATTAAGCCTAAAAACGACAGCCTAAGGCTAGGACGTTACGGCGTGCAACTCTCCGTTCGTTCGTGTGCTCGGTTTTGTGATGATTCCTTCACCTCAGAAATGGGGCCTGGGAGAGAGGCTCTGATAGTTTCAATCTCACCCACTAGCTACCTATCTAATCTAACTACGGCATGCTATGCTAAAAAAATAAAATAAAATATCAGTGCTATGTATACCCTTCTCCGTCACATATATACAAGCCCCTTGATTGCTCTTGTGGACCATTGCATATGCGGGGCCGCCTTAGGCCAAGCTATGTGCGGACGAGTTATGAAGGGCGTTTGCCATGGAGAAGTTATTCCATTAAAGTAGTTTGTTATTGAAGCTCATTCTACACACACATATATATAGTCATCGCTCCTGCTTATTCTCTTCTTCATCCACCGTCTTGTTCTTTTTCTTGTATGTACCTAGTACTATCATCTCTACGAGCCTCCCGTGTATGCTCTCCCCCCTGCCCCGTTACAATAGGATAATATTACCTTACTTTAGGTAGTATATATCAATATCAATACCAATAACCAGCCAACCCGGGTGATCCAGGCCAGTCCAGGCCTTTGTAGCCACCGCCCGTTTCCAACTCTGGAATTTTAATTTTAAATAATTGTCAATGAATGCCTTGTAAACCAAGAAGGGCGGAAAGCAGTGTACGCAATTAAAGAGCCAGGAATTCGCCAAAGAAAGAGAATAGATACATAAAGAGTACTAGATCCATAGCCTATCGTCTTGATTGAATGAATATATCCCGCTTTTACGTCTTTACCAAAATTCCGCCGTTCATAACCCCGTAATACTATAGCTCGGGTAGGTACTTGAAAGAAGACATGTGACCTACAGTACATTACTACCGCATAAACTGGTGGTTAAGGTCTCTCTCCGCTGTAAAAGCAAGGGATTTTGTATGCCACCAGTTTTATGCGGTATTGCTTGTTGCAATACCACAAATGAACTGACGGTAGGCATGGCGCAGTGGTAAGTTCTGTACTTTACGGCTTTGGTTATCAATTGAGGATTCCAAAAAGTGAATTGTGTTAAATATTACTTGGTAGGCCAGAGAGCATGGTTGATTCGCTCTCAGGGTTTTGAAATCAGGGTAACTCGTTTTGATATTTTATAAGAAAATGTCTATCATTGGAAAAAAAACTGGCAAGCTGTAAATTTCACCATACGGCTGGCTGTGGCCTCGCTAGTTATAAATTTCAGCGGACATCACTTCTCCTATGCGACCTCGAGCCTTTTCAGTATTGATAATGTACAGGAGCACCCAAAAAGCCAACTTGAGAACCCCCCAACGTCAGCCTCAGTCAACTGGAAACCGATTCTTCCTTGGATCTGGATGGGCAGGTGAATGTCCCGTTGCTCATATACAAGTCATCACACAAAAACACACCAACATCCAATGCCCGGCCTACCATACTCAAACTGCGGTGCCATTGATTTAACTTGCACCTAAAATATACCAATCAGTGGATTAGTTCATCAAAGCTTTTAACAGCCAACAAGTCCAAGGAAGCCCTTACCTGCTATGACAGCAACATTACCAGAGGGGTGGAGATATGCAGCCGGGAGAGCGGTAAAATCAATAGATATGAAAATAACTCTACCGGAGGGAGATCCAATGACAATAAGGTTGGCAGTGTCATTTATTGCAGAACAGGATAGTCGGTATTCAACAGGAAGCCAGAGCAATTTCTTCATGTTGCATGTGATCCATTGATCAATAACATACAGGGAATGAGTTAACGTGTGTGGTAATTCCCGATTACCGCCGGTATAAAGAGATGACTTGAGCTGCAGTATGCCGTGACTCGTATGTAGATGTGTTCCGTCATTGGAAAACTTCATAATCTTGATGTTGTCATGAGTTTCTATGATTTCGATGGTTGTTTTGTTTCTAGTATCCCATAATCTGACCGTTTCGTCGGCGGATGCAGAGGCAACAAGGTTTCCATCGGGTGAAAACAGAACCGAATTGACTGAATCTGTATGACCTTCCAAAACTCCGCATTGCTTGCCTGTTGAAGCATCCCATAATCTGACCGTCCAGTCCCAGGATGCAGAGGCAACAAGCTTTCCATCGGGTGAAAACACAGCCGAATTGACCCGATGGATATGACCTTCCAAAACTGCACATTGCTTTCCTGTTGATGCATCCCATAATCTGACGGTTTTGTCCCAGGATGCAGAGGCAACAAGCTTTCCATCGAGTGAAAACACAGCTGAATTGACAGTCTCGGTATGACCTTTCAAAACTGTACATTGCTTTCCTGTTGATGTATCCCATAATCTGACCGTTCCGTCGCTGGATGCGGAGGCAACAACCTTTCCATCGGGTGAAAACATAGCCGATCTGACCCAATTGGTGTGACCTTCCAAAACTCCACATTGCTTTCCTGTTGATGTATCACATAATCTGAGGGTGTTGTCCTCGGATGCAGAGGCAATAAGTGTTCCATCGGGTGAAAACACAGGTGAATTGACCCCACCGGTATGACCTTCCAAAACTCCACATTGCTTTCCTGTTGATGCATCCCATAATCGAACTGTGTTGTCCTCGGATGCAGAGACAACAAGCTTTTCATCGAGTGAAAACACAACTGAATTGACATCAGCAATATGACCTTCCAAAACTCCACATTGCTTTACTGTTGAAACGTCCCATGATCTGACCGTTTCGTCCTCGGATGCAGAGGCAACAAGCTTTCCATCGGGCGAAAACATAGCCGAATTGACTAACAAGGTATGACCTTCCAAAACTCCACATTGCTTTCCAGTTGATGTATCCCATAATCTGACCGTTCTGTCGTCGGATGCAGAGGCAACAAGCTTTCCATCGGGTGAAAACACAGCTGAATTGACAAACGAGGTATGACCTTCCAAAAGTGCACATTGCTTTCCTGTTGAAGCATCCCATAATCTGAGGGTGTTGTCATCGGATGCAGAGGCAACAAGCTTTCCATCAGGTGAAAACACAGCGGAACTGACAAACGAGGTATGACCTTCCAAAACTGCACATTGCTTTCCTGTTGAAGCATCCCATAATCTGAGGGTGTTGTCAAAGGACGCGGAGGCAACAAGCTTTCCATTCGGTGAAAACACAGCGGAACTGACATAATGGGTATGACCTTCCAAGGCTCCACATTGCTTTCCTGTTAGTGTATCCCATAGTCTGACCGTTATCTCCTCGGATGTAGAGGCAACAAGCTTCCCATCGGGTGAAAATACAGCTGAACGGACACCCCAAATATGACCTTCCAAAACTCCACATTGCTTTCCTGTTGAAACGTCCCATAATCTGACCGTTTCGTCCCAGGATGCAGAGGCAATAAGCTTTCCATCGGGTGAAAACACAACCAAGTTGACATCCCTGGTATGACCTTCCAAAATTCCACATTGCTTTCCAGTTGATGTATCCCATAATCTGACCGTTCTGTCTTCGGATGCAGAGGCAACAAGCTTTCCATCGGGTGAAAACACAGCTGAATTGACAAACGAGGTATGACCTTCCAAAACTGCACATTGCTTTCCTGTTGAAGCATCCCATAATCTGAGGGTGTTGTCATTGGATGTAGAGGCAACAAGCTTTCCATCAGGTGAAAACACAGCGGAACTGACATAATGGGTATGACCTTCCAAAACTCCACATTGCTTTCCTGTTAGTGTATCCCATAGTCTGACCGTGTTGTCCTCGGATGCAGAGGCAACAAGCTTTCCATTGGGTGAAAACACAGCCGAATTGACATTCCTGGTATGGCCTTCTAGCGTCTGTATCAATGAGCCCCACACATCTGCTACTTTGGGTTCCACGGTAAGCCAAGGGATATTTTTGAAGTATCCGACTCGAATTAGACTTGATCCTGGAGTAAATAAAAGTCCTGAATAGTAGACCTGAAGAGGTGCCACTTCAATAATTGACCTCATATGCAATACAAACCGTTTGGCATCATATGCAAGTTCTAACAATCTGGGATCATAGTCTCCCAATTGTTCCTGTTTTCAGGTCAATTACATTCTCTGTATAAACTAATGAGCATTGCATCTTACAGATAGTATGTCCTCTAGAGCTTTTATTATATGAACTCCATTTGATACCTCTCCGATTAAGCTAAGTCCCTCCAACCAATGTAGAAAGTGTTGTTCCAGAAATTGCCGAATAGTTTTGATATCTTCCTCCACCGGATTCCCAAGTCGGCAGTGATCAAGCCAGTAACGGCATGCGTATTGAACGTGTGGTGGGATGTTTTTATGTATCGTATCATCAGGAATCTCGGTAATCAACACTCCTGGTCCCCAAAGATCGCATATATTTTCCTGGAGCTGAGATATATGCTCCATACATTTTCGAAATAGGCTGGTATGTCTCTCTTTCTCATCTACCTGAAATCGAGAATCACTGCATCTCTGAGAATCCAGTAGGAAGTCACGGAAGGATAGATGAAATAATCGGACAGGCTGGCTTTCTTCTTCTGGGACACTGACAACAGAACGCAAAGAGTCCAAAGTGCTTGAAACCATTTTGAATGGTATTTGAAGCAGCTGTGCTAGATTTCTAGCTGGGATGTTATTAAACATGACCAGAATGGATCCAACCACCCGTCTGAACCGTCCTGCACACTCTTGATAACCCCGCCTTCCAAGAACTGAGTGCTGGAGTAGTGTTGTATATATACCGTCGAGATGCTCTGTTGCCGACAGGGATGACTTGGTTGCACTAAGAACTAAAGAGAGTGGTTCTTCAGGTCCATCTATGCCGTCTTGGATAAATCGAAGTGTCGTTGCAGCGTAGATAAACAGCCCAGCTGCTCTTTCCACCAATTGTTCAATAATTTGCTCATCTGGCCATGGTGTCCCCAGTCCATGTTTGGCTTTCAGTGGCGACAACTTTTGCAGAAAGAAAGTAGATATATCTGCATTGACTGTATCGAGCGGGATATTATGGAGTATAAAATCCTGATACGCCTCACCAGACAACTGACGAAATCCATCAAAGATGGGGATTTCTGGTCTGCTGGTAAGGAAAATCTTAATCCGAACTGTCGCAAGGTCCTTCGCTTCTTCAAATAGTTGGAGGATTAATTGGATATCTTGCATGCTGTCACATTCATCAAGTGCGTCAATTACTACAACCAGTTGAATTGATTGAGTAGGGGCATTCTTTAAGGGATTCAGAATGAGTTGATTCCATTGCTCCCGAGGCCCTTGTTTAAAGATATGAGGATTCTTGTCGATGGTGTCTGAGATGGATGTCCGGAGTACTGGTAAACTGATTGCAAGCTGGGCGGCAATAGTCGTGAAGAACATGCCAGAGTGACTGACATCCCTTTTGCCTCGAGTAAAGAAGAAACTCGCTGCAAGTCTTTTCTTTTCTGCAAGCTCCCGCGCAATTGTGCGAGAAATTGTGGATTTTCCGGTCCCGGCCATTCCGTTAAGCCAGAAGATGCATTTACTATTCGGATCGTCACACCAGTCCATAATCTGCTTACGGAGCTCTACTCGCGTATCCTGTAAACAGTGATCCTCATGTCGGTGGAGCCAGTCATTATGGGCAGCACCTTCAGCGTATGGTAATTTTGCAATATTTGTGCTTTGGTGTTGTGACTGTATACGTACTCTTAATTAGTACTAGTACTGCGCGATTTTAGATTTTATGTGGTACTGGCACGGATCAATAGTGGACACTTTCCTCAACTCGATTGTCAACTTCCTCAACTCGATTGTCAATTTTCTCAACTCGATTGTCAATTTGAATAACAGCCGTCCTAGTAATGATAATCCATGGATATTAGCATATACTATGACTTCAGTCGAGGTACGAGGAAGAAGTGGATAGGCTCTTACATCTGGTCCGAATTCATGGCAAAAATCAAAGCTGATTTATGCCGCTCAAGTAACTGAAGAATTTGTTCCACATCCACCTTTTGAAATGGCCACTTCAGCCTCTCCCCCAACGTTTGTCTCTTTTTCTTTTGTCTTACGCCTGACTGCAAAATCTGAAGAATTTGGTCAAACTTCTTTTCAAGTTCCAAAGAGCTACTCTCGAGGAGCGGCTTCAATGCAATCAACTTGGTAGCACCAGGACCTTTCGCCAATTGGCTAACTTGCTGAAATGTAGTTTGGAGAGCCATAATGCCATCCATAAGGTCACCCATCTCGGATTGGGCATTCTTAGCATCCTAACCCCATACAAAGTTATTTACTACTGATTGTGGCTCGAGTTGCTTTGGGGGGAATTCTTACCTGATAGTATTTGTAGATAGTCGACCAGACCTTGCCAGCAGCTTCAACCACAGTCACCGCGCTTGCGACTACACCTAGTACTTCGGCCATGGTTTTATATGTAAATATCACAAAGGTTGGTGTTGTCGTTGTGTTTTGTTGTGCTGTGTTGTGTGTCGTTGTGTTGTGTGTCGCGAGGCTGTGTGTTGTGTTGTACACCAACCCCGCATGGCAGTGTTTATGGCAATGGAAAACAATAGAACAATACCATTCATGCAAGAGTAGCCGACTACCTACATACTTTTTAATCGCATTCAGCCTATCTAGACTATGGCGATGGACTGCGGCTCCCTGGCCTCTCTCTTCCTCACGGGCAACTCCCTGCCCTCCCCACTGAGAAATGAAAGACTACACATACAAATACTCCTAAAACCCCCCCAAGTAGAGAAAAAGTACTACAAAACAAATTCGCGCAGGTGTCAAACATCCCCCCAAAATTCAGGCTACATCGCGCCGGTAAATATCACATCCTTCCCCTCCCCACACAACTATAAAAATGCGCAGGTAACACCATCTCAACCCATCCATCAACGATCTCAATCATAGATGATAGTGCGGAACAGCCTTCTCCCCATCCGCACCTTCGTAACCTCCACCGGGTTTCTCATGTATGTGACTAGGGAGGACACTACCTGTCCCCGCCGGTCCTCCTTTAGCAGCCACTGTATCCCCATTATTCTAACCCCTTTATTATCCTCTTCTATCCACCTCCGCATGGTGCCCGGTTTATATTTAAAGGGAGCCGCGTGCATGATTGGAGCGTGTGTGGTCGGTTGCCTCCCTTCGTGGCGGGCGCTGCTGGCAATGGCCGTGTTCCACCCGGTGGACGCAGGGGTGTTTCGGGGTTCGCCGGTAGCCGAGCTCTCTGTGCAGGTGCTTTCTTTTCCCCCTGTGGTGCCGCCTGCTCCTTCGGTCGAGCTCCCTGCAGTGCCCCCTTCGCTCCCTGTGGCACTGCCTGCTGCCTCTTCGTCTCCTTCTGTGGCGTCGCTTGGCCTCCCTTCCCTCCCCGTGATGCCTGCTGCCTCTGCTTTCCGGTCGATGTTATCGCCTGTCGCCTGGCTTGGGTGGCTCCTCTTTCGATCCGGCGGCGTCTGGACGGCGGCTACCGCGTACGTACGTGCCGGGGGTGTCGGCGGCGCATCTGTGGCCGTGCTGGTGGTGAGTGTTCGCTCCGTCTGTCTGCATTGTGGCCGCGCTGGTAGTGGGTGTATGCTCCGTCTGCGTCGAGGCGCTGGACTCCTCCACTCTTGTGCAGAGACTTACTTCGAACACTATGGCGACTCTGCCCCAATACGAGGGGGCAGTCCCCCGGGTATATCCTCTGCCACTCTGTCAAAAAGCCCATCAAGTGGTAGGACCACAGCGTAACACTCTACCGGGGTCGTCTTTGCCAAAGTTTTTATGGTCCTTACAAATTCTTCAAACCGGGACCCCGTCTAGGCTCCTCTTCCGATTCTGATTCCGATTCTGGGTCCCTCAGGAACACCCCTGGTTCTGGTTCGGGAGCCCCCTCCTCCTCTCCCGGGTCTGAATACTATGAGAAACGGAGTTTAGTTCTATCTCAGACTTGATTGCCGAACGGGTTGGCTTCTCAATCAACAATCCACTTGATTCCCAAACGGGTCAACTTCCCAACCAGCAATCAACGTGTTCGAGTACGAGGATAATTGGAGCGATCTGAGGAATAGGGGGGGGAATTAAAAACCGGCTTATTGTTGCTGTAGCTAGTAACTAGCCGCCTGTACTACATGAGTGTCACTGCGAGTAAATAGCTATCTCTGGCATGTCGCTGGCACTGCTCGTATAGGGCTACTATGTTGTAACAGCTAGACATGTCTCCATATGTCGTGAAATTCCCTTGTTAGGCCTATGGTGTCGATGACTTCGGGTTCACAATTCCGCCTCATTGTGAGTATTCGATAGGATCCATTAGGCAGAATTATACTGTCCACTGAATGTAGGCTCAGTTTTGGGGGTTGACCGTTTTTTATTCGACATTGCGGGGGTAGCGGAGGTTTGTGGTGGCGGTGATGGTCTTCGTCCTGTTCTTCACCTGGGTTTTCGAGATCGATTGTTGGTGTTGCTGGTGGCGGAGTTGTGGTCTCCTGAAAGGTTGGTGGAAATATCTGCCAAGCCGCTACTGTACTGGTAGGCGACGTCTGGAGAGACTGGGTTTTGTGCATGGGTTGCAGCCGCAGACCCTTTGTGCGCCAGGCCGTGATTTACCTAGTTTATTCCCCTACGATAACTACGGAGATGATGTATGTACTTACCAGTAGCTACCTACAGGCTAGTAAAAAAGATACATGTATATTTGAGCTTGCTAGTTTGACAGCTAAACTATTGCGCTTTTCGAACTCTTAGGAATACAGAGCTCTGCGTGCGTGTGAAAAACCTGCGCTTCTATATATACTCCATCTGTTTTAACAATTTGCCAAGTGGGGTTACCCTGCACAATGACACAATTTGCCATTTTAGGTTGACATCCCACGTGGGCGGCTCTTAACTATCCCCAGGGGTGAGGGTAATCTTTTTTTTTAAGAATCATTAATCGCCTTCATCCTATCTAGAATATGGCGATTCGAACTAGACTAAAGCTGACTGGGCGGCGGTTCTGTAGGAATATCGTATTATCTCAAGAAATTAACTAGCGCGTTCAGAGCTGTCAGAATAACCGAGCCACGGCAATGCACATTCTGCTTCTACATCACGCAGCTATACTATAATACAGTATCAAGAAATGACTCTGTGTGTAAATCAGTAGCTATTTATGGAGGTGTAATGGAGGAGAGAATAGTATGGATATTATCCTCAATCACCCGGGTGTATTCTAACGCATCGGTATCATCCCCACTGACTGGACTAGTAGAAGGTTTCCAACGCAGTGTCCGACACTGAATCAGCATACTCGGACTCGGGATCAACACTACCATCGCCAATCACAAAACTAGTATGTAGCTGGAATACCCTTGATCTGTAGCCTACAGATCGTCACCGTTCTTCAACGCTTCCCGCAGCATGGGTTCCGCTATCTCTCGTAGTTCCGGCAAGTGCCTTCCGTATACAGATGCCGACCCACCTGATCCTCTTGTTTGCCATAACAATTCCCACATCGTTCAAGCTGCTCAGCTCTTGCACTTTGTCCGCTCTGCTCCCCTTATATGCCCCGACTGTGCATCTATACATCTCATTAGCAAGTCTCCTCTGCTGCTCACTCGGTGTCGGGTACAGCTCGCATCCATACGTTAGGATCGGGTGCAACTACTGTGCCACTATCTTCCTCTTCCCTCGCGGTGGCAGCCTACTTAGCCTCCTCACTATCGCCCATCCTCCCATTGTCTTCTGGCTCCTGTATTTCTGGTGGCGTTGCTGGTCTTGCATGATCGCCCCAAGATGTCTTCCCTGCCGTCCTTTCCAGTCCTTCGACCTGTCCCACTTGATTCCGGGCTTGTTCTTTTTCTTGTACCTAGTACTATCATATCCACGAGCCTCCCGTGTGTGCTCTCCCGTGCCGTGCTCCTGCCCCGTTACAATAGGATAATATTACCTACTTTTGTATGTATCAATATCAATAACCGGCTGGCCCAGGCCAGTCCAGGCCTTTGTAGCCACCGTCGGGGCCGGCCCGTTTCCAACACGGAAATTTTAAATAATTGTCAACGAATGCCTTGTAAACCAAGAAGGGCTACCTAGCCTAACGGATGGAATTGGAACAGGTCGCGACGGATAAACGAGCCAAGAATTAAGAGAATACATAGAGAGCACCAGATCCATAGCCTATAGCGAAGCCCGTTTTGATTGAATGAATATTATCCTGCTTTTATGTCTTTACCAAAATTCCTCCGTTCATAACGGGTAGGTACTTGAAATAAAACACGTGACCTACATTACTTACTACCGCATAAACTGGTGGTTGAGGGTAAAAGCAATGGATTTTGTATATTGTGACGAAGGCTCTTAACCACCAGTTTATGTGGTATTGCTCGCTGCAGCACCACAAATGAACTGACGGTAGGCATGGCGCAGTGGTAAGTTCTTTACTTTACGGCTTTCGTTATCAATTGAGGATTCCAAAAATTTGAATTGTCGAGTGATTCGCTCTCAAGGTTTTGAAACCAGGGTAATTCGGTTTGATATTTTACAGGAAAAAGTGGAAAAAACTGGCAAGCTGTAAATTTCACTATATGGCTGGCTGTGAATATGGCGGCCTCGCTAATTGTAAATTTCACCCGACATCACTTCTCCTATGAGACCTCGAGCCTTTTCAGTATCGATAATGTACAGGAAGATCCAATAAGCCGTCTTGAGAACTCCCCAACGTCAACCTCAGTCAACTGACAACTTATCCTTCCCTCGATGGGCAGGTGGATGACCCGCTGCTCATATACAAATCATCACACAAAAACACACCAACATCCAATGCCCGGCCTACCATACCCAAACTGCAGTTTAATTGATTTAACTCGCACCTAAAATGCACCAACCAGTGAATTAGTTCATCAAAGCTTTTAACAGCCAACAAGTGCAAGGAAGCCCTTACCTTCTGTGACAGCAGCGCTAACAGATGGCTGGAGATATGCAGCCGGGAGAGCGGTAAAATCAATAGATATAAAAATAACTCTACCGGAGGGAGATCCAATGACAAGAAGGTTGGCAGTGTCATTTACTGCAGAGCAAGATAGTCGGTATTCAACAGGGAGCCAGAGTAATTTCTTCATGTTGCATGTGATCCATTGATCGGTAACATACAGGGAATGAGGTAGCGTGTGTGGTAGTTCCCAAATGCCACCGGGGTGAGGAGATGACTTGAGCTGCAGTATGCCGTGACTTGTATGTAGATGTGTTCCGTCATTAGAAAACTTCTTGACTTTGATGCTGGCATGAGTTTTTATGATTTCTATGGTTGTTTTGTTTCTAGTATCCCATAATCTGACCGTTGCGTCCCAGGATGCAGAAGAGGCAACAAGCTTTCCATCAGGTGAAAACACAGCCGAATTGGTTGAGCTGGTGTGACCTTCTAAAACTCCACACTGCTTTCCTGTTGTTGTATCCCATAATCTGACCGTGTCATCGTCGGATGCAGAGGCAACAAGCTTTCCATCGGGTGAAAACACTGCCGAATTGACATATCGGGTATGACCTTTCAAAACTGCACATTGCTTTCCTGTTGGTGTATCCCATAATCTGACCGTTTTGTCATCAGATGCAGAGGCAACAAGCTTTCCATCGGGTGAAAACACAACTGAATTGACATCCCTGGTATGACCTTCCAAAACTCCAGATTGCGTTCCTGTTGATGTATCCCATAATCTGACCGTGTTGTCCTTGGATGCAGAGGCAACAAGCTTTCCATCTGGTGAAAACATAGCCGACTTGACACGCCAGGTATGACCTGTCAAAACACCACATTGCTTTCCTGTTGATGTATCCCATAATCTGACCGTTTCGTCGAGCGATGCAGAGGCAATAAGCTTTCCATCAGGTGAAAACACAGCCGAACGGACCCAACTGGTATGACCTGTCAAAACTGCACATTGCTTTCCCGTTGATGTATCCCATAATCTGACCGTTCCATCCTCGGATGCAGTGGCAACAAGCTTTCCATCAGGTGAAAACACAGCCGAGTTGACTAAATTGGTATGACCTTCCCAAACTCCATACTGCCTTCCAGTTGATGTATCCCATAATCTGACAGTTTTGTCCCTGGATACAGAGGCAACAAGCTTTCCATTGGGTGAAAACACAGCCGAATTGACATCCCTGGTATGACCTTCCAAAACTCCACACTGCTTTCCAGTTGATGTATCCCATAATCTGGCCGTTCCGTCCTCGGATGCGGAGGCAACAAACTTTCCATCAGGTGAAAACACAGCGGAATTGACTGAATTAGTGTGACCATCCAAAACTCCATATTGCGTTCCTTTTGATGTATCCCATAATCTGACCGTCTTATCCCAAGATACAGAGACAACAAGCTTTCCATCGGGTGCAAACACAGCTGACAAGACTCGACTCCTATGACCTTTCAAAACTGCACATTGCTTTCCTGTTGATGTATCCCATAATGTGACCGCTCGATCCTCGGATGCAGTGGCAACAAGCTTTCCATCAGGTGAAAACACAGCCGAATTGACCCAATGGGTATGACCTTCCAAAACTCCACATTGCTTTCCTGTTGATGTATCCCATAATCTGACCGTTCTGTCCTTGGATGCAGAGGCAACAAGCTTTCCATCAGGTGAAAACACAGCCGAATTGACACCCTGGGTATGACCTTCCAAAACTCCATATTGCTTTCCTGTTAAAGCATCCCATAATCTGACCGTTTCGTCGTTGGATGCAGAGGCGACAAGCTTTCCGTCGGGTGAAAACATAGCCGAATTGACACGATCGGTATGGCCTTCCAAAACTCCACATTGCTTCCCTGTGGATGTATTCCATAATCTGACCGTTGCGTCCTCGGATGCAGTGACAACAAGCTTTCCATCAGGTGAAAACACAGCCGAATTGATATCCCAGGTATGACCTTCCAGAACTCCACATTGCTTTCCAGTTGATGAATCCCATAATCTGACCGTTTTGTCTGAGGATGCAGAGGCAACAAGCTTTCCATCAGGTGAAAACACAGCCGAATCGACCGAACTGGTATGGCCTTCAAGCGTCTGTATCAATGAGCTCCATACATCTGCTACTTTGGGTTCCATAGTAACCCAAGGGATACTTTTGAAGTATCCTACTCGAATTAGACTTGATCCTGGAGTAAACAAAAGTCCCGAATAGTAGACCTGAAGAGGTGCCACTTCAATAATTGACCTCATATGCAATACAAACCGTTTGGCATCATATGCAAGTTCTAGCAATCCGGGATCATAGTCTCCCAATTGTGCCTGTTTTTAGGTCAATACTATTTCCTGCATAAATTAATGAGCATTGCAGCTTACAGATAGTATTTCCTCCAAAGCTATTATCATATGAGCTCCATTTGATACCTCTCCAATTAAGCTAAGTCCCTCCAACCAATGAAGAAAGTGTTGTTCCAGAAATGTCTTGATGTCTTCCTCCAGTGCCAGGAGATTCCCAAACCGCCAGTGATCAAGCCAGTAACGGCATGCGTATTGAACATGTGGTGGAATGCTTTTTTGTATTGTATCATCAGGAATCTCGGTAATCAAAACTCCTGGTCCCCAAAGATTGCATATATTTTCCTGGAGCAGAGATATATGCTCCATACATTTTCGAAAGAGGCTGGTATGTCTCTCTTTCTCATCTACCTGAAATCGAGAATCGCTGCACCTCTGAGAATCCAGTAGGAAGTCACGGAAGGATAGATGAAATAATCGGACAGACTGGCTTTCATCTTCTGGGACATTGAGGACAGAACGCAAAGAGTCCAAAGTGCTTGAAACCATTTTGGGTGGTATTTGAAGTAGCTGTGCTAGATTTCTAGCTGGGATGGTATTAAACATGACCACAATGGATCCAACCACCTGTCTAAACCGTCCCGCACACTCTTGAGAACCCCGTTTTCCAAGAACTGAGTGCTGGAGTAGTGTTGTATATATGCTATCGAGATGCTCTGTTGCCGACAGGGATGACTTGGTTGCACTAAGAACTAAAGAGAGTGGTTCGTCAGGTCCATCTATGCCGTCTTGGATAAATCGAATGGTAACGAAAATCTTAATCCGAACTGTCGCAAGGTCCTTGGCTTCTTCCAGTAGTTGGAGGATTAATTGGATATCTTGCATGCTGTCACATTCATCAAGTGCATCAATTACTACAACCAGTTGAATTGATTGAGTAGGGGAACTCTTTAAAGGATTAAGAATGAGTTGATTCCATTGCTCTCGTGGTCCTTGTTCAAAGATATGAGCATTGTTGTCGATGGCGTCTGAGATGGATGCCCGGAGTACTGGTAAACTGATTGCAAGCTGGGCGGCAATCGTAGTGAAGAACATGCCAGAGTGACTGACATCCTTTCTGCCTCGTGTAAAAAAGAAACTCGCTGCAAGTCTTTTCTTCTCTGCAAGCTCTCGAGCAATTGTGCAAGAAATTGTGGATTTTCCGGTCCCAGCCATTCCGTTAAGCCAGAAGATGCATTTACTATTCGGATCGTCACACCAGTCCATAATCTGCTTACGGAGCTCTACTCGCGTATCCTGCAAACAGTGATCCTCATGCCGCTGGAGCCAGTCATTATGGGCAGCACCTTCAGCGTATGGTAATTTTGCAATATTTGTGCTTCGGTGTTGTGACTGTATACGTACTACTAATTAGTACTAGTACTGTACAATTTGAGATTTTATGTACGGATCAATAATAGTGGACACTTTCCTCAACTCGATTGTCAATTTGAATAACAGCCGTCCTAGTCATGATAATCCATAGATATTAGCATATACTATGACTTTAGTCAGGTACGAGGGGGAAGTAGATAGCCTCTTACATCTGGTCAGAATTCATGGCAAAAATCAAAGCTGATTTATGCCGCTCAAGTAACTGAAGAATTTGTTCCACACCCGCCTTTTGAAATGGCCACTCCAACCTCTGTCTCAGCACTTTTCTCGTCTCCCTTTGCCCTAGTCCTGGCTGTAAAATCTGTAGAATTCGGGTAAACTCCTTTTCAAGCTCCGAAGAGCTACTTTCGAGGAGCGGCTTCAATGCAATCAACTTGGTGGCACCAGGACCTTTCGCCAAGTTTTGGACTTGCTGGAATGTGGTTTGCAGAGCCATAATGCCATCCATAAGGGCATTCATCTCGGATTGGGCATTCTCAGCATCCTAACCCCATGTAAAGTTATTTACTACTAATTATGACTCAAGTTGCTTTGGGGGGATTCTTACCTGATAGTATTTCCAGCCAGTCGACCAGACCTTGCCAGCAGCTTCAACCACAGCCACCGCGCTTGCAACTGCACCTAGTACTTCGGCCATGGTTTTATATGTAAATATCACAAGGGATGGTGTTGTCGTTGTGTTTTGTTGTGCTGTGTTGTGTGTGTCGTTGTGTTGTGTGTCGCTAGGCTGTGTGTGTAGTGTTGTATATCAACCCCGCACGACAGTGAAAACAATATACAGTGCGTATATGGCGCGCCCCCCTGCATATTTATATGCGCCAACGCGCCATAACTTTCACCTACGCACTGAACAATACTATTCTAGTCTCATGCCAAGACCCTGAACTCCGACTGGGCAAGAGTAGCTGACTACCTACTTTTTAAGTAATCATTCATCGCATTCAGCCTATCTAGACTATGGTGATGGACTGCAGCTCCCAGGTGGCCTCTCTCTTCCTCACGGGCAAGTCCCTGCCCTCCCCACTGAGAAAAGAAAGACTACAAATACTACAAATACTCCTAAAAACCCCCCCAAGAAGAGAAAAAGTACTACAAAACCAATCCGCGCAGGTGTCAAACATCCCCCAAAAATTCAAACTACATCGCGCCGGTAAATATCACATCCTTCCCCAGCTCCCCACAACTATAAAAATGTGCAGGTAACACCACCCCAACCTATTCATCAGCGATCCCAATCATAGACGGTGGTGCGGAACAGTCTTCTCCCCATCCGCACCTTCGTAACCTCCACCGGGTTTCTCATGTATATATGACTAGGGAGGACACCACCTGTCCCCGCCGGTCCTCCTTTAGTAGCCACCGTATCCCCATTATCCTAACCCCTTTATTATCCTCTTCTACCCACCTCCGCATGGTGCCCGGCTTATATTTAAGGGGGGCCGCGTGCATGACTAGAGCCTGTGTGGTCGGTTGCCTCCCCTTCGTGGCGGGCGCTGCTGGCGATGGCCGTGTTCCACCTGGTGGACGCAGGGGTGTTTCGGGGTTCGCCGGTGGCCGAGCTCTCTGTGCAGGTGCTTTCTTTCCCCCCTTTGGTGCCGCCTGCTCCTTCGGTCGAGCTTTTTGTAGTGCCCCCTTCACTCCCTGTGGCACTGCCTGCTGCCTCTTCGTCTACTTCTGTGGCGTCGCTTGGCCTCCCTTCCCTCCCCGTGATGCCTGCTGCCTCTGCTTTCCGGTCAGTGTTATCGCCTGGCTGGGGTGACTCCTCTTTCGCTCCGGCGGCGTCTGGGCGGAGGCTACCGCGTACGTACACGCCGGGGGTGTCGGCGGCGCATCCGTGGCCGTGCTGGTGGTGAGTGTTCGCTCCGTCTGTCTGCATTGTGGCCGCGCTGGTAGTGGGTGTATGCTCCGTCTGCGTCGAGGCGCTGGACTCCTCCACTCTTGTGCAGAGACTTACTTCGAACACTATGGCGGCCTCCCTCATGCCCTGTCCCAACACGAGGGAGCAGTCCCCCGAGTATATCCTCTGCCACTTTGTCAAAAAGCCCATCAAGTGGTAGGACCAACTAGCGTAACACTCTATTGGGGTTGTCTTTGCCAAAGTTTTTATGGCCCTTGCAAATTCTTCAAACCGGGGACCCCGTCTAGGCTCCTCTTCCCATTCCGATTCCGATTCCGGGTCCCCCAGGAACACCCCTGGTTCTGGTTCGGGAGCCTCCTCCTCCTCTCCCGGGTCTGAATACTATGAGAAACAGAGTTTAGTTCTATCTCAGACTTGATTGCCGAACGGGTTGGCTTCCCAATCAACAATCCACTTGATTGCCAAACAGGTCAACTTCCTAACCAGCAATCAACGTGTTCGAGTACGAGGATAATTGGAGCGATCTGGGGAATGGGGGGGGGGAATTAAAAACCGACCTATTGTTGCTGTAGCTAGTAACTAGCCGCCTGTACTACATGGGTGGCACTGCGAGTAAATAGCTATCTCTGGCATGTCGCTGGCACTGCTAGTATGGGGCTGCTACGCTGTAACAGCTAGACATGTCTCCATATATCGTGAAATTCCCTTGTTAGGCCTATGGCGTCGATGACTTCGGGTTCGCAATTCCGCCTCATTGTGAGTATTCGATAGGATCCACTAGGCAGAATTATGCTGTCCACCGAGTGTAGGCTCAGTTTTGGGGGTTGATCGTTTTTTATTCGACATTGCGGGGGTAGCGGAGGTTTGTGGTGGCGGTGATGGTCTTCGTCCTGTTCTTCACCTGGGTTTTCGAGATCGATTGTTGGTGTTGCTGGTGGCGGAGTTGTATCTGGTGGTCGGCAGTTTCTCCTGAAAGGTTGGTGGGGTTAAAGGTCTGCCAAGCCGCTAGGCGACGTCTGGGTTGGTGGCAGCGTTGTGTACCCTGGGTTGCAGCCGCAGATCTTTTGTGTGCCAGGCTGTGATTTTGATTTACCTAGTTTATTACGATAACTAGATGATGTACGGAGTATATACGGAGTAGCTACTCCGTACCTAGCCTCGTCCCCAGTCTCTTGACCTTGAGAGGGTAACCCGGTGAAATGGGTAACCCGGTGTTGTGTTGTCATGTGATGTTGCTTAGTCAGTGCCGGTAGTTCTAAATTCTGAATTTGATTGGTGCTATCCCTCTCCGTCTACGTTGGGGTTTTATATAGATTCAAAATTCAAAATTGTCTTAGCAGAAAGTTGTCTTATATAGCAGCGCAACCAACGTTCAGACACTGGAAACGAGGCTACTCCGTACCTGCATGCTAGTAAAAAAGATACCAGTACCTACATGGATATTTGAGCTTGCCAGTTTGACAGCTAAACTACTATTGCGCTCTTCGAACCCTTAGGAATTCTCCAACGAACAGAGCTCTGCGTGCGTGTGAAACACCTGCGCTTCTATACTCCGTCAGGTTTAACAATTTGCCATGTGGGGTTACTTACCATGCACAATGACACAATTTGCCATTTTAGGTTGATATCCCACGTGGGCGGCTCTTATCCCCACGTAGATGCAGGGGAGAGGGTAATATTTTTATATATAAAGAATCATTAATCGCATTCATCCTATCTAGAATATTGCGATGGACTTCGAACCTGACTACAGCTGACTTGGCGGTGTTTCTGTAGGAATACCGCATTATCTCGAGAAATTGACTAGCGCATTCAGAGCTGGCAGAATAACCGAGCCACAGCAATGCACATTCTGTTTCTACATCACGCAGCTATACTACAATACAGTGTCAAAAAATGACTCTGTGTGTAAATCGGTATCTATCTATGGAGGTGTAATGGAGGAGGGAATAGTATGGATATAATCCTCAATCACCCAGGTGTATTTTAACGCATCAGTAGCATCCCCACTTACTGTTCCGTTAGAATCGGGCGGGCCAGGCCGGCGGCACCTACGGCCTGGGGCGGACTGGACCACATGGAAGTCTGCCGGGGTCTGGCCTGAAACAACAGGCCGGCGAAGCCCTTGCCTGGA
>Ga0307514_10001521_pt1 | contig 27767 bp, 28 predicted proteins | sample 16_EM_MG_FD_203088 | JGI IMG/M metagenome (GOLD analysis project Ga0307514, IMG submission 203088) | Populus trichocarpa ectomycorrhiza microbial communities from riparian zone in the Pacific Northwest, United States - 16_EM | ecosystem: Host-associated > Plants > Roots > Unclassified | place... | reverse complement strand
CATAGCCCCCACCGGTGTGTGTTGTACTCCGCTGGTGAATTTTTTTGGAGGGACCAGATGAGTACCGAGGGAGGGAGAACGAAAACACGATTACTAGTCAAACACGACTTCCCGGTACGTGATAGTATCGTCCTTGGGGTGATTCCAGAACTTCAAAGTTAATCCAGAGCCTTCGGATCGTAAACTGGTTCCTCCGCGACCAACGCTTTCAACTTCTCCTTGATGGGACCCTGATCAACCAACCGTTCACCCTAAGCATCACCAAAGCGATCATCAGCTTCATGTTCCATGTTACACATCGTAAAAAGGCATTCAAGCTAACGCAATGGGTGAGGTACAAACCGGGCACTTACATCACGCAAACGAACGATTGTAGGGATGGTCTGGATGTCCCAAGGCTGTTGCCTCCATTCGTTTCTCGGGGTCTTCCACCTTGAAAAATAGTGGAGTGGACGAAGAAATGTTTGGTCAGTATGATCGTGATTATGCTCAAGGTCAAGCGAATAACTGGGGGGGAGACTCATCGGGGACCCGAAACCACGGTGAGAAAAAATTCTGAGGCAAAAAAGGTTCCGAAGATGCAAAAACGGATTGCCCTTTTCCTTTCGGAAGGGTCTTGTTCCACTTCATTTTTTCCAATCTCGACGCGCATTTCCTTCGCGCGAAAAGCCGGACAAAAAAAAGCCAGTAGTGCTCACTCTGGTCTCTGCCCAACATAGATTATCAGCGCAGTCGGAGCGTCCTCCTTATCGAAGGTCTCCTCGACGATCTCCTTCACCGCGCGACAATCCTGTCGGAGTCAAACGGCAGTCAAGAAACCACTCCGATCCGTCATACCGCGAGTGTACTTACCGGACACCACATAATACCATCCTCATCCTTCGAGGCATAAAAGATCGCAAATTGCTCCTGAATGTCTTTCCAAGAGTGTGGTTTGATCTTGCTTTCACGAAGAGGCATGGTCTCGTAGACGAATTCGCTGGTCGTGCCCTCCAATCCTGAGGTGGTTCTAGGTCAAGACTGGGTGTGAACGTGTGACTAGCTACCTGTCCCACTGGAAAAAGATGACAAAGAAAAACATCAAGATTGTAACTGACTTGGATGGGACTATACTGACGCAATCCTACATGATACCTCTTTCGGATTATGTGCCACGGTCGCACGGAACGGGCATGAACAATCATTTGCGATTTGCAAATCTGATGGGGGATCAAGAATTTCGCACAACGGCGGGTCTGATCAACGCATTCCAGCCAAAAACTTATCATTCGGAGGTTCCTAAGGCAGCGGTAGCAGCGAACGGCATCCACTGGTAGTGAACTGCCATTCAGCTCTCTCGCACCAGGACCACGCAAAGGTAAGCTAGGCAATGATCAGAGAAATAAACACACGCGAAGGAGGATGAAATCAGGAAATAAATAATCAATGAACCGCAAACACGATGTGATTAATTCTAAAGCCAATCGAAAGCCCAAGTGCTAACGACTAAAAAAAATCAAGCGGCGGAGAGGGCGAAAAGCTGGCCTCGAAAAACAATGCCTAAGGCTGCTGTCTGCGCAGATGACAAGCGAAAAAAAAATCACGAGAAAACGGAGAGAACGGGATATAAAGTGAATATGCACGGATCAACTGTGTCTCCGGGACCATCTCTAGTAGTATCCTCCACCCTGCTGATACTGATAAGGTTGGTAGGTGGGGGATGGGGTTGGAGCAGGAGGGGAAGCGTAAGTGTTCCACTGGTCGCCGTTTCCGGGCTTCAAGTACTTGTATTTATCGCATTGCGACAAGCAGTCAGAGAGGCCGGACTCCTGCGAGATCAGGGTGGTAGTGGAAGTAGACACAGAGAGCTGCGTCGAGATGTCGGTCTTGGTAGAGGTGGAGAGGTAGGTGATTGTATTTGTCATCGTCTTCTCGTCAACAACGGTCGAGGTGAGGGTGCGCTCAATGGTGTTGGTCTAAAGGAACCTTCGTCAGCCCAGTTTTCGATTCGTGAAGAAAAAGAATACCCTCACCTTGTCGATGGTATCCGTCTTAACCCAAATACTGGTGTAAGTGGTCGGAATAACTTTGATATCGGTCTTAGTGACATAGTCTGTGATGACTTCCTTGACCGTGTCAGTCTTGGTCACGGTCGTAGGGTCGACCGAGAGACTGGTGGTGGTGATGGTGATGGGCAAGGTCTCAGTGTTGGTGACATAGAGAGTCTCGATCTTGACATCGGTCTTTGTCACAGTGTTGTAGATCGTGGTCGGGATGGGCTAAAGTTATCCAAGATAAAAAACCACCGCGGATTGGATTAGAGACACCAAAGCGCACCTGGGTGTAAGTGACGGTGAGGGTCTTTATCTCAATTGACTTGTCGGTGACGGTCTTAGTCGAAGGGGGCGGGCAATATTGCCTGGAACACAGGGTCAGACGTCGGTAAACAAGAGTCGATGGATCACCCAACAAAGGGTTGGCCCAGATAAGAGGGTTTGACTTACTTTCCATCTCCCTTGTTAATAATGATCGTAGTCTGGTAGCAACCCCAGTTATTGTTGTCGCCCCACTAGAAACACAATCCCGATCAGTAAAATCACCACAATATCCGGGGGGGGGAGGGAGAAACATACCCAGCTCTCTGGAGTACACTTTCCATCGTATCCCTTTTTGTAACCATAACCGCAGTCCATTTGAGAGTATCCACCGTTGGTGAAAGACGAATACGGCATCGGTTGGTAGCCACCAGAAGGCTCGGCAGGAGGAGGAGTATACTGAGACGGCGGGGCGCCATAGGCAGGCGTTCCAGTCTCGACCGGCATATCCGAGGCCGGACTCGAACTCGAATCACTTGGGTACGAAGGTTGGTGCGAAGGTGAGTAGGCAGGTGGGTACGAAGATGAAGGAGTTTGGTCGCTATTGGATCCCGACATCTCGGGGTTCGGGACCATCTGGACTCCCAAAGGAATCTGAGCCGCAACATAACTCACAGCCGAAAGGGCAACGACGAAAGAACGAATGACGGAGATGACGGATAACGAAGACATGTTGACTTTTCTTTTCAGCTTATCGGTCTTAAAACAATGCGGGCCGGCGAATGAACGTTGTTGTTGCGGGTTCTTGAAAACAACCTTGGCGATTGGAGGAGGAGGTGTGGCGGGGGGTTAGAAGGAATGCAAAAGATCCAAAAAAAGAATGAAGGAGCGATCGACGCAAAGGTGTATGCCTGAAAGTTCCCAGAAACAAGGGGTGAGAGTGACCTGGCAAAGGAGGTTCGGGGTTCTAGAAAGCTTCAAGGCACGAACGCAAGCGCTCTGTATTCCTTTCTCGTCAGCTTTCGCTCAAGAAACTGCGACCACACTCACCGATGAAAAGAACGAAAGAAAAAAGGTCGAAGAAAAAGAGGGAGGGGGGACGAAACGAAAGAGGAACGGAGAAGAGCCTTGATCGTGATCGGTGGGGCATGTGCCTTATATGCAAGCACCGATAATTCGGGGTGCGAGCGAATGCCGTAGCGCATGGGGCATCCCGGGGATGAGGATCTGGTTGTCAAGGTCACAAAGTATGACGCCGGCCCTGTTTCTCACCATAACATAACTCCAATCATACCGGAGTCCCGGAATCTTGCTACGCCGACCAACGCAAGGGTAAAGTCTCCGAACTGATGGAAGCAACAAGCCTGCATTGACGGGTCTGTATTCTAAAACAGTCGGAAACCAGTGTCCAGTATGATGGGGGTACCCATCTATCATCACGGCACCACTCATTGTCGACCAGGAAACTATGACGGTCATGAAGAGATGTCCCCATGCACGTCCAGCATGATCTTGAGCGCGTTCCTTGCCCGTATCCGAGAGATATCTTCCAATCGTGGCGTCGTGAGCGCGGTTTCCAACTTGGCCGACGCCTTCGGCTCGGCCCAGGGATACTGCCAAGGTGTGAGAAAAGACACGGATCGATCGGGATAGATTGGGACATACCGGCAAGTACTGATGCGACAAAGAAACATATGAAACCGAGACGGCAGTTGCGATGAGCACTTCCGTTCCTTCTATAGTCAAATGTTTGACATACCTTCTGAAGATACTCGTACGCAACAAGGGTAAAACCGAATTGGGGGCTACTCCGAATGATACGAGCAGGACCGCCTTTCCAGAGGGCCCTAAAGCCTTCTTCTCGATCTGGCGGCGCGCGGGAATAGGAGCATCAAGTTAACACGTGGCGAGGACGCAGGGAAAAACGGATGAGCGAAGCGGACGTGGTGATTGATTTCAGACTCACAAATTTTGCCAAAAGCGTCCAAGGGTCCCTTGTAATGCACCTGTCCCTTCCTGGCTTCAGTCTGGAGACGTGTCTTCACGACATCTAAAGGGCGTCATCGGCTCTGTCACCCACTAGCGTTTCAGTGATTTGCGCTCACCGAAAGGAGTGGTCAAATAAGCTGCCGGCATTCCACTGTAGAATATCAAACATTGCCTGTCAGGGACAAGGACAAGACAAAAGAAGACAAAACATACGCAATTGCGGCCGAAGCCAAGGTCTCAAAGAACGAGAGTTGCTTTCCGTTGTAATCCTGGTGAAACAAGTCGGTCTTGAGATGCGAATAAACCGGGAAGTAAATCGCGGAGAACGGAATGTCCCTCATCAAACAGGCAGTCGCTCCTCTGTATAACCCAACAATGCCCAGTTGCCGGATGATGTGGACTGCGCCTTTTTTGACTTGGTCAGGGGCGGCCTTGGCGGCTTCACCTTGCATCTGCAACCGAATCTTCACAATCTCGAGCGGGTTTGTGAATACCACCTGGCATCCACCAGCAGTACCACCGGCAATGAACTCCCACCCGAGCTTGATCCTACCGGTCTCCGGATCCATCGCACGGCTACGAACAAGATCGTTGACAGTTAGCTTGATTGCTTTCTCCGGGGCAACACCCTACGAACAGGAGGTGTCAGCACACTATCGCACTGAATTTACAACACGGCGGGGAGGGGTTTGAACTTACAATGAGTTGCGGTCCGAGGCCACGATAGAAACCCAGGAAACCTTCATGATGGAACACCTTTCGGGCGCAATCAACACTGTTCTGGTACAACAGCTGTCCAACGACAGTACTCCGCTGGTTTTGCATTCTATCGAAACGCCGTAACTCTGGTTACGATCAACTAAGGGGAAATGGCGTAATCACGAACCGAGTCTAAATATTTGAACGCATACAATCAGCGAAAGCGCCTTAACCTCACTGCTGCCCAGTGACGCACCTTTACGAGATCAATGGGGTACACCGTTGTCGCACCGAACGCCCCGGCAAGACCTCACAGCCGCACAGGTAAGCCATCTAGATTAAAGGAACCCACCAGTGCATCAACATACCTCCAAGAACAAAGTTGTAAGCAGATTGAAGGGTTTGATTGAGCGCGCTCGCCCGCTTGTCCTCTTTCTCCTCCGCCGGAAATTGGGATTGTGGGGCTCTCCACTTGGGGTTGAGCAATTGTGCAAAATCAACAAGAGCGAGCCGGGTATTTCCGCCTCCCCTACCAGCAAAGTGGAAGACGATAGAGACTTCCATAGGAGTGAAAAGAGAATAGCGAGAGCTTGCAGCAGCGTAGTTCATAAAGTCGGACTGGTCGATACGACCGTCAGAGGATTTGGCAGTGGCTTCACGGACGATCCTAGACCAGGGTTATGAATCGGCGTAACCGTAGAGGGGTCCAGGGACTGTACCTCTCAACCATGTCCATCTCTCTAACAACATTGTGGAAGGCAGCGACTTCCGAATAAGATATACGACCACCAGGTGTGAGAGTTACCAGACTGGGTAACCGTTCGATCACGGCGTCAGATAATTTATGGCCAGCAAGATCCTGTAAGATGGCTCATAGCATGGCAAGCCAGTACGACATTCAAACTTGAGGTAAGCTTACTAGAATTATACGTTTAAATTGGTCGGGTTTGATCAGTCCGTTCTGGTCCTGATCGAAGTGTTTGAAAGCCTGTCTCAACCGTTCGCCTTGAAGTCCTTTCATTAGCTGGGTAAACTCGTTATCTGTGTGCGTCTGAATTCAGCAAAGGGGAGGAGCCGGATGCCGAAGAAACACGAGCATACATCCTAGAACATGGGTGCCGTTCTTGGTTCCCAAGTAGAGTTTAACCCAGTCGCTATGAGAGGGGGTAGAAACGTGGTCAAAAAAACGTGTGGAAGCGGCATGTAGCTCTCGCACCAGTCGAAATCGAAAGGAATGGCATCCGGTTTGATCTGGGCTTTGAAGACGTTCTTGAACTCGTCAAACGTGATCGTTCCTGAGCTGTCGCTGCAGGGAGAAACTCTCAGTTCCACCTGGTCACTTGTCGGAGGGAGAGTGGAGGAAAACATGCGTACACGTCGAAATACTGGAAAGCGACATAGTAATCCGCGTCAGGCCTCTTCAGCAACGTCTCGAACACCACGAAGTCTTCCCAAGACACCAGACCACGCCTGGAGGTATCCGCGACACGGAACAGTATGGAGAACTGACGCCGGCCAATTTTCGTCAAATCCTCGGTTGGAGCGATGGCTTTGACGAAAGATTCTGTGTCCAGGTATCTGGAAAGGGTTCAAGCAGCATGAGTTTCGGAACAGGTCAAAAGTCAACAAGTGTGTTGGGAAAGGGCGCGGGAGGGGATAGACAGAGAGAGAGAGAGAGCCTCGTGTAATGAACATACTTTTCACCGTCGTCGCCGAACTTAGCATGCGTGTCGAATAACCTTTTCCACCTCTTCAGCTCGGATTCTTGTACGGAAATTGCGCCCTTGACAGCCGAGATTGCTGTGGAGAGTGTCGTGTGGTCTGGGGTCGGTTGCTTTTCCGTGTCATCGTCACAATGCACCGTCGGGAAGAGGCGGGGTAAATCGAAGGGGAACATTGGGGTATATGCGCGCGGGGAGAGGGTTTGAGAAACTGAGGGTGTGCCGAGACGTCTATGAGGTCTAACGCGGATTCTTCTACTGGAACCGGGAGGGAAAGTCGGGCACGGGAGGAAGTGATTGACGGGTCTTTTTCCGCCTTTGCCGCCAACACAGGTTCCATTTTTCGGTTGTTTGGCGTGATCTGACTTTGCCAATCACTCGTGTACCTCACACTATTGCGTGCGCGTGCACGCCTAAAACCTCTTGTAATCTACTGACCAGCGAATGCGACACCCTGGGGTAGCCTAAAACTTATGCAGTACATGTCCTTACCAGGCGCAACCGACCGAACAAGGTGAAACGTCGCGCTTTCGGTGAGCGCGTGTCCTAGTTTCTCCTCCACTCTCTGTGCAACACATGGTCAGCCTTCTCAGAGCTTAACACCGCTCAATCACAAACGACATACTGACCTGTTTGATGTCCCTCTCAGCTCTCGCCTGATCCCCAACTTCTCTCGTAAAACAGTGACAATGGACAATCGGCATCCTTTCCTTGTACGCCTCCCCCAGCTCCGGCTCAGCCAAGATTCCCCGGAAGGCGTCCAAAAACTCGATTGCGCTGTCGGGAAGGTTCATAACGAAGTGCGATATTAGCCTCCGTGATTTCGGTTGCGGTGCTGGCGCCGGCTCTGACGCCGTCATTTCCCGGGTTTCCCCGGGCACGAGTGCCCTTTTCGCTTTCTTCGCCTGTGATTTGCTGATTTTAGGGGAAAATTCAGGGAAAGGGTACCCCCACACCCTGCGGGCGGCTGCCTTGATAAAATCCCGTCCATCCTCCTCGAACGGTCTCACAAGATGTTGAACCTGTGGATCATGGGTGATTTGCACCGGCGGATCAGTTGAAGCTGCCATACCTTATTGCTTTCCACATTTCGTGCTAGCCACTTGTAGCTCTCGGGGTTTAGATCATTTGCAAGTACCCCACATCCTCTCTTCGCTGCCGGAAGGGCGAATGGTCCGACCCCAGCAAACACGTCCACAATGACGTCATCTGAACTGAACAGTTGAACGAGCCTATCGTGCTCGGTGTGGAGTCGAGAGTTCCAGTACACCTTTGTGAAGTCGAAAACAAACCTGCAGTTTGATTCGTGCTACGGCGGATCCGATGTTAGCGGACACAATACCCTAAGCACGACGTTGAAACCTACATGTTCCACGACATAGCCTGGCTCCCCTGCGAGTAGCTCCATCTTGAAAAATCTGAACTTGGTATCGATGGTGTTTAGTTTATTCACCACGGTCTTGACGCCCTTGTTTTTCTGTACCACAACCATCAGATCTTGGGCAAATGAACACGGATATATGCGCATACATCCAGGATAACTTGTGCGATAATGTGCTTGTACGGCAAGTATTCATCATTGAGGTTCAAGTGAGCTGACACGATGGTAAAGAGATTCTTCGGTGAACCTTGTGATCCCAACATAGTCTATAGTGCATACCTATATGTCCCGTCACAGAAAATCCTGAAGGCGCACCATCCAAAAGCTCCTCAGGCAACACCGCGCCAAGGATCTCATCTGTCCCGTTCACAACCACCAGTGTTCATTAATGCAGGTTTACCGAGCTACAAATAAATCTCACCAGCGTTCCAGAAGTCATAGTCAAGATCGATGTCGTGTGTGATGGTGGTCACATCATGCGATTTCAGGAACTTTTGGGCGGGTTCACTCAGTTCAGCTTGCTTAAGACAGCCCGTAAGCCAACAACCTATGCACAGCGCAGAAACTGACCAAACTCTGGAACGCGGAACAAAACCAGTCTATTGTTCGGACTCGATGGATCGGTCACGACGCTCTTCGTTTTTGGTATATTTATGATTGACCTACCCGCTCCAGCGGTTAGCCACCTGTGAGGACCAATAAATCCCTCGAACGCACCCTCTCAGTTCCTGAGATTTTAGAAACAGCGACGCCTTCTCAAGGGGTACGGAAACCGCTAGCACAGATATTCGCTTTTTGAAAGCGTCACGGTTGAGAGTCTGAGTCATCTCGCGATGGACCGGAGGACGGGTGTCGAGCGTGTTCTGGTGTCTCTTCGGGGACGACATTCTGAAGTTAGTTCTGATTGTTGGGTTCAAGAACGGTTGGGACGCCCTGAGGGATATTATGGAGAGAGAAAGTGGAGGTGGAGGTACGGGCCGAGTCAGAAGTCTCGTCCTCAGCCACCACATCGACGTCAGGAAAGTGAAAGTTCGGCAAAGCCGGCCCCACCGGTCCGCACGCACCCCCAACCCTCTCCGTCACAAATGGTTTATTGCCAAGGCGATTTTTCTCGAGTGTGGTCGCAGATTCTCGATTTATTCCTCCCAACCAGATTAGACGTGACGGTTTTGGGACTGACAACTAATCGGTTCCCGCGAGGGGTACTTACGCCCGAGGCCATTGCAGCACATCGAGAACATTGAATCAGACGCGGAAATAGTTCGTAGTGCGATTGTACGTCTATCGCTAACAGGAATTTTTTGAAAGGAATCCTTTGGCATGTCCCTCCTCAATGCCCGGGATGTTGTGAATGTCGTCAAGATCTCGCAACTCACACCGTACATATTGAGCAACAAGTTTTGCCGGGCTTCGCCCCGGCACAACGTCCAATCAGTGGCCCAGGCCCAGTCTTTGTCTGTACCAACCGATCAACGTTCAACGTCATTCGTCAAATACGTTAATGAGGCCCTGAGGGATGAGTTCACTAAAGCTAGCCATGAGCATCTAACTGTTTGTTGGCACATTTGGAGATACAATACTCACGTCCGCACAATCCCCTCCAAGCTTTAGCTCGATGGTAACGATTTCGTCAAAGCGTTCTTCGGTGGTGGTGAACGTCCCGTCAATGGCATCTGTAACAGCATCGTCCCTACGACGAAGGTAAAGCCGAGAGCATGGGAGATCATCACCGGAAACGATGACAAAGTTTAGCACAAACATTAGCCATGGTAGGAATAAGAGTAGTTTGATGCACAAACCTGATAGTCCACAAACGCGTCGCTAATGAGATCAGCTTACCATCCACGTTCTCGAAGTTGTTGGAAAAACTCGATCCTTCCAATCCTTCGCCTCGCTAATCGGGCTATATTTCAATAAATACCTTCCAATCCCGTTCCTCTCCCTTACATATCTGTGGTCGCTCCGAGGGCAGCTGTTAGCGTTAGATGATATATGAGAGAGGGGAGCCCACACCTCGCAATTGTCAAGGGCGGGACAGAGAACTCCAATAACAAATTTGAGCGGGTCAAAGGCATTGACAGAGACTCACTCCACGGGGGAGCAGTGGCGAACACAACGAACTTCGAGTCTGATTTTTCTCATCTGCGCCAACGCTCAGAACAACACTCTCGTCAGAAAGGAGGGCTGCAGGTATGTCCACGTACTATCAGTTACGGTTCCAGATGCCAGCACATTCTTGTTCATCGAACCGAGAGTTGAATATTTGAATCGTCGAACAAACCTTGTCTCCGTCTAAGCCGACTCCATTCCCACGACCGAATAATCTGCGGACGTACTGGGGGCATTACAACCGGTGGACATGGCCACCAGTTGACTTGGATGCGGGTTTGGGTTTCCAGGTAACAACAGGGGCATAACAGCAAATGTGAGGCACTGGCCGAAGGAGCCCCAAACGCGCATAGTTGTATATCATCCGGGAATCGGGCGGGTCTCAGATTGCGTCATAGAGGAGTGGGGCTTTCGCAACGGAAAGTCCCGATCCCGATCAAAACAAACATGTACAAAGCTGATGGGGTTATCTGGTTAATATATTTCTGGATGACAGGACTCGTTGCCGTTGACCGCGCAACATATGGGACGAACGCTGTGTAGCTCAGTAATCAAAAAACGTCAAATTGTTTGAATTCTGTAAAGCCGGTGAAACCGCATGACGACAGGTACAAGGGGATGAGTGGAATGAGCCGGGGGTGCACGTTGATACTCGGTGGATAACCCAGCTAGAACTCAGCTTTCGATGGGTTCACGATGAATCGATGTTCTCGTTTCAGCGCAACCCGATCTGGATGGGCGTTCTGATCATCATGGGATTTTGGTGCCGGTTTCCATACGATTTGGGGCTGGGCCGGGGGCGGGTGTGCAGACTACTCGACCCGATCGTTGGTTTGGAGGGCGTTTCGAGGACAAACCTCAGTGTTCCCCGGAGCCCTTTACTGCATCACCTCCCCATAGTCCATGTTTCCAAACCGCACGTAGCCTGCCGCCATCCAAAGCGGTCAAAAAGTTCAATCCGAGAAAACCTGTGTGTAGGGATTCCGCGCGAAGTCAAACTTTTGTGGAGAGTAAGTTACCGGTCCCAACATGATGGAGACTTTTATGTGGATGTTTGGTTAAAAATAGTCAAAATCGGTTTCGCGAATCGAAGACCCCCCAGAATCGTTGGACTCGAGATGTTAAATGGACACGTTTTGGAACCCTTTCACAGAAGCCCTCAGCATGTTCTCCGCACAATGCTGGCTCCGTTCATGCTCGATTCCCCATGGGCGAAGGTACGCGGCTCACGCGTATCGTTTCGGGTACCTTCATTCATCACAACCAACCACAGAGCCAGAAGATATACTCGATAAAAGTGGTACGCGACGGCGCGCAAGTAGACCCCTGGGCGATTTTGCTGATGTGGTCTCGTGTTGGGTGGTGCCACCAGGACGGAACAGCGAAAGTTGGTGCGAGCGATCACTATTGCTTCTACTTGTTTTCTGAAGCACTCCATCCTGATCCGACGCTTGAATCCGGGTCGCCGGCCCTCGACACTTGACAAATACACCATGCAACTCAAATGCCGCAGTCGGGGTGCTCCCTTCAATTAAAAGCCACTTCTGTATCGAGGGAGAGCTTCTTCGCTTCTCTCCTCCTCCCATTACTCGACAACATGTCCACTTCTGAGCCCAAAGAGCCGCAAGATATTGAGAAGTGGAAAGCTCGGTCCGAACACAGCGGCGAGGAGGCTGTGACTGTAATCTACAATCCCCACGTGGACGTTTCTGGCGTCGACGAGGCGAAGCTCGTCCGAAAGATAGACTGGCGACTCCTCCCTTGGTTGTCGTTGTTGTACCTCTTGAGTTTCCTGGATCGCACGAGCATCGGTAACGCCAAGGTACATCATCCGCCCCCTTTGTTTTAGGCCAGCTTTAATCTGAATTTCCGACAGCTTTACCATCTGACAGATGACCTACACCTCAGCGATAAACAATATCTATTATGCCTAACAATCTTTTACTTCTCTTACGCGTTCTTTGAAGTATGTCCGACTACCTTTGCCTTTCAGGATTCATCGAGTTCTGAACGCGTTTTAATAGGTCCCAAGCAATGTACTCCTCAAAAGATTACGTCCTAGCATCTGGCTCTCCACGCTCATGTTTCTATGGGGTGTCATTATGGTGAGTCCGGCCAGCTTCTCTCGCCCTACCCGTTTTTGATATTCTTTTCAGACTTGCCAAGGTCTTGTGAGAAACTACGGACAGCTCCTTGGTAAGATTTATCGTGCCTATTTCGTGTCATGCCAATCACGCCCATTTCAGGCATGCGGTGGCTCTTGGGATTATTCGAGGCAGGGCTATTTCCCGGAGTTGCCTACTATCTCTCATGGTGTGTTGCAACCATCGCTTTAGGCTCAAACTCACCCTTCCTTTAGTTGGTACAAACGCTCCGAGTTCGGCATCCGCTTGGCACTTTTCTTCTCAGCGGCCTCGGTATCAGGTGCATTCGGTGGTTTACTTGCCGTATGTAGAATATCCGCCTTCTCGAGAATTCCCATTGACTTGGCTTTTCGCAAGGCCGCAATCTCGAAGATGGACGGCATCGGCGGAAAACCTGGTTGGGCGTGGATCTTCATTTTGGAAGGTCTTGCCACGGTCGTGGCAGGATTCCTGTCTTTCTGGATCATCCAGGACTTTCCCGACACTGCAAAGTTTCTCACCGAGGCTGAACACACTGTCGTCATCCGTCGGTTGCAGAGCGATGATCAACACAGCGCAGCTGGAGAAACACTCAAGTTCAAGTACATTTGGCAGAGCCTATCTGACTGGAGGACCTATCTAACGAGCAAGAAAATCTCCTCTCTTCTTCGGCCTCTTTGATTGAGCAACTTTTCTCTGCTAGTGCTGATGTATGCTGGATGTGATGGTCCTCTATACGCGTTTTCCCTGTTCCTTCCCACCATCATCAACCAGGTATCTGTTGACGTCACGAGCTCAGCTTCGGGACCAATGCTCATCCAATTATAGCTCGGATACAGCGCCACCCCCGCCAATCTGCTCACCGTCCCGGTCTATGTCTTTGCTTGCATCGTAACTTGTGCGGTTGGATTTTATGGCGATCGCAAGGGGAGACGTGGTCTACTCAATATGTACGCATTCTCGCTCTCACATGGAAACCTGGTTGATTGAAATCGTCCAGTACTTTCTTCTGTATCGGTGCGCACAGTCTAAAGTGTAGAAGACACGACCTAACAGTATACAGGCGCCGCTGGGTACATCATCTTGATTTCTTCGAGGCGCCCTGCATTATCATACTTCGCTGTGTATCTCGCCACATGGTAAGAATCTCGTGTTCGTCCAAAAAACCTTCGGCTAACTGATCCTCCAGCGGAATTTACCCCGTCATTGGTGAGTATTCAGTGCTTCTGTTTTTTTTTACATGTCTGATCGAATCGTCCCGCCCGAAGCCAATACTATGTGAGTCATTCTTGGTTCAAGAAATCACTCCAATCCGACCGTTTCCAGTGCGTGGGTCTCGAATAACGTTGAAGGATCCTACAAACGCAGTGTATCCCTCGCGATGACCATCAGTTTGTACGTCCGTTTGCTCATATGAGGATCCCTCCATCGACTAACGATTTTCTGGGTGAAAAGTGGTAACATCAACGGCGCCGTTAGCTCAAACGTGGTATGTTCAAATCCGCGCAGCGATTTTGCTTGTCTCCTCACGATCGAACCTCTCAAGTACCGTGCTCGGGATAAACCGTGGTTCACTTTGGGCCATGGAATCGTTCTCATCTATGTCGGGCTAGGTATCCTGACATCTGTGGTGTACTACTTCACACTCAAGGCCGAAAATGCTCGCCGTGAACGAGGGGTGAGGGACGAAATCATTGATGGTGTGAACGATAATGGTATGTTTGCCTGCTGCTACACCGGGCCCCGCCATCAACTGATTTCTCTCCGCAATCGTAGGTGACCCCGAGACTGTCGAGAGGCTTTCAAGGCTCAACGGGAGATTCGCGACCGTCGACGATGCGAAGAGGGAAAAGGGGGACAAATGGAGCGGGTACCGGTATGTTTTGTAGGAACATTCGGATCCCCTCAGGGCCAGAGGTAGCGAGCTTTGGCCGTAGGATGTGAGATAAGGCCTGGACGTGACCAGTATACCCCCTTGGGAGCCGACACCTATATTTACTACTCTGCTGGGTGGATTTTTGTCCTAATTTATATAAAAAATCATTATGCATATAAGGTTTTACCAAGGAAATTCCTTATTCCGTATGGGAGTCTGCGGATTCTGAACTAGACAAATACAACTGCATACTTCGGTTCACCGATAAGCGTGGTCAAACTTGGCTGGTTGGGGACATGATTCAAAGGGGGAAAGAGCGACCGGAGACTTGGTTTTGGGCATCTTGTTTCGAGATCGGGGCGATAATCCAGCCAGTTTAACCGCACAAAATGCAGACATACAGTCAACTTCTCCTAGTCCCATTCTGCTATTCGCGGAAGACGTAAATGGACACACTCTACCAAGAACACGTATCAACGAGTCGTGATACTTCGAATGCGGTCGTAAATTTTGGAATTATCCCTCTCACTCAGCTTGATCGGACACGAGTTGAAAGACTTGGAGGATTTTGCCAAATTCACCCAGGGAATCGCCGATGCCGTTCAACATATCCCGTCATCGGTGGTTAAATATAATATTGCTGAATAGTTGAATACATATCAGAGTCGACGAGAGGACAACCCACCCCTCAGGCCTCAGGTCTGACCGGCAAACTTGGAAGAGACCGGGAGTCGTTCGGGGGCTCGGGAATTCGGAAGGTATGTCAGATCCTGGGAATACATAGCTTGAAAGTCGACCGGAAACAAGTTCTTGTAATGAAACATCGAGGTCTGACAAACCCGCGAGACGAGTCTATAAAAAGTGATTGAATTCGAAAACTGTGGCTATAATCTGGGTCCGGCGCGATTAAATGAGGTGGTCCTGAAGCAATAACGGCGAAGATGTGCTCGTGGATGTTGGCGGGTAGCCCGAGTACGATGCGGGAGACTCTGAGACCGAAGACCGTGAAGGCAGCGTGGTCGCGAGGGAAGTATAACAATCGCTAGGTGTTGTTAAGGAGGTCCTGAGAGGATTGGCCACTGTAGGTCTCGCTGATTCGTCTGATACCTTATCGGGAACACCCGCCGAGCCGATAGAATATTCGCCATCAAGTCTGGGAGGCTGGGACTCGGTGTCGAACTTGCTCGAGGTAGGTACAGACACACTGGGACCGGTGATGTTTACTGAGACAGACGATCCCTGGGTCTTCCTTGGGAACTGGTAGCGACATCATGTGGCCAGGGTAACGGAGAAGAAACCGACGATGACGGATGGTGATGTGTATTGCTAGCACTGAAGAATCGGTGTGCAAGGGGCCCAGGAGGCTCGGACACGTTCTGTGGGACTATCTTCTCCTCAATAACTAGGACAAGGAAATGGGTGATAGGCTTCCGAACATATGAGGCGATGTCTGAGCGTACCAAAAGCGAATCCGTGAGTGATGAGGACGGTGCGGGCATGATCGGGAACAACGGTGGCTCCGATGGCAACGTAGGCGGCTTGGTGGATGGTGACGGGGAACCAGGGAACCAGGGAATGACAAGAACAACGAAAAACATCCGGAGATGGTGCTGAGTCGACCGAACGAATCTCTCGCGCTGAAAACGAGTCTGGGACTCGTGTGATGCCATAGGATGCAGCTAAGAAGAGACTAAGGACAAGACGAGAGATGCCGAAGGTGGCGCGGATGGACTCGAGTGCGACTGGAGACCAGGCTCCCACCTAGCCTAGTAGATGAGGTGACCAACTGAGGATTAGGGATAGAAATGATACTTTTAAAAAAAAGCTGAAATGGCGGATGAAGTATCCGGACCTCATCCGAGCGTCTAACCGTTGACCCTCACACACCTTCATCCTTGTCCGGATAATCTGTCCCCTCGCCTCTAGCTTAGAGCCTACGTTAGGCACGGGTGAGATCATATCCAACTAGTAGACCACTCGCTCGCGTCCTAACCATTCCAACTCCCAAAGGCGCGCTTTTTTGTCCGGGATGTATCGCGGGTACACTGCTCCCAGTCATGCATCCGAGGGTAAGCCATCCAACCTACCTCTGACTCTTCCGCAGCCCCTCAAAATCATATAGAGACCGAACGGGGTCTCCAAGCCTCGCCAACCTCGGGGTCAAGATCCTCAATCTCCCCGATGAGAAGAGACGACGGTGGTCCCGACTGTGACGAACTTCCCGGGTCGGTCGCAACTCTCCCAGACCCCTCCCCGATCGTTCCATACTGGTCTGCAAAGAGGCATCTCACGTGTGGCAACCCTGTCCCCGCCCCTCCGTGGGCAGCCAAGACCCCCGCCTGGCGTGCCGCTCCAGGAAAACTCAAGACTTCGTACGCCGCTCTTGTCCTCTGTCTCAACATCGACGTCGATCCCCCAGACATCGTCAAGACCAATCCATGCGCTGTTCTGGAGTGTTGGGTGGATCCCCATACCATGCCGTCCCATAAAGCACTCGAAGTCATCGGTCAAAACCTCCAGCATCAGTTCGAGGGTCTCAGTCCCAAGATTACGTATAAGCCCATCCTAGATCCGTCCTACGATGACCTGCGCCGGTTTTGCATGACCCTCCGCAAGCAAGCCAAGGACGACACCGTGCTCTTTCATTATAATGGACACGGCGTTCCGAAACCCACCCCCAGCGGCGAACTTTGGTGTTTCAATAAGAATTACACGCAGTATATTCCCGTCTCCATAGCTGAAGTTCAGAACTGGCTTGGATCCCCATGCGTGTATATCTGGGACTGTTCTGCTGCTGGCAACCTTCTTCAAAGCTTCGTAAATTTCGCCGAACGACGGGACGCGGACATCAATCAGATGCATGGGGGGTATCCAGAAGGAATGCAGCCATTTATGGAATCTATCCAGCTTGCTGCATGTGCTGCGAACGAGCATCTGCCTTCATCTCCGGAGCTTCCAGCAGATATTTTCACTTCCTGTCTCACGTCCCCCATCGACATCGCCCTCAGGTTTTTCATCATGAATCACCAGTTACCAAACGACATCACCGCCGACATGGTCATGCAGGTTCCGGGCGATCTCAAGGACCGTCGTACCCCATTGGGCGAATTAAACTGGATCTTTACCGCTATCACGGACACTATCGCCTGGACCACTTTTTCCCGAGAACTTTTCACCCGCCTCTATCGTTCCGACCTACTCATCGCCTCCCTCTTTCGCAACTTCCTCCTCGCGGAACGGATAATGAAGAACTATCACTGTACCCCACACACCTATCCCTCCCTTCCCCCAACCAACACACATCCCTTATGGGCCTCGTGGGATTTGGCCGTTGATGCTTGCCTGCGTCAGATCCCAGACATCTTGAAGAACGCAGAAACTACTCCAATCTCAGGAACGCTTTCCAACCGAGCTCGTCGACAAGCCCAACTCGCTCGTCAGGAGAAAGGCGTTCCCCCGATCCCTACACCCGTTCCTGGCACGGAGAGGCCATACACTTACGTCTTCAGTCGCTTTTTCACGGACCAGCTGACCGCATTCGAGGTGTGGATATCGAGAGGAGGTTCCGCCTTGACGAAACGTGGGCCACTTTCACTACCCATCCAAACAAATGGAGATCAACCATTCGACTCATCGGAGGGCGGCGATATCAAAGAATTGGATAGGAACAATGGCCACCACCTCGTCCCCCGCAAGCCTCCGGACCAACTACCGATTGTTTTGCAAGTTCTCCTTTCCCAACCACATCGTCTCAGAGCATTGATCCTGCTCTCGCAGTTCGTCGACCTGGGGCCATGGGCGGTTCACTTGGCGTTGGCAATAGGAATCTTCCCCTATATCTCCAAGCTCCTTCAAGCGGCAGGCGGAGACCTCAGACCTGTGCTAATCTTCATTTGGGCCCGAATCCTCGCAGTTGACTCTTCGTGTCAAGTGGACTTGTACACGAACCAAGGGTACAAATACTTTGCCAACGTCCTCGCCATGCAGGAAGACCGGAAAGGCGCCATGATCCCGAACGGCTCGGAGCACAAAGCCATGTGTGCCTTCATCCTCTCCGCCATCGCCCGAGATTTCCCTCACGGCCAAGACGCGTGTTGGAGGGAACGGGTGTTTGATTCGTGCTATGATCGGTTAGACGAACCGGACTTCCTGCTAAGACAGTGGAGTGCCTTGTGTATTGGCCAGATGTGGGACAACAACGACGAGATCAAGGTTTACGGTGTGGACAAAGGGACCCAGGACAAACTGATTGGGCTGCTTTCGGACGAAAGCCCCGAGGTGAGAGCTGCCGCGCTCTTTGCGTTGGGTACTTTCATGGGGGCGTCTGGATCTGCGGACAGAAACAAGATGGGAGGGGGTGGAAGCGGGATAATGTTTCACCTTGAGGAGAGGACGCATTTTAGGATGGAGGTTGCGGTTGCGACTGGCGCGACCTTGGCGATCAAGGAGGACGCGAGTTCACTCGTAAGGAAGGAACTCCTCATCGTTATCAGCTGCCTCGTCAAGGAATGGAGAGGCTACTTTGTCGTCTGCGCCTGGATCTATTGGGAAGAAGACCGAAAGCGGAGACTGGAAGGGTTGAACTTATTCCACCAAGACGACGACATTACTGCTCAGGCGGTGAATGAGTGGTTAGACACGTTTAAAGACGACGACGAGGAAAACTCCAGAGAGGAGAACCGAGTGGTGCTATCGTCATTTTTCACCATATTCTCTGTTGTCCTCGAGCTTTCAGTTGATCCATACCAGGAGGTGGCGACAAATGCGCAAACGATCGTTGATTACATCGTCGCCCTCCTTCTCGAGTCGCCATTTGCGAGGTTGGAAGGCTCACAGTTTTTGAATCAGATGGACGCCCCCGCAGCGTTTAGAAACAGCCAAAATCGATCTCGGATGCCTTCCCTCCAGTCTTCCCCCGCCCTTACCCATGCCTCCTTCTCGTCGAGTTCTTCACGGCCCGCCCTCAACAGGAGCGATACCATGACCAGCACAATCTCCACTGGGGTAACTAATACCCTCAAACGCACCTCCTCGTTTGCAAACGTTCTGAAGAACCTCGCCTTCCCATATTACGATGACGGCAGGGTTTCACCAAACCACACATCGTCCAACAGACTGGATGTGCCTGGCTACTCCCGTCCGCCGTCTCCAAACCTCAATTTCGCACAGTACACATCACCGTATTCTCGCCCTACAACGCCGACAGGTAGACCTTGGGATACACCCCAGCCCCAAGGGAAACAGCTGAGAGGGTTGGTGGATGACAAGGAAAAGCAACAGCCCATCGATTTCCAGCCTTCAGACGTGATGGAAGCATTGATGGAAGAAGACATGGAGAGATTGAAGGCGAGGCGACGTGCTGGAGCTGCTTCGAGGCGCGGTCATCATCATGGTTCTAGGCACCATCACTCACACCATCTACAACATAACGGGGGAGATGCGTTGGCGAGCCCTTCGGGGAGCACATTCTCGAACGACTCTAACGTCAGCGTGATTCTTGGTCTGGGGACGGGAGCGGGTATTAGAGATGTGCTTCCGTTGAAGAGTACGTGTTACGACTGGTGTTCGGAATATTTCAAGGAGCCACAGATGAGGGTGCGTTTTTGTTCGTCGCATCCTACGTGTCATGTGGACTAACACCAACTCCTGGTAACTCAGCAAGCGGAGAATGATGAACCTGGGAGCGTACAATACAATTACCAAGTATGGAGGCAACAGAGAAACGAGAGGGTGCTTGCGGAGACGAGATCTCAGGCGGAACATGCCGGTGAGTTGTAATCTTTCTGACTCGGTGCATTTAGTGATGACACCCCCTGCTGTTTCAGAGCTCTGTCCATGGGATCGACCCGTCGCCACACTTCAGACTTCCGGACATCCGCTTTCTTTGGCTTTCCATGCTTACGATCCGCATTTGGTCGTGGCGAACGAATCAGATACGATCAGGTACACTCTTCCTCGTCGGTGTCTAATGGGACTGATCGGAAGTTACCAGCGTCTGGGACTGGACTCGCAAGAAGCGGCTAAACTCTTTCTATAATGGTAACCCTCGAGGGACGAGCATAACTTCGTTGCACATCATCAACCAGGAAGTTGGAGCCATGATTCTCTCCGCATCAGGTGAGTATTTTCCTGAACGAATACCTGGATTAGGCTCAATCACCCACAGCTGAAGGAATCGTCCGTTTGTACCGCAACTACGATCCTGACCTTGGCAATGGCCCGGTCCAGATGGTTAGTTCATTCAGAGCATTGAATGACGTCATTACCATGAAACGTGGCACTGGGAGTGGGGTAGTGACAGACTGGAAGCAACAAGGTGGGACGCTTCTCGTCAGTGGTGATTCTAGGGTCATTCGGGTGTGGGATGCCCATACAGAGAACCAAATCCTAGTATGCTTTCACGCATTCGATTTCTCACGCAGGGTTTCTGATTAGAACTTAGGATTTGGATACAAACTCCGACAGCCCAGTCACTGCCATCGCATCCGACCAGGGATCGTCAACCACGTTTGTGGCTAGTTTCGCAGACGGTACGGTAAAAGTGTTCGACCGACGGTTAGACGAGGAGGATGCCATCGTCCGCTCCTATGGGGAGCACCAGTCGTGGGTGCAGAATGTGAGGTGGCACCCTCAACTTGGGGCGCAGTTCTTGTCAGGAAGGTAGGCGATCGAACGACTATACCGAGGATATGTGAGCCTAACATACTCGCATTGAAGTCTTGACGGGGAAGTAATGCTCTGGGATCTCCGGGCTGGTGAACATGCCATAAAATCTTGGAGTCTCGATAACGGACTCTCTGCTTTCGATGTGCATGATCAAGCGCGGGTGTTCATTTCGTAAGTCGGCTCATCCGCAAGTCAACTTTCTGACTTGTGACGCTTTCTGCCTCGTATAGAACGTCAGCACTATCACCCTCTAACTGGAGAGCACAGAGAACTGTCGTGCACTCGATCAACCGACCTGGGGCGCTATCGAAGGCAAACATCCCTACGGGGGCAACTCCACCACAAAGGGATTATCCTTCTTCATCGATTCCACGCCACGGATCTTTGGTCTTCCACCCAACAGAAATGCTGTACGGCGTGGGCGGGCCTGATGGTACCGGTGAGTTGGAATGGGGAATGTTTCGTTCACCTCGTTTAAACGCACCTCTTCTCAATAGTACGCGTCATTGGGTGCAAGCTTCCTTAGGATTATACATCGACCACCGTTGGGAAACCGTTATTTTACACCATGATATCTTTTCATCTCCCTTTTGTACACCACTCTACTCTATCTTATCATCTTTCCGTCCCAGTTACTGCTGTTTCTTCCTCCGTTCCATCTACCACCCTCGATGTCCCTTTTGCTGTTTGCTACAATGTAGGCTATGCGCTCGCGCCGTGGTTCATAGAGACATGCATCCCACTTGTTACATGTATATATCAGAGCTCTCCAGAACCGTCCGCGTTGTGGAAATGTATCACATACTCGAGTGTTACGTTCATCGATCATAATCGAGTCCTGTGTGGCAGAAAGGGCAGTGTCGCTCCCACTGGAAGTCAGCCAATAAAGCTCAAACATAGGTTACGCGACGGAACTGCAGGCACGGGGTTTGGTGTGGACAGGACAGGTTCGAAGAGGCGAGGTCCGGGGCTCTGTGTGCTATTGACATTTATGAGAAGTTGGGGGTTACGAAGGACGTGGAGATCTGTAGAGAGCTCCGGGTCATACAAAAAGAACTTGACAGCCCGGTTGCCTCAGGGCATTTGGGATTTAATTGTAAGTTGCTGCAAACGATGCTACTTTCTGCGCGCATTGACCATCATTCTAAGCTTAGAGAACATCGACGACTGTGTCGAGTGCCTCGTATTCATCCTCCTGAAAGTCCCTTCGCCCCACCTCCCCTCGTGTCTCTACAGCCGCTACTCTCTTCTTCAAGGATGATCTCTCTACCTCCCCGCCCACTTCGTTTCATATTTGTTGTTCTACCAATCGTCGTGCGCGCTGCCCTCGCATCCTCTGCGAGATATAGTTTCGAGTGGGACTTTCTCGTCATACCGCAATACTTAGTACACAACGCTTCGAAGGAATCCTACAACATACACCAACTAATATCGTACAATATAAGTATTCGCTCGAGTGCGCAACAACCGGGTGAGAGAGAGAGCTCCTACTAATCAAGAACAAGGGCACCAACAAGCCACCCATTCACCTCGTCAGTGTCCAACATTTCGTCCACCCCGTCAAAGGAGGTGAGTGTTATAGTAGTTAGGGGGTTTCCTGCTTCCTTCTCAACCTGACCATCCGTTTGAAGGAGTCCACTTTGTGGGAGGTCGGGGACCTGAGGTAAATTTCCATCGTCATGAGGCGCGGACAGGGAACCGAAGAACCACGCTAGGATGATGGGGAAAGAGCGGAAAGAACCATCGTTTCTTCATCGCATTGGCACAAATCGAGGTGTTCCAGGTTCGTGAACTCGTTAGTCTTCTCCGCTATGGGTTTTGTTGTCCCCATCAACCTCAACCTCGTGATCTGCGCGAACGAGAAAGGGGTCCCCGGTCACGCTGAAGAAGGTGTCCGCACGTGGATGGAGTTTGACCAACAGAACATCGATGCCTTCCCCCCTGAGTTTCATCTGGCTAGCTTTCAGTTCAATGGAAAACTCCATCGAGATGACCTCTGTAAGCAGAGGGTAAGAGTCCGATGGAAGGAGAGATGCGATGGTTGAATCCCGGATGCCGAACGGTAGGAAGAGTTTCAAATTCTTGAGTTGTGGAACCTTCAACCGGGGAATAACCCGAGCAAGAATCATCCCGGACGTAAGGTCGAGTGACCAGGAAGGAAGGCTGTTGAAAAGGTTTAAGTGAAGTCCGACATCACGAAGTATGCGAATGGTGGGGTTTGGGTCAAGATGCAGGAAGCTGAGCCAGAACAGGAGTTGCGAAAAGGTGCCATCAGGATTAGATTCTGAGGTATATGCGTACGTACGAGCGCTTGCGTAAATCTGTTTACCACGATGTTCCGTTTCGCTACTTCGCACATTTGTTGTTATTGTCCATTGTGACATCCCCTCTGATGATGACGTGGAAAGTATGTTTTTGATGGGATTGCCAGTTTGCCGAACTCGCTTGAACTCAAGTCAGTTCTGGGGTTATACTTCGAATGATCCGTACCCCCACCGACAGTCTTCCACAGACGCCCATTCATGACTGCGTGATGTTACCTACTGAGACGACTTCAGCTGCTTCCAACACCGTCCCCCGTTCCCATTTCCCAAAGGTATGTGCAAAACAGAAATTCAAGCCATGTTACCGACCCGTACTTCATGTGTGTGCCTCCTGAAACGATTTCAGGGCCTGCCGCCATCTCGCACGTGAAAGATGATCTAGATTCCTCCATTCCTCAGCCACCCCTCGACTGCGGCGCAATCGCTGTAATTGGTGAGAGTCTCTCGGGTCCTCCCAATCTTGCGCCTTTCCTGTTTGTGGTAGTCCATCAAAAACGTCCAAGGTTGCACGAACAACGACAATTTACTCATCTCACGTTGTAATTTGGCAGGAAATGAGACGGGAACCGCCCATCGTCGTTTCATAGAAAAGGGTGAATCAACCGACAAGATGTAGAGGGGTACGGCTAAGGTAGACCAAGCTCGACGGCTTCAAAGGGCTACAAACCCCTCGATTAAGATAGTCTGGTTAGCATGGTTCAATGATTCTCTGGCGCTCTGGACGCGACAAGACGAGACTCCTTACCTTCTGGATGACCCCTCCCCACGGTCAACCGCTCCACTCTCAGCACCTCCTACACAAGGTGTGGGGTCGGGGTTTGGATCCATGGGCAATTGAGGGAACGAAGGCGACGATGACCTCAAGTCCAGTGACGAGGTGGACGATGTGGAGGTCGAAGGACATGCGATTTCCTCTGATCCAGAACCGGATGCAGATGATTGGGACTTTGATATTCACAACCCGCCTTCGACCTCTACTGCTAGAGCCCCAGGCCTTGCGAGGATCCGCGAGGACGCGAGCGCGACGGGGACAGGTACTTCGACGCCTGTGACGATGGCGGCGTTAAAGGAGTTAGAGGGAGCAGAACAGTTGAACTTTGATATCGATTGGGCGCTGACGAACGACGAGTTTGATGTGTGGATGGAAGGAGATACTAGTGACGAAGATGATGAGGGCGGTGAAGGGGAGAAGCCGAAACCACCGGAGAGCGGAAATGTTGGTTCGAAGAATATTGACATGTCCGAGGATGAGTGGACGGATGAGACGAATAGTATCATTAGGTGAGGGCTAGTCTCATTTCCTGTTTTTATTCCGTCGCAGATGCTTTGTTTCCAGCACACCGAGGTCCAAACGCAAACGCCTGCGCTCTCTCACCCCCTCTGAAGCCAACTCTGCCGTTACCTCGCTCGGGGACCCGCCACTCCGTTCTCCATTGTCTAAGCGGAAGAAACTCTCAGCAAGCCGGTTTGGTATCCGCTCCTTTTCCGGTAACCACTACAAGTTCGATCGGACTTAAAGTGGGTCAGCCAGCGAAAGGCAGTAGATAACTTCCGTACCCCGTACACCTCGTATCTCTCCCCCCTAAAAGTACGAAACCAAACCACCATCCAATCCATGATACGACAGAAGGGCACACGCCCATCTATCGGGTCGACACCAGAACAAACATTAGAACAAACCCACGCAACCGCGGTTGCGATAACAGGTAGCGTAAAGAACGCGGAGGACGCTAAAACCTATCTCCAGACCAAAGGATGGGTGATAGCAGGAGAAGCAATCTCGCTAGAGACCCTAGCGCGAACGCTGTTCGCCACCGTGCTCGAACAAAAGATACCAACCAGAACAGCAAACGCAATAACAGCAGTCGCCTTCCTGCTCACCGAACAGCTCGAAGAGAGCGTGACGCAGGAAGTAGCGAGCTCACTAGTTAAGCACATTCGCGAAACTATAAGCACGCTAACAACACAAGAAGTGGCGAACACTATCAACGAACAACTTACAGTACCCTTCAGAGAAATCACCGAAGGAATCCAGAAGAAAATGGACGACCACACCCGAGCAATTGAGGAATCAACCCAGAAGACCATAACCCAGGTACGTACATACAGCCAAATCGCCGCCACCGCCACCGCCCCCGCCCCACCCACCACGCCCACACCCGCCATCTCACGGTCGCAAATCCAAATCCAAAACCGGGAACAGATCAAGAAGAGACAAGTCCTAATCAACTTCAGCAAAACCGACGAACTCAACCTAGATATGATGAACGAAGCGACTCTCTCGAGAAAAGCAGCCGACTCACTACGGACGACCTGGGCCACCACCACCTCACCCAAACCAACGGTAGTCAAGCTCAAACTGGCGACACTCCTCAGGAACGGCGGACTACTACTCGAACTAGACTCACCAGAAACGGCACAATGGCTAAGGAACGAAACGATCACCGCCAAATTCCTCGAAGGAATAGGATCAGGAGCAAGCATCAAAAACAGAACCTACCAGGTCATCGTCTCCTTCGCCCCGATCCAGTTCAACCCAGAGGACGACGAACAGGTAAGGGAATGCGAGGAACGTAACGACATACAGCGGGACTCCATCATCAAAGCCGAATGGATAAAACCAATAACCGAACGGCGACTGGGCCAAAAAGTCGCAACCCTGCGAATGTATCACAAGGATGCAAAGTCGGCAAACTCCATCCTAAAGAACGGTGCGCACATACTTAACAAAAGAGTAGAACCGAAACGCCCTCGAAAAGAACCGATCCGATGTCTCAAATGCCAAAGATTTGGCCACGAGCGTCGCGACTGCAAAGACGAGCATCCGACCTGCGCGAAATGCGCAGGTAAACACGAGACTAACGAATGCAGAGCCTCACGGGAGTACCACTTCTGCACTAACTGCCGTAGGCCACATCCAAGCTACAGCAGGGACTGCAACACGTTCAGGGAAAAATGCAAACAAATGGACCAACGATGCCCTGAAAACACGCTCGCATTTTACCCTACGGACGAGAAGTGGACTTGGGTAATAGAAGACCAGACCTTCATACCCCAGCCCCCTCCCCCCCCACCCAGACTCCCAGCCCCCCATCCACTCGCTGAAGGCCGACAACCGATGCGACAAACGGTACTCAGCGGCGGCAACGACACGCCACTTGGCGCCAACCTCAACCACTACCGGGAAACCCACAACGACCACTCCCAATGAATAGCACAACCACCGTCCAACACCTTCGGATCTGGCAACAAAATCTCAACAAATCACTCACCACACAGCAGCACCTTTTTAACTCAGCACGCCCAAATGACTGGGACATCCTCCTCCTACAGGAACCATGGTTCGGCAATACGGTAACCCGAGCGTCACACCACTGGCGCGTACTATACCCGGACAACCACTATCGAGATGACCCAACCAAACTTCGCTCAATCATACTCGTCAATACTAACGTTTCCACAGAACACTACGAACAAATTCAATTCCGAAGTGCTGACATCACAGGCATAAGTATAAAAACGGGCCCGACATCACTCCTAATACTGAACGCCTACAACGACTGCAACAACAACACAACAATAGATGAGATCACCAACTTCCTCACCCAACGATTCCCGGACGACCACATACCCGACAACCAACACGTCATCATAGCAGGCACTGGGGGCAGAGGGGGTTTTACCCAGTGGGTAAATTGAGGGTTTTTTGAGAGATTTTAAACAATAAACCCACACTTTACCCAGTGGGCAAATTGAGAGTTTTTTCAAAAAAGGTCCATCACTTTGATCTCAATGAGATTGCTGGGTTAATTGAGAATGAGATCACAAAAAGCCCATCAATGTGCCCATCAGGCAAATTTTGAAAGAAACCTGTGGGTTCTTTCATAAATCAGATCAAAATTTACCCATCAGGCATTTTGTGAAAGAACCCACAGAGTTCTTTCACAAATTTGATCAAAATTTGCCCACTGGGTATTTTGTGAAAGAACCCATAAGGTTCTTTCATAAATTGCTCAGAATATGCTCAGCTACATACCCACTGGGTTCTTTTTAATGTACTCTCAATAAACTCTCAATTTACCCAATTTTACAACAAGCTCTCAAAGAACCCATTGAGTATATGGTTGATTAAAGTGTGGTCACATTTCTAGGCAATTTGTGAAAGAACCTTGTGGGTTCTTTCACAAAATACCCAGTGGGCAAATTTTGATCAAATTTGTGAAAGAACTCTGTGGGTTCTTTCACAAAATGCCTGATGGGTAAAGTTTGATCTGATTTATGAAAGAACCCACAGGTTTCTTTCAAAATTTGCCTGATGGGCACATTGATGGGCTTTTTGTGATCTCATTCTCAATTAACCCAGCAATCTCATTGAGATCAAAGTGATGGACCTTTTTTGAAAAAACTCTCAATTTGCCCACTGGGTAAAGTGTGGGTTTATTGTTTAAAATCTCTCAAAAAACCCTCAATTTACCCACTGGGTAAAACCCCCTCTGCCCCCAGTGAGAAGTGGGAAGACAGAAGCGACTGAGAAGTTGCTGAAGTCCTCGACCAGACTTCGCTGTCCTAATATCCCCTGACACAG
>Ga0307514_10001520_pt1 | contig 27783 bp, 38 predicted proteins | sample 16_EM_MG_FD_203088 | JGI IMG/M metagenome (GOLD analysis project Ga0307514, IMG submission 203088) | Populus trichocarpa ectomycorrhiza microbial communities from riparian zone in the Pacific Northwest, United States - 16_EM | ecosystem: Host-associated > Plants > Roots > Unclassified | place... | reverse complement strand
GATCCTCAGGATCCTCCCACCATCCTTCGAGTTCACCGGAGTGAGGACTTTTAGGGCTCTTCATCCGCCTACCCAACGAAAGAGCTTTCTTCCAGTTTGAGGTCGTTTTTACGGATAATTCCTGGGTAGACTGCGGCGATAACGGAGAGTTTGGGCTCAGATGGATTGTGGTTTGAGGGATGACGACTGCGAGGCTTCCGCGTAAGTCTAGAGGTGTCTTCGGTCCTTGGATCGAACCAGAGGAGGACGAGGACGAGGGGCTCCAGGTGGCGGTCAGACGAGTCGCCTCTCGCTCCTCGTTGTCTTCCTCATCAGACAGTAACGCAATCAATCTCTGCTCGAGAATAAGGAGCGGGGCCAACCGGTGCTGGTAGCTTTCGTATCCCCTAATCCCATGATAACAAGAGGTGGTACCGCCAGTTGAGGATATGATTACGGAGGCAGCTTCCGCGTTCTCGTCGTCATCGTCGCCCAAGATATGGGAGTTGAGGGTCTCGTAATCAGGGGAGATTGCATCGAGGATTCTTCGGACGGAACGAACGAGATTGAGATAGATGACGAAACGCCAGGCGATGCGCTCTGCGTGGAAAGCTGCTGGCGTGTGTAGCAGCTGGAACTCTGGGGAGGGTTGCGAAGGGTTAGAGTGAGCGAATGGAGCATTGGACCCGAGAACACCGACATGGACGTACGCTTGAGGGTAGTGCTCTTGCCACCCTCACTCTGACCAAGGAGAAGTACCTTGATGGCCTTGGCCTTCCTCCTCTCGTTGCGTTCAACCTTGAGCATCTCGTCAATATCATCGCTGATTTTCTTGGCTTGGTCTTCAGCCCGGAGTCTCTTTTCGCGGTCTGCGGCAGACTCGTTCGGGGGCGGTAGGAGGGCGGCGGCGATTGGGTCTGAGGGCGAGCGGCTTCTGCTTGTGGAACTCATGGGAAATGAATGTGGCAGAGGGATTAGAGGAGCATTGGTCGGGGGACGGAACGACTGGAATGTGGGGGACGCAGTGGAGGTGAGCAAGTAAGCCGCCAGTTCCGCCACCGGAAGGGCAGTACAGGAAATACATCCGACCTTGTTGTCATGCAAAAGCAAAATAAATCACATTCGGATATCAAGAACTCTATGTAACTCCACCGTCACCAACTATCATTCCCCGTACCCGTCAGGATTCTTCTGCTGCCAGTTCCAAAGGTCTCTGCACATCGTCTCCAGGTCCTGCGACGCCTTGAACCCAAGTTCTGCCTCAGCTAACGCTGGGTCTGCCGTCAGGTCCGGCACATCTCCCCGTCTGGGCGTTTGTCGTCAACGCTCGATCCCAAGGGTACGTCGATGAAAGCTTACCGTCTCCCAACAACCTCGGATCGGTAATCGAACCCTGTCGCCTTTCTCATGGCCTCAACTATCTGCAGCACACTCATCCCTCTCCCTTTCCCAAGGTTGTACGCCTTATATCGCGCGGGGTCTGGACAATTGTCGAATACCTTGGAATCAGGACCAAGGGCTTGCAACGCAAGAAGATGGCCCTTGGCAAGGTCCATGACGTGTAGATAATCACGGACACATGTGCCGTCACTGTGCAATCGAATCGACTCGTGATTGTCCACGTAGCAATAACAAGCACTTACGGCGTAGGGTAGTCGTTCCCGAATATGCGTAGTTTCGCGTCCTTGACACGCCCAACTGCCATATGAGCGAGCAAAGGTAATAAGTTACCTGGCCGACCACGAGGGTCCTCCCCGATCAATCCGGATGGATGAGCTCCTGCCGGGCTGGACAACACTCTGAGCGCCAAGTATAACCTACGAGCCTATCAAATGACGCACTTGAAATAGCGGAGAGAGATTGCTCTCCAACGGTCAGGCTCAGCCTGGCATAGATCGCTAACAACTGTCTCTGACATTATTTTCGATTTACCGTAGGGACTGTCGGCCTTGAGGCGGGTCTGTTCGGGAATGGGTATGATCGGTGGAGTGCCGTAAACGGTGGCAGACGAGGAGTATACGAAGCGGACGCAGTTGAATTCGGACATGGTTTGAAGGAGGGATATGGTTGCGGAAACATTGTTGAAGTAATAGGTGAGGGGGATTTCGGTTGACTCTCCGACTGATTTGTGCGCCTAACGTCATGTGAGTCGGTTGTGACGGAAGTGCGGGACGGAATGCTGACCGCGACGTGGATTACGCCCCAAAGTCCACCCTTTCCGTATTTTTCGAACACGGCCCTGACTTGCGCGGAATCGGTTAGGTCGCACTTGTGAGAATCAACCACGGCGCTGTCCTTTTCCTGCTCGGTCGCATTTTCCGGAAGGGCAGCTTGTGCGATCTCATTGAGACGAGTGAGAGCTGCAGGAAACGAGTTGTGGTAATTATCAACGGAAACGACTTTGTATTTGCGTGTCTCCTGGAGAGCGAAGACGACGTGAGAGCCTTTCGTGAAAGTCAGCGGTCAATCGGGGGAGGCGATGGAGAATGCCAACCGATGTAGCCAGCCCCGCCTGTGACAAGGACACGCTACGGATGGTCATCAACCTATAACGCCATTCTTCTCTCTCACTGTCAAGACGTACCTTGAGTGACTCAAAAACTGCACCAGCATTGGAACTCGATGCATCTAGGTTCACCATAGCGCGTGCAGGTTAGGGAGTCGGGTAGAAAACTCTTTTTGGGACGGGGTTGGTTGAGACGGGGGTCCTGTCGAATTACATAATATAGCATCTTCCCGGCAAGTTGGCAACTGTTCCTTTTCAGCCTGAGCCGTCGGGTGGCCTTAGTCGGAATGGACTTGAAATCTAGGATACTTGATATACTCGATACTACTGTCTCATTTGTCAGAAAAATTACAGTATGCGGGTAACCTCCTACAAGCCCAAACCACATTATCGTGTTACTCCGAGGTTTGGAACGAAAAGGATGCGCAGCGTAGAATAGAAGTTACAGGCGACATCAATCACGGCTGAGGAGATGTAGAAAAAATACAAAGACGACAATCAGGCGGTTTGCTCCTTTGAAGACGTCTCTTCTGTCGTCGAGGAGGATGTCTCTCCGCCATCTGGACCGGCTAGTGCACCTTCTGGGACACCGCCCGCACTCGTCGCCCCATCACCAACTTGATGGAAGTCTAGCGTGTAGACTCAGTGAAGGGATATTGACCCGACCGACTGAAAGGCTTACCAAGGATTTCGCTGTACATCATCACCTTCCAGGTGTCCACGGGGAAATCTGCATCGTTGAAACTCCAGTCAAACTTCTCCGCAGCCTCTGGTTCGTCGGTTGGATCATGATAAGGGGCAACGTATTCGTGACCCAAGGATTCGGTTGCATTGATCCGCTTGCGTGGATCGAAGACAAGCATCTTCTCGAGGAGATCAAGAGCTACCACAACGCCTCGGATCGGACGGTTCAGAGACTGTTATGGACCGTGCTCACCGATTGGGTCCTTGGAAGTGAGCTTCTCGCTGAATGGGATTCGGTCCCGCTTAGGAAGGCTTTTTACAAAGCGCAACGTCTGTGTGAACGGTAAGCAATCGTGGGTTGAAGTAGTGGATGAGAGGCACATTTTCGCTTGCGATGGTTCCGATGACATCTTCGGGGGGTGTTCCCAAGAGCTCGGTGATGATAGAGAATTGGTGAACGTCTGTGCGGGGGTTGAGGGAAGGTTGTCTTGCGGAATCGGTTCCTCACGTACGATCTTTACCGGGGAACAATGGTTTTCCTTCCAGCATCTCGGCAAATATGCACCCGGCGCTCCAAATATCAACCGCAACATCGTACTTCTGCCAGGTCAACATGATTTCCGGAGCCCGATAGTAACGCGTTGAGACGTATCCGGTCATTTGGGGATCTTGGATACGGGCGAGACCGAAATCACAGATCTTGTGCGGTTTAGGATTAAGTTGGTGGCAGTGATCAGATCAAATACCTTAAGATCACAGTTCTCATTGATGAGGATATTACTGGGTTTCTGCGATGATGCGTCGTTGTCAGTAAGCGTTCGCCAGGGAGCGAATCTTTACGCACGAGATCACGGTGCACGACGCCAGCAGAGTGCACGTATTTCAAACCTCTCTGAATGACAACTGAGAGGGGGGAAAGGAATGGTCGACCGAACAACGTACAAGGATTTGGTAGAGGAAATACTGGATGAATTGCTTCTCGAGCGGTCGAGAAGTCAGCAATCGGTGAAGATCAGTCCCGAGAAGCTCGGTCACAAAGTATCTGGGTTGAACGCTCGTCGTCTGGTGTCAATTGTAGAGTATAAAGCGCTTACAAATCTTCGAGTGGCGAAATAAAAACGTCGCTGAGACTGATGATCTGTCGGGCTATGTGTGAATGGATGATTTGTGGGGGAGTTGTAAGGGAGGTGCACACGTTCTCATGTTGGATGTGTTTCAGAAGCTTCAGCTCACGGTAGGTCCTCTTCGCCAGTACAGGCGTGCTAAATGGCTTCATGATCTTCTTCACTGCCACGGCGACGCCTGTAAGCTGGTCCTTTGCAGAACTATGGGCCCGATCTTCAGCGAGGCTGATAAGCGTCAGGAAACGATAACGGACCAGACAAGACCGAATGCTCCTGCAGAAAGAGCGGGAATCAGAACAGAAGACAACGAGACAGTGGGGTCGCGCACCCATTCCGACGGGCTGGAGGTCAACATATCGAGTGGTGACCTGGGAAAGGGATGGTTAGGGTGGTCAGGAAAACGGGGGGTTCCGCGGGAGATCCGTGAGGGAAACTCGCCTCGAATGAGGTCCCAAAGATTGAGAGTTTGACAAAAGACATATTTTACAAAGTCCGAAGGGGAGCGACGAGTTGGGAGAAGAGGAGGAAACGCGACGGACTGGGAAGGGCAAAGACAGGGAGAGCCTGATATCCAGAAACGGCAAGGAGATGGTGATTACGTCAGCAGAGGTACAGGGTTCAGCGAGCGTTCGCAGTATAATCTATCTAATGATATCATGCAACCAACGTCATACACAAGCTCTCTAGAACTTGAACACCTGTTCGCATCTGGTCAGCGATCGCCGAAACGTCACTCTCAACGCATAACCCACCTGGGTTTCATCGTACCCGAGCTCCTTGAGCGCACCAGCCAGGGGGCCCTGGTCCGCTTTCAACTTGGTTCCGCTCACCGCCTTCATCTGTCCGGGAGGTCCTGTATCGTATCACGAGATGGGAAAAGATGTGGTCGAACATGATCATCCACCACTCACCGCAAACGAATATCTTCATCTTGTTACCGAGACTTGGTGGAGCGATGTTCTGCTTGATCAGTTCGGGGGTAATGTAACCGACGGGCCCTTCCAGACCAGCGTCAGCCGCAGATCGATCAAGGACATCATGTCCCTCACCATTCCAGCCGGGACCAGCAGCACCGACGGTATAGATGACGTCGAATGTCTGGGGATATTTCTTCTTGAGGGTATCGAGTTCCTCCTTTAGCAGGATGTCCTTCTCCGAGACATTGGCAAAGATCAGCTTGAACTTGGTCTTGTTCTCAGGCTTGGGAAGTGCGTGAATCAAGATCTGGTATATTGGCGTTCTGCAGGAAGGTGGTCAGCGAGCGGATGGGTCGAATGGACAGGTCACCTACATTCCTGTCCCACCAGAAATCATGCCAACTTCCTCGAATTCGTTGTCTGGACAGCTTTAAATGCGCTGGAAAAGGTGTGGGTGGACAAAACGGGATCACCTTTGTATGGGAATTTTGGGATCGGGCCCTTGATAGCCAGTTTGTCACCTGGTTTCAAACCGTGGATGTAGTTAGATGCAAGACCGTTGTCGTATTTCTTGATAAGGAAGGTCAACTCTCCAGGAGTGTCAGACCGAGAAATGGGTGTGTATGGTCTGACTACTGGTTTCCCCTTTGCGTCCTTAAGTCCCTCGGGGTCGGAGGACTTGACAATGACGCAGGAGGCGAGAGGAAGCAAAGAGGCCTCGTCATCGTTCAACTTGAAGACAAACCTGGTCGTGTGACCACGTCAGTAGTAAAGGTTGTGGAATGAAATCCAGTACTCGCTTGGCGGTGTTGTGGTTATAATGTTCAACCTTTTTGAGTTCCAGGTCGATAAATTTTGAAGGGTCAAGTGGACTGGTCTCCTTGAGTTTCACCGCCTGCACAGCAGGAGTCGCGCTGTTAAAGTAGGCATAGGCACCTAAGCCAGCTGCCCCGGCACCGATCAGGTAGAACCCTAGGTTTGAATCTTTGGCCTGAGTTTGGGCGGTCGAGTAACGACGTGCAGAGGCAAGCAGCTGACAAGAGTTTAGAATCAGCACCAAATGTCCATTCCTCTTGGAAAACGGTTCTCCTACCCCCGAGCGCGCAAACGAGGTCCTCAACATCGACATGGTCAGGATCCGTCAAAGGAACGGAGGGATCGGGAGGAGAGTGGTCACGGCTGACTAAGCATTACTTGATATGGTACTTCCACCACATGCCGGCCAGCTGTTGAGACTGCGATTATTCTACCACCACCCTTCTCTTTCTCGCGACCACCGCCCGACGCGAGACGAGCCGAATTCCCCGCCTACACTTTCAGCTCGCCGAACAACTTCTTACCAGCATCTTCCCGCAACTCTCGGCACTCGGATTCCCCTCCGATGGAACACAAAGACTCCCAAAAGCCACGAAGACAACTCCCGGCGATCCCAGTTCCCCACCAACATCCAGACCAGCCGTTAGCTATCCCCGCAATCGCTGAGACCCCTGTAACACCAGCAACATTCTACTCGGCGCCAACCCCGGTAACAGCCAGGCAACAACAGCCTCCCCCGTTACCCGTTCGGCGCCACCAGGCTGGATCATCCTTCACAAACTATCAGCAGATCGACGGGGAGTACCGAGAACCTGAGCTTGTCCATGACGATCAACCCTCACACCAACCTCAAACAGTCCATGGCGCCTGGTCTGCGTCTACAGAGGATGCTTCTGCTTGGGGTTCCAATCGACCGGAGTGGGAACAGTCTGCGGATGTGTGGCATGATACTTGGAACGGGGAGTACGCTTCGAATTGGGGAGAGTTCACCATACAGAGATTTAATATCGATGGTCGCGCCGAGGAAGAGGAGTTAAATTGGTGGGACCCGTCTGTCAGGCAAACTCATAATCGACCTGGAGCGGGAATACTACCCACCCTTCTCGAGAGCTACCTCCACAACGCTGAACATACCCTTTTCTCAGTATCTGCATCTCCTCCAGAAGTCAAGCCCAGACATCGATCTTCTGAATCGATCTCCCACCCTCCCATCAACCCTCCCTCAGCCGACGAGGTTCGCAGGTCTATCCCCCATCCTAATGCCTACTATTGTCGCAAACACAATGGCTGGGTTCTGTTACTCTGGATGTCTTCTACCAGAGACCCACCTCTTTCCAAGTCTTACAATGGTCCCCCACTGCCCGATATCTCTCGTCGACGCAAAACCCATTCATGCATCGGCGAAAACCCCCAGTCGGCCGCGCAGGCCAACAAGACCCATCACTTTCACTATTACGAAGCTGCTGTGGACGCATCCAAGATCACAACTCCTTTCAAGCGCGCTGATTGGGAGCATCATTCTCGCACCAAATCACGGCGACGGCAGGGTGTCCTGATAGACCAGTCAAATCTCAGCGCTTCTGGCCTCGCTTCCGGCGATCCCCACGAATCTGAGGGGGACCTCCTGGATCTATTTGTTTGCTGTCAGTGTTTACTTTACTGCGTGGTATCGGATGTCATCCCCGGTGTCATCCCCCAAAGGACCTTCGAAGCCTTCGTGAGAGAAAAGCTAGACCATCCTCACGTTGGGAAAACTCCAGCAATTTCCCTTGCTATTGCCCTCGATACGGTTTTGATGTAAGCTCATTTTACCCTACCCCGGAGGGTGTTTCTAAGTGCTTTCCAAAAGGATCATCGAAGATCGACTTTGGAAGGGGGAAACGAGGGCTCTACCGGTTCACCGGAACAGCTTCCAGTCAAAGCTCGGCTGGTCTGAGAACATGTAAGTCAACCGTACTCCGCACACGTCTTCACTCATTGTCCCACCTAGAGAGGAAGCCTTTCGGCAAATCGGCTTCAACCTTGAACGGATGAACAATGGACAGGGAGAACCGGCTCTCCATGCCCCCGCGTTGGATAGCAACAGTCCGGGGGGACCTGCGAACCGAGCGAAACTCCTCCGCGCGTGGATAGAGATAAACGCTTGGTTAGCCGACTTCACGAAACGATACGGTTTGTTTCCTTTCCCTCCTGACATCAACCCCGACTGTTTAACATGCACTCTCCCTCCCTTCGCTAGCAACGGAACTCGCAGATCATCACAAAGTTAGGACCTCGATCAAGATCGATTCTGTTCGAGAATTGTATCAGACCGCGATCGGCGCGCATCCGGAACAATGTCAGTGTCTCAAGGTCAGGCCGCACATGATTTGCTGACCCGAAACTTAGTGCCTCGTGGAGATCTCCCAGAGACCCTGAGACAGATGAGGGAACTGGAGGAAGACTGGAGAACACTAGGGTTGACACCTTCGTCATATACCCCAGGTACCATTTTTATTCCTTGTACTCGTACGTTCTTACTGAATCACGGTAGAGCTGCTGACTTTTGCGTACCTTGCCCAATGTCGTTGCAATCCTGCAGGGACCATCACATATTTCACCGCACTCGTTCACATCGTTCAAGTGATGCAGTTAATGAATGAAGATACTCCAATGGATCTTCAGAACCTCATCCTGGACGAAAGGACGAGAAACAGGTTTACGCAAGACGACTTTTCCAAGGCTGTCAGTGCCCTCGGATTTGGTCACGATGGCCCGCTGAGGGTAGACTTCGATGAAAGTGTGGAGGAAGAGTTCATTATTAGCGCCTGGAGAGATGGGATAAGGAGATCATGGAAGGATGAGACTAACGGTTCCACAATCAGGCGGGAGCTTAACGATGCCTTGAGGATCGTGGCAGATGTGCGTGGTAGCGCTGAGATGCACCGCATCTGGGAACGGGAGAAGGGTAGCACTATGACCGTGGATACTGCATATTCTACCTTGGGAGTTTCCAAGGAAATGGACGAGAACACGCTCATCACGGTGTTTGACATGCGTGTGAGTGAGGCTGTTTCATGGTTTTCTGACTACTCACACTCCCATAGGTTGAAGAGCAGGCAAGTCAGGTCGAAAAACTGCGTGAGGCACTGTCTGTCATTGCAGAAGTCGCACAAAGTCAACGCCTGAAGGTCTTCCTCGATACCGGTCGCGATCGTGAGTCAAACACCGCTTCAGTCTCAGTGTGATGCCCATCGAACCCTTTAGCTGGGGACCTTGTAATTCCTATTCGCTCTGACATGCCAAGAGGTCTACACCAGCTCGGGAACACGTGCTATCTGAACTCTTTACTCCAGGTTCGTGGATCACACTCATATGGCAATCAATTATTAAACATATCGTCAGTACTTTTACACAATTCGAGACCTTCGAGAAACCGTGGCATCGCTCTCTACAGTTGCCACGAAATCCCCTGATCTGCTTGACGATGAGCTTGATTCCCACCGTGTGGGAGGCCGACTCGTGACTAGGCGGGAGATCGCGCGATCGCGACGCTGTAGGCTTTACCCCCACATGTTGTGCATGACAATTGACTTTGTTAATACTAGTTGTTACTCAACTTGCCGACCTGTTTTGGAATCTCGAGTACTGCGAAGATCCGGCAGTTAAACCGACCATTGAGCTTGCGAAACTTGCACTCGTCACTTCGAAGGACGAGGAAGAGGAGGAAGGAGACAAGGCTGGTACGGACTCTTCCAACGACACTGACGTTACCCTCGTTGAGGATGGGTCAACGCGTGTTTCAGCGCAGTCAGAAACAAGGACCGCATCCCCAGTCCAGACCTCGTTTAGTATATTGGGAAAGCGGTCTCGGGGTACGGGAAGCAAGATGGACATCGACACGCCCGATGCGGACAAGGACAAAGACTATGTCGTCGTCTCAAAACCTGGGACTCCCGTCCAGTCGCCAATAGAGCTTCCCCCTGATAGCCAGACCACTACAGGCAGTGACGTTGAGATGTTAGAAGTAGAAAAGCCGAAGCCTGTCGCACCAGCCCGAAAAGTCACCACCGGAATGATGTTTGGTATGATCAAGAACGGCTCGTTCGACTTTTCACTGATTTCGCCATGTAGGCCGACAACACGACGTTTCTGAATGCATGGACTCTTGTCTTTTCCAACTCGAGTGTGCGGAACTGATCCGTTCTGCAAAACTGTCCACTGGTTCTAATCCAGACATCGATAAGACGAGTATTGTGAAAAGGTGACAGGAGTCGTTGGATAAATCAATCATCTTCTCAACCACATCCCAGGTTATTCTATGGGAGGATCCGCCAGCGAATTATGCCTGAGGGTCGTTCTTCGCGCTCGTCGATCCATGAGAAGGAGGATTTGTTTTCACATCTTCCGGTAAATGTCTCAGAAGAAGGTATCGACATTTACGACGGCCTGAGCCGCTACTTCAACGACACGGTCGAGTTTGGCGGCAAGAAAGCGCATATGGAAGTATCTCTCGTCGATCTTCCTCCGATCTTGCAAATTCAATTACAGGTATTCCTCTCCATCCACTTAGCTTGACCGGCAAGCCAATGACGATTGTATGACAGAGGGTCCAATTTGATCGTGAACAACTCCAAGCGTTCAAGTCACAGGCGTACGTGAAGTTCGGGGAGACAATATTCATGGACCGCTTTTTGGAGAACTCAGACCCAGAGAAGAAGCAACGATCGAATGAGATTCAGGCTAAGTTGAACTGGTGCCGGGAACGAATTCGACAACTCACGGAGGCAAAGGCGAGCGTTCATCATCTACCAGACCGGGAACCAGACTGACCGTCACCCAACAGCATCGGCCGTTCGACGTTGCGTTGACAGAGACCTGTGACTTCCTATCGAGGAGCACATTAAATTCCTTACCCGGGGTGGATCAAGAACTCCTCGCATCATTGAGATACGAAGCAGTGTTTGCGAAGAAGGAGCTTGAGGAGGAGAGACGGCACGCTGCCGAGCTGAAAATGCAACTGGAAGATATCTGGAAGAACGAGAGCCAGGCGCTCTACGAGCTGACCTCGGTGTTCATCCATCGGGGAGAGTCACCATCTTGGGGTCACTACTTCTTCTACTCGAGGAACTTGCCAGATTATCCGGACGAATGGTTCAAGTACAACGATTCCGATGTCTCAGTTGTTTCGAAAGATGAAGTTTTAGCGGATACCACTGGTTCCACTGCTAATCCGTACTTGGTATGTGGCTAGGGGTCCATCACTGTTTACACTTGCTGACGGTGGGTTACGCAGTTGGTGTTTGCCAGGAAGGGATCCGAGGTGATCCACACCGTCAAACGTTTCGACATCAGCACCCTGGAGGAAACCAGCACAAAATAGAATGATTTATCACATTTCGTTGCACCGCTGTGTTTCTTGCCACCACACGTTGTGTTTGCTACTGGGTATTTATATGTACCGACGAGACGTTAATAATGAAATCAAACGAGACTGTTGGAAAGTACGGTCAGCGCTATTTCGTGTTAGCCTGCGGGGACGGCAGTCTACCTGGCAATGCACTCGATTTCCACCAACACGTCCTTGGGAAGTCTGGACACTTCGACAGCAGACCGGGCGGGCTTATGGTTGCCGAAGGCCTGTTCATAGATGCTGTTGACGGTGACAAAATCATCCATCGACTTGAGGAACACCTGAATCGGAGATGGTCGGGTACCAAGTACGAAATGAAAGTAAATGTTCCTACCGTCGTCTTTACGACTTTTCCTAGATCACTGCCGGACGCTTCGACAACTGCGCGGAGGTTCTTCAGTGCCTGTTTTGCTTGTTCGTCGACCCCGCCAGTCACGATCTCCCCGGTGGCAGGATCAAGTGGGATGTTCCCCGAGACGAACAAGAGATCCCGGAACTTTATGGCTTGGGAATATGGGCCAACAGCTCCCGGGGCGTCTGCCACGGGTGTTTCAGGGTCGTTCACCGAGGAGGGGGAACAGGCTCACTGGAAGTAAAGACGGGGGTCAAGGCCGGGTCGGTAGTGATCGTCGAAGACATTGTTCTCTTGAAGAATTGTCTGAGTGTGAGAACGTGGGTTGGAATCGTCCGGCGTTGGATCAAGTTGGGCGCAGTACGCAGTCTCACACAACATAACCTTGTCAACATGGTAGTTCGATGATGGTCGTGTTGATCCCAAGTCGAGTGCTACAGATATACATACAGCTGACTTTTACGTTTCCGTTCCGTGACATGCCTATCCAGTTCGGAGTATGAGATGAACACCGCTGTCGGTCTCAATGATATCACTCATTTCTCCGATCTTCAAGGCGAAGGTGGCCTCTTCGAATGGCTTTTGCATCTGTCCAGGACCGAAGGGGCCGAGATCCCCGTCATTGCGAGCAGAGCTGCAGTCCGAGAATTCTTTTGCGAGGTGGGCGAATTTCTCGGGGGATCCGTCGATCTGAGTCTTGTAACCTTTGAGGATCTCAATAGCTTCGGCCTTGGAACGGGTTATTTTGGCCTGGGGTGGAGATCGTGGTCAATGAAAGGACAAGGGATCGAGAATAAGAACGGACCTCTCTCCAACTGGAAGGATTCCTGCTCCCGGAGTGTTTCACCAAGAGGTGGCTTGCCTTGACCTTGGTTGGCGTGGTGAGGTATTCAGCTCCGGGAAGCTTCTCGATCTGTTCACGGGTGAGGCCATCGGGAGACTCCCAGACTGAGGTTTTTGTGACCGAGTTGTAAAAGTAGGGGACCCCTCGCGATCCGGACATTCGGATTTCCCACTGAGACTGAGAAGATTATAAGTTTCAAGTTTTCTGCAGAGGGGTCAGCATATGGCGTACCATGATGATGGTTGTCGATAGTCACGTTCAGCGTCAAGGGTGGAAGACTCTGGTCGCTTATTTCACCGAGAATATCGGAGAAGACCCTGATCATATATACTTATGCATGACCACCCCAGTCCCCGCCTTCTTCCTACACGTTCCCCGTCCAAAACATGTCGTCTCCTTCCGAACAAAGCCCCCAAACCAAGGCCATCATGGCGTGGGCCCAGGGATTCATCGACAGTGACGTTGGTCAGATCGCTACAGCCCTTCACCCCGATTACATCCATGACACCTTCCCTCGTTCCTTGAAAATTCCCCAACAAAACAAGGAACAGTGGGTCGAGAGCTACAAGAAAATCAAGGACGTCTTGAAGAACTTCAAGGTTCGCACATCAACGTTTGCCCGCTTGGCAAGCATTTCTGATCGTACCCTTACTAGGTCGACATCCACTCCATGACCGAAGTTCCCGGGAAGGTTTTTATCCACGTCCGTGATGGTCCTTTCCATGATTCCGTTGCCTTGCCTGATATTCTCCCTAGGCGACCGATTACGCGGACACGACTGTCGGCGTACCTTTTGTTAACGAGGCGACTTTAATCGTCGAGATTGCTCCGAACGGGGATGGGGAACTTAAGGTTAAACACGTCCAAGAGTTTTTAGACTCTCAGTTCACAATCGAGTTCACGAAGCTTGTACAAGCTTCATGACGGGTCCGAGAGGCCTCATACATTTCGTTAGATCAGCCTGTGTATGCGCCTAGAATATACCATCGAAAACGTTGTGATAACTACTACTACTACTACTTGTTTTCTGTCATCGCTTGACCGCTCTCGTTGGACATCTGTGGTCTTAGATACTGCGAACCGGCAACCGGACAAATGCAGCCGTCCCTGTCCACCGTTCGGCCCGTTCGATTTTATCAGACGATCGGCACCGACGTACGGTCTCAGTCTGGCTGCTGACTGAGCAACTTTCCTCCAAACTATGTTGACACCCACCTTCTTCAACACTCTGACAGACAACATTGCAAACAGCGGCTCAGACTTGGGTCTCTCCATTGCAAATGAACGCTCTCTGCCGCTTAGCGCACCCTTGCTCCGCATGTCCATATCCAAAGACACCGTTATCCCAAGCTCGTTAATCATGGTTCTTGACGCAGCGTACCTATTTCACCTCCTCGCACGAGACCCACAGAAGGTGGTAGCCCCAGGAAAGTCGCTACTCTCTGTTTTGGCTGGACTCAACCTGATGGTCACCCGTACTCTGGAGTCCCCGTCTGAGAAGTTCGTCAGAAAGACGATACATCAGGCATTTTGGGATCAGGTAGGCATATATTCACGCACTTTGACGAGTCATTTGCGTGCTCAGGGTCTCACGTATTGTCAGGCCCTCGAGATGCTTTCTTCCCCACTACCATCTTCTCAGATCAGTCGTCTCAAAGGTCTGTATAAAGACCTTCATGAGGCTCTAACACCGTTATTCCCATCTAAACATCCGGCTCTCGTCACTTTCTCCCTTCCCCTTCCACCCACCTCCTCTCCACTTATCGTCGCCGTCACTCACATACGCGATGCTCTCGTGAAATTGCGTCAACGTTGTGCTCCCGTTCGAGACGCTACCATCGATGGAATTTTACATCGGGTAGATCACCGATCACCCTCAGCATCTACTGAAGAACTTGCAGGGTTACTCGTCACCGTGATCCGATCCATACTCGAGCTTTCGATCGACATGCGCAACGACTACTCCAACGCAGTACTGGCAACAGCATCTGAACAAGAGTTGGCCGATATGGTGGCGACAATGGCAAAAACCCAAGAACAGGGATTAATCCTCCAGTTCTGGCAATCCGAAGAGGCGATACGAAAGGCATGGACCCGTTGGATGGACGGTTTCCGACCTGTAGACCCTGCACTGCAAGCCCAGCCGAAGCAACTCTGGATCCTCAAACTCATTGAATCCCTGGGTAAACCTCACGCCGTCACATCTACACTTTTTGGACTGTCACCTCCGCAAGAAACAACTAACGATCCTGATGATGGTGGGCATAGTGCAAACCGAAACCGTGAACTATCAAACATGCTCCCTCCCCAATTCCTGTTCTCTGGACCCGCTCTCTTCCGCCTACAGAATTACATCCAGGCGCTCACCATTGCCGCCTCACTCAAATCTCTCGTACCCGCCCCTCGACCAGCCACCATTCCCTCGACACCGCCCCAATTTCGGATGGGCAGCTCTTCATTTCCCGTCAATCAGACGTTCACTGAACGTATATGGGCGCTTCTCGAGCCCGAGATTGGGGCAAGTAACGATAGCCCTTCGGAGACGAGGACCATCAATCTCGCAGATGAAGTGGTCATGGCCCACATCAGTGCTCTGCCTTCTGGAGTGACGACGCTCGACCCGCACTTTGAGCAAAGGTTAAGAAGAACCGTGGACCGCATCTTACGCACGAACGACCCCGTATTCATCCTCCTCCAAAAGAGGCTCCTGTCCGCCCTTTCCACCGCTTTGATCAACACGCCCGTTGCTGAGGAACATGCCTCCGTCAGGATGAATAGCGGTCGACTACCCTGGACGCAAAGGGGGGTTTCCTCCCCGTCTCCTCCTCCGCTACACACTGCGCGAAGTGAAATAACAATAGTAGTGAAAGGGTTCGAAGACCCCGTCATCGTTAATCAGTGTTCCGTTGTTGTGTCAATGTTGAGGAGGAGCGTCGAGTGGGTTGAAAGAGTGTGGAGTGACAGCATGCCATACTAGTCTCACGCACGCACTATGGGCAGTATATACCCTACATCTTGTGTACCATTTCATTTCGTGCAACGATGTCGGTCCTAAGTTACATATATATATCGCGTAGATATTGTTACATTCCCTGGTGAATTCAATACAGCGTTTATCTTCCCTTCAGTGACTATCAGATGATTCAGTGGGGAGTTTAGATTCAAAGCCCCTTTCCCGCTGGCTGATCAATCCTCTTAGGATTGCCTTGCGCGATGTGGTCCCTCGTCGGTCGTTTTGATTCCCAGTTCGACGATGTGCGACTCAACTTGTCGAGATCGTTCATCATCTGATGATGGTTCTTCTTCTCCATCTTGGGAGACTCCTCCTCATGTTGATTTTGAACGTGGCTGAAAGGGTTGGAAGCCTCCAAGGGCCCAGTGGTGGGGTCAAAGGTGGTTTCCGTGTTTTTATTGGTTTGACGAACGAAGTCGGGTGGAGGGCCCGGGCGGGGATAATCGTCTTGTCCGGAGACCTCCTCAACCTGGAACTTGGCCTCTGTGTGAAGCTGATCACTGTATGGATGCGAGTCAGAACGGAGGAGTTCACGGTGAGCTGATCTCGCCTGAGGGGTGAAGGACACGGGCCTTGAGAATGGGGATTCAAGAACGCACTTGACGTTGTGTGGGTTGTGCTTCGGTCTGGAAGCGGAGAGACGACGGCCGCCGACTTTGACGGCTGGAGGGTGTGCGTGTACGGCGTTGGTTTCGCTCATGGGTGTTGTCAACGTCGACGATGAGTATAGTAGCTGGATAGTGGATGAGTGATGTCGCCGCCATCCTCGTGATCCTGACTGTTGTACCCCACAATCTCGTGACCCGCCTCCATGAGCCTGCTGTCAGTGCTGATCGAATACTTAGATCTCCGGATCTCCTTCTGAACCTGATCGGCCCGGGGTCATCAGGCGAATAACACTCTGGGCGTGTCTAGGTTCGTTTTTTTAAATCGTTTCTATCCCGCAGTTTGTACATGGTACTACCTAAGGTATTAGCGGCTCGGTTATCTACACACTTAGCAAATTATGGCTACGAAAGGAAAGAAAGGGAAAGAAAGGGTGGTCATCAAACACAGGGAGCATCGAGGCGATCGAGCAGCAAAGGTTGGCGGGGACTTAAGGGCCTTGGCCAGTGAGGTGAATGTGTGGAGTTTCTAGGTACGTAGGTATACGAGTAGCATTCAAAGCTTCAACTCATTAAAATCAATAACCCATCTTTCCACGAACCACCCAGATTGGCAAATTCTTCGACTTGATGAGTGCGGTGACACAGTTACCCAGAACAACTCCCCAAAGGAAAGGAAAGTACGCGGATCCTCCCTCCTGTGGTGGCAAACGGGGGTGAGGGATGAAAGCAGGAGTAACAGTGGCCGAAATTTCCTTACCTTTTCGTTGGTGATCATGATCGCCTCAGGGAACCCTCGGTATTCCTTCCGAACCGGCCGACCGGCAAGCAGGTTCATGGTGTTGGCGACCACGATCGTCCCTTCCAGTCGATGATACCCCCGACGGCAAAAATCTCCGGATGAGTTGGTAATGTTCCACCTTGACCGGCTTTTTCTCGGCGAGTGCTTCAGGTCCAAAGGATCGTCCAAGCAACCCGGCGTTCAGTCTCGGTTCAGAGGCAGCCTTTCATCTCTCCGTTGAGTTTGTGAACCGGGAGCGACAGGATGAACTTACGACCAGAAGCTTCTTCCCAGACTTGAACACGAACTCCCGGAGCCAGGAGAGGGGAAGTCTACCACGTACTCACCCAACACCAAGTCTATCCTTCGGGCGGTGACCCCGATTTTGACATGGTTTCTGTACTTGGCTGGGTATGTGTCGTTCAACAAGTCGCCCTGAACCTGTATCATCGTGATCTTCTTGTCCTAAACACGGACTTGAATATCGAGATGTCACGCGTAAGTTGCACGCGGCGTACTCATCCCTAATCTCGCCAGAGTTCACGTTCAACTCCGACAGCACCTCCGCCAAAACCAGGATATCTTCTGCAGCTTTAAATTTTTCACACCATTGCGACACGAACTGACGGAGGTCGGCCTCGCTGTCTGGCAGTTCAATGGGTTTAGACCATTTAGAACTAGTAGTGAGGACGAGAGCTAGTGTGACAATATTTGGATAATGAGATACGCGCAGGGGACAACGGACACGTGTGCTTACCCCGATACTGGAGGGTTTGGCCACTAGCCAACTCAATTTGACTGGCTTCCTCGCCCTTCCCCTCCCTTGTGTTCACAACCTTATCCTGCTTAACCATCCCCTTACCCTTTGCGAAACCTTTATCGAACGGGAACACGACGGTCTCGACGAACTTTTCGTCGCTCGTGACGACCATGCGGGCCGTAGCCGGAAGGCAAACGTGGTGTGGCCAAGGTTCAATGAGGATTAGGTTGAATTTGTCGTGGTCGAACTTTTTTGGGCGACGGTGACACCGGATGCACCACCTCATCACAAGAAAAAGTAGCGACGCCTCGTCTCGATCGAGGAACCTCCGGGTAGAGGTGAGTGCCTATGAGCCCGGCACGCTAACCATTGCGCCACGTCGCTGCGATACAAGCGCTGTCTATTTGGCACATAAGTACGTTTCACATCTCTCACTGGACGGTAGCAGTATATATGACTTGCATACATCCACCACTGGGTTACTTCTCTCCGTTCACATCATACATATATCGTCCGTATACAGGTTTCCACTGAGCCTCAGATACGAGCCTCCGCACGTCTTCTTTTCTACAACTGATTCCTGCTTGACCTTCCTCGACAGCTTGCTCGGCTACGGTGATCGCGACTTCTAGGTTGACTGCTGGAGAGTCACCAAAATCCGGTAACAGTCCGCCATCCGGATCTTTCAAAGCCGGAGATAGAGATGCGAGACGGCGAGTGGCGGCAATTATCATCCCATCGGTCAAAGCTCTGCTTTTGGAGACAATCACTCCGAATCCGATACCCGGGTAAATCAAGGCATCTGTTGCCATACCAAGATTTATACTTCGCTCAAACGGTGAGGCACCTAGACACATACTGTTGCATTCTGCGACCACGTATTCTTTCCCATTCGGCATCGTGCACGGCGGGAATGGACTTCCGGTCGCCAACAAGGCCTTCCCATTCGTCCAGTCATTCGCGTCCTTTGGGTCCACTTCCACAAGCCGACTCGGATTTGACAATGGAAAGATTATTGGCCGCTCTGTGCCCCTCGCCATCTCCCTGATCACATCCTCAGTGAAAGCCCTGCTGTGGGTCGAGCACCCGATCAACAGTGTGGGCTTCACCTGTCTCACCACGTCTAATAAGTTGACTTGGTGGTGAGGGTCCCTGATTTTTATCCATTCATCGTCTGGACGTGCAAACTCCCTGAGGTCAGAACGAATCTTTGAGGGTCCCAACGAGTCCTTGATAAGGCCATATCGATCGATTAGCCAAAACCGTTTGTTTGCCTCTTCGACGGGGAGTTTATCCATTAGGACCACTGCATCTCTGATCTGACGCGTTATGCCAAGCCCTGCCGACCCTGCACCATAGACAACGATTCTCTGGTCCTGGAGTTTGGTCCCCGTAACGCCGATGGCAGCCATGACTGCCGCGAGTGTCACCGCCCCTGTGCCTTGGCTTTCATTGAGTGAACCGTGTCAGGACCTTTCATGACGAGGACTCGGAGGGCACACTGACATATCGTCATTAAACACAGCGTGTTGGTCTCGATACTTCTCTAATAACCTGCCCGCGTTGGCCGTTCCGAAGTCCTCGAAATGTAATAAACTGTGGGGGTGGTACTTCCGAACGAGTTGTACGAACCTATTCGGAGGGGTGTGAGGTCCATGAGTTTCATCTGGGCTCCCGACTTACTTGTCAACAAACTTGTCGTATTCTTTTCCACGGATGCGCCTATTCGGCCATCCCTAACGACGGACTTGAGAGGAACGATCCATGATGCAGAGGGGAAAGAAATGACTCACAACGTATAAGTTGTCGTTCAAGAGATTCTCGTTGTCCGTCCCCACGTCCAACGTGACGGCCAAGGAATGAGCGGGGTTCACACCGGCCAACAATCTGATGGTTCTAATCAACGATGTAAAGCAAGAGACTCCGTCAAACTTACGTGTAGATAGATGACTTGGCAGAAGATATCTGAGAACCACAGTTTAGATAGGGAAACACTACCGGGAACATTTCAAGGCTTGCGTACACCGATGCCCTACAGATCAATCCTATCGTTCGCTGCAAGGTCTCGAGGAGATTCACACCACTTACACCAACACCCTGGTCACCGATGCCCAGAATCGCCTCTGCATCGGAACATACGATGAGGTCGATGTCTCTTCCCCGTGTTTGCTCTAGAAAGTCCTCTTCGATCGTATCTTGATTCGGGAACGTAAGGTACATCCCTTCGCTCCGGCGGAACAGATGGGAGTAATTGGCGATAGCATCGGCCTGACAAACTATTTAGAATGATCCAAAACTTCCAGGAAAGAGTCGCACTTCTGTGGGCGTGTAGATGATGGGAATCAATTCCCTCAGGTGTTTACCCAACAGCGCGAAATACAGAATGCGGTTCTGATCCTTCAAACTCTGGAGAAAGCTGTTTTTGTGTAGAGGGCTCTCCTGACTGTTCAGCTGATTGTAGGCCCTCTGACATTGTTCATCCAAAGTAGCAACTTTGAAAGGCAGTCTGCCACTGAGTCCGAATTCGCGGCGCTCCTGCAGGGAGAAGGCGGACCCTTTGTTAAATCTGGGATTGGTGAGCAACGCCTCACCACGTAGTGCGACTCGAAAGGTAGTACGGAGCGTCGTTGACATGGGGGGAAGAGATAAGTAACGGACGACGGCCGATTCCACTTTTCCGCACGTGCTGAGGTGGAGCGATAGACGCCGGTCGTTTACAAGCTTCAAGTTCAACTGGAACCAGATTGGAACTCAGAACTTGGTTAACGGAAGAAAGCAAAATGACGATCAGAGAGAGAACCGGTCTGTACATGCACTGTGTACAGCAAGTTACAAGTTGAACTTGGGCGAAAGGTAAAGCCGACCAATTGCAAACGACGCCCACACCGGCAATCCTTAGTATAGCCCTGGCCACGCGGAAACAAATCACGCGAGCCCAACGTCATTACGAGTCCGCTTAAGGAGCGGGTTCCGAGTCCTCCGCGATTTTTGGCTTCACCACAATTTAAAAACTATCAGGGGGGATAAGAAATAAGATAGCAGAATAGTGTGGATGTACTGCAGACTGAGGCGTGCGGGCCGTAAACTCCCTCTATGCACAATATTCCGTCGGACCTTGCTTGGCAGGATCCCGACCTGGATAAGCGCTGGGGCGCAGCAGATCAGGAACACTCTTAGTATGGTCGGGCGCGGAGCGTCTGTTTCCGCAGGTTGTTGCCAACTTGACTCGAGGCAACAAGACATCTCACGATGACCATACCTCCAGGGATTTCCGTCCTCGCCGCGACGGTCTACCAGGCGTCGTTTCTTCCCCTGACACTCGGGATTCTCGATCACTACATCCTCCGCCCTCATAGAATCCACGACTTGCCGACATGGGTTACCGTCATGACTTGCCTCCTCAGCCCTCTCATCGCATTCAGCGTTCAACTCTTTTCGGGTGACTTGGTCGTCTATGTCAAGGCGAAAAGAGCCGGCGCAGTCCTGCCACCCCATGACCCTACTTGGGTTCCTGGGGCAGTCCACAGAGTTCTAGGTGCCTTGAAGGCGGAGGAGAAAGCATACGTCGGTAATATTTCAACCGATTGTCGTAGTGATTCTTCTGATGGCCTTCAAAAAGACGACATCCTTGAGGATCTGACCAAAAAGTTCGGACATACCTTCAACCTGAGGAGATTGTTTGCCAATCGCGTACGTCTTTCTGATGTCTACAAGAACCGCCAAGGACTCTAAACGCCTGCATATAGATTCTCACAACTGAGCCGGAGCACATCAAAGTCCGTACACCTATATCACTTGCATCGCTTCTCCGTACCCTTCGCTGACTTGAATACCCTCAGCTCATCCTTGCGACCGACTTTGATCACTATGAGAAAGGTTTCTTCAGTTATCTCAGTCTTATATCAACACTCACGTACGTCCCTATCAGGCGAGACGATGAGGAAAATATTGGACCCATTGCTGGGTGCAGGAGTGTTCAACTCAGACGGTGCAATGTGGAGGTGAGACCTGTGTCCATTGGCATCCCAGGTACACTCGTAAATACGCTTACCGCACAGGTTCCACCGTGGAATGACCCGGCCATTCTTTTCGAAAGACCGGATTTCACACTTCGAAATCTTCGATCGTCACGCAGCCGACGCGATTAAACAAGTCAAGGAAAGGATGAGGGAAGGTTACGCTGTTGATATCCAGGTGGGAATCCGCGCCGTTCTCTGTCACCCGTTTCTCACTGTCTTCCAGGACGTCGTTTCTCGGTTCACCCTCGACTCTGCGACGGAGTTCCTGTTTGGAATGTTCGTGCTTGTTTCGACTCAGCGTCACGTCGCTGCGAATACTCAGACCTCTTTACCAGGGCCGTTCATTCACTCTCGGCTGGGTTGAATTACCCGCCTTCTGCTCCCGCCCCCCCATCTAAAAATCACCCTGCAAACAAGTTCGCCACTGCCTTCCTGACCGCACAATCCGTGACTGCCAGGCGGAGTCGGTTAGATGGGGCTTGGAAAATTATCGAATTTTGGGAAGACAAAATCGTCGAACCAATGGCTGTCATTGGAGAGGTACTGGATCCAATCATTGAGAATGCTCTCAGGGAGAGAGGAGAAAGGAAAGTAGACTCCACAGACGATAACCTCAAGGGTGAGACACTGCTGAGCCATCTGGTAAAACTGACGGACGGTAAGCATCACTTCCTTGTCTTTCGCCTATATATTGTCTTATGCCTCCCAAGACCCCAAGATTATCCGCGACGAGATGTTTAATATCATGATTGCCGGGAAGGACACTGTACGGTTAACCTGTCCCATCTACCAGAGCCCCGCTTATGATATGGCCTTTTTCAAGACCGCAGCCACCCTCACATTCATGCTTTATATGCTTTCTCAGAAATCCCAAGTGCTCAAGAGGCTACGACAAGAGGTACTTGATCACGTCGGTCCCAGTGCTCGCCCCACCCATGAAGATCTTAGAAATCTAAAGTACCTCCGCGCAACAATAAACGGTATGTCACAACAAAGGAGTACATAAATGAAACCCCCAAGACTGATCGAGTTCCCCACCAGAAACGCTCAGACTATTCCCTGCCGTGTAACCTTCTTTCGCGTTCAATCCACTGGACCTCGGATTTATGAGCGTTTACAGGCCTTTCAACTTCCGACACGCGACGCAAGACGCGATATGGCCCTCGCCAGGCGGCGGTAAACCTTTCTTCATCCCCGCTGGCACAAGGTGTTTATATTCTGTGTTCGTGATGCATCGTAGAACAGACCTATGGGGTCCGGACGGTAATCACATCATCTTTTACAAGGGGACGAAAGAGCTGACAATACTTTGTTGCACTGGGTAGCCTTGGAATTCGACCCCGACCGTTTCTTGGATGAGCGAATGAAGAAGTACCTCATTCCGAACCCATACATCTTCCTTCCGTTCAATGCAGGTCCGAGGATCTGTCTTGGTCAGCAGGTATGGTCCTTATCCCGCTAAAGTACAACCGGAGGTCACTGAACCCGGGGTTACTAGTTCGCGTACAACGAGATGTCATTCATGATTATCCGCATTCTGCAAGCCTTCGAAGATATCATTTGGGACCCTGAGGCTTCCCCTCAGTCGCTTCCCCCAGCTGAGTGGGCGAAGAGTGAGAATTTGCGCAAGAGGGAAGAGAAGGTGTGGTTTCGTTCTCACTTGACGATGTACGCAAAGGTGAGTGAGATCTCCAATCGACATCGGCTAGGTGATGTTCTGATGTGATTGTTCGCTATCTTAGGGGGGGTACTGGGTGAAATTCAAGGAGGCCGGACACTGAAACGCCGCAAAACCCACCCGCCACGACACGTAATCAGAGGCTCGTTGTGCTTACATCGTACCATCAATCGTCTTGAACAAGGGCCCATTAATTTCATGTGTATCACCATCGAGGGGACCACTTGTCCCATTGTACCGGAAATAACATCAATAATCCAATCCCAGCGTGAAATCACGGGTGCAACGTAGTCATTTGAATCCAGCGAATACATCTATGGCAGAAGAAAAGGTGTGGGGGGCAACTACCGCGTACCATATTCAGTACCCGATGGACACCTTCGAGTTGCATGACATGATGCCAAGGTCACTCTTACAGCAATCAACGACACTTCCGCAATTCTAGCCCGCCAGAAACCACCTCCACTCATGCTGAACCCGGCACCTCCCGTCGACGTTAGGGAGACAATCCGGTTCCCAGTTTTGCAGACGAGCGCGAAGGCCACTGCTTTTGGCACAATATGTCATCATGTCACAATCCCGCGAAGGCCCTGGGGAAGATCCAGGTGTCGGTGTAGGTTGTCGGTCACCGGTCACCGGTCACTTAGTGGGGAGAGGCTGAAGAAATCGCTTTCGCGGCCATGAAGATCACAAGACCGATGCTGAAATGGTCAAAGGAAACAATTTACAGTATTACAATACAACACGATTGAGGGATCTGAGGGGGAATCAAGACTCGTTCGCACCCTGCTGAACCTTGCCCTTCTCCTTGCGAATGTCCCCTAATCATAGGTAGATTGTCAGCGGGGTTACCAAACAAGTATAGGAAGCGAAAGCACCCACCAGAAACCTCCTGGGAGGTATCGCCGGTGAGGGATCCCTTGATATTCTCGAGGGTGCCGGTGACGCGATCCTTGGTACCCTCAGCGTAGCCTTGAGCCTGGGCCTGCTTGTGCTCGACATTGCCCTCGGTTTGACGCTTCTCGCCAGACGTCTTGAACGAGTCAAGGCCGGTCACGTTGCCAACCGTCTCCTCCAGCTTTCCTATGGTGTTCTTGACGGTACCAGACGACTTGCTGTTAACGAACGGAATGTAAGTGTCGGCGAAGAAAGTAGGGGGGCGAAAATCACGAACCTTGGATCGGAAGACATGATTGAAAGTGGATTGGTTTATGGTGATACTGGTGCGATTGAGGAGTGGTAGAACTGATTGGTGAGGGGTCGAGGATAGAGCGACGGGGTGGTATTTATACAGCTCAGGACGAAGGACTGGGATGGTTGACGATCGAACCGGGAATGGAGATGACGTATGTCAGGGGGGAATCGAGGATGGTCATGGCCACGATGGGCACGAAGGAAGGGTCTCGACCTGACGTCGCTGGATGGAGGGTTCAATTACTGTCAGAACGGGAGGGAAGCGAAGCCGTGAAACCTTCTCGCCAAGTTCTTCAAGGGCGCATGTGCGCTCTGCTTCTCCACAGATGGAAATCACTAGGTCGAAAATCACGAAGGCTTCTACTTCCCTTCACGTGGCTGGAGCTCTGGGGCGGGCTAGAACGTTCCAGAGCGAGGAAACAGACGTCATTCATACGAAGAAGCTCGATATTGTCATCTTCGTGAGTTCTCGTGGTTGAAACTTGCACAATCGTAGGATAGAATGTTTGAGACATTGGCCGCCGAATGGTGTGTTCGCCACCGACTTGGGGTCAACGTCAGCCTGTCGCAGCGCGTCATTAATCATTCGAGGACACAGGTGAGTTCAAGTATGAGGCTTCAAGCTTCAAGCTTCAAGCTTCATGGGCAATGGGTAAGCAATTTGACAACACGGTTAATGTCAACAGTGACGAGGCTGTTCCCGCTTGAGACCTTACAGCCATTACCATTGGACCTAGACGCGAGCAAATTCCAGGCCAGACGTGTAGAAGAAGACCCGTTCAGCACGCCCATAAGCCATGGCCGTGGCATCGGCAATTCACGGGATTACGATCATGATGCACCCGGACAATGCGGACATCCTTCGCCGGTGAGTGGGTTTTCGACAAAAGCGGCGGTCAGTCCGCACTTGCCGTAACACCACGTTCTATGACTGCTTCAGAAGACACTGCCATCGAATACCCCATCATCGACCCGGACAATGTGCCGGGGAATGCCTCACTAGAACTTAAACGCGAGGTAGTCAGGTTATGGCCCTTCAACCAAGTGAACCCCGATCATTTCGCTTCTTCCATAGGAGCAAGACTGGAACTTGTTGAGATTTCCGTGGTCCCAAAACGCGAGGATACGCAGGTCATGGAGGCGAGAGTAGTTGGGGAGATCGACGTCCTGCCAGGTGCGGATTCGATGCCAACTCACCACAGGGCGATGCCATATTGACGCCTACATGCGCAAGGGATGCTCAACCCGTTCAATTTCACGCATGGTGGATGCATTGCATACTTGATAGACCTGTCAGCCTTGACATTTATAACGCTCTTGACTTCTCCGCTGACCAAACGACGTACTTAAGATGTACGAGCATACCCGCTGTCGCTCTCGAGGTTTACCACGGCAAGGACCCAAAACCAGCGACAGTTTCACAAACCCTCGCGGTTAATTTCCTAGGTCCATCGAAGGCGTACGTCTCTCCTGTTGTCGTCATCCCATAGGAAGTGAATGTTGAAACGTTGAGCGCTCATATCCTTGCAGCGGTGACCGACTGCGGTTAGTGAGCACTACTGTAGTCGTCGGAGGAACGGCGCGGACGTTATATTGCGAGGCATGTCTACCGCACATGTGTACCGACAGATTACACTTACAATTCGCACAGGTGTGGGCCAAGAATCGTCACAGGCTCGTCGCAACCGCGACCCACGTAAAGCTGGAACTGAATCTCTCGAAGCTGTAGTCACATAGCAATGATTTCGTGCATCGGTATTCGTGTCATATCATCTATCTACTCAGGTTTGAGCGCGGGAGGGTCGCTTGATGCAACCGTTATGTAATACTGATCTGGGACTTGCGAACCCGGTCCGTAAGTTGACAAAATCTAATCCCCATGACCGTGAGGGAGGGGGGACAGTTTTCACAACGTCTGGAACGGTAGCCTCCACCGGTCGGTCCGTACGGATAGCCTGATTCCGGATGGAGACAGGAGTATAACTCGACTGAAAGTGTTTGGTAGAGTTGGTGTCTCAGCGGAATGTTACGGTTGACCGATAGAAAACCTATCGGAGGAAGCGATTGCGTGTGAGAGGACTGGTGTGTATCGGCAGGTTGCATCGTGTCACGCCGTTGGCTGAACACGCAAATATTTGTGGTTTACCAGTACCTCTCGGCTTTGCTATTGAACAAGACCGGCAAGAGGTAGGTTCTTCGCTCTTCCTCTTGTTCTGGCCATCCAATGACGGAGCCCACCCAGATGCGTCAGGACCTTCTCTGCTTTGGCGAGCACGGTACCTCTCACGCCTCTCACGAACGGTAATCCCCAGGTCGTCGTTCGCATTATCACTTGCCTGACACTGCGGACCTTGAGTTTGAACATGGTGCGTCGTACAAACGTTGCACGATCAAGCGGACGCAAGTGCCAATCGAGCCTGATTTTTCTCAGCTCAAGGGCAGACCATGAGTCGCGTCGTGGTAGACCTCGCAAACTGCGTCGGGACTGAGGTTCCGTATGTGATGGTTTTCAGGGCCACGACCTTGGCGAACGATTGTCTGTCATGGAGGAGGCGAAACAAAGGGTAGCAGAACTTGAGGGTGAGACGACTAAAAAAGTTTCGAAACGTAAAGCGACCACGAGTATCACTGATTATCCTCTTCTGAGACAGCGGTGGTGGGCCAGATGACGATAGCAACCGGACCTGGACGGCGATACTGGCAACAAGGGAGCGTCACCGAACAGAGCTCTATCACGCTTAGCGAGGACATATTCCCGCTAGATAGAATCAACCTGTTATAACCTGTGAGTATCTTGTTGCCAAATCTGCTGCAAAGAGGTTTTTGGCAGGGATAAATAAACGTAAATAGCCACTTTAAGCGCTGAGCGCTGATAACGGGAAATTACCTCTGTGCCCGCGGTGCCCCATACCACCATGCTGTCGAGGAAAGTCCCACCTGGTCTAACATTCATCTGCTCCCTCCTATCCGACTGGAGGCTCGTCTCCCTTCCCCTAATCCTGTCGGGACTCTTCAAACCAAATTTCTGGCAGACGGTCTTGATATTCCCGGTCGCCCTGTCCATTTCGGTTGTTACCGTGGTGTACCTACGGAATCGCAGCTACGTGAAGAGGCAGAAC